>Ga0123355_10005888_pt1 | contig 18057 bp, 18 predicted proteins | sample TergutEmb28metaG_3_FD_89872 | JGI IMG/M metagenome (GOLD analysis project Ga0123355, IMG submission 89872) | Embiratermes neotenicus P1 segment gut microbial communities from Petit-Saut dam, French Guiana - Emb289 P1 | ecosystem: Host-associated > Arthropoda: Insects > Digestive system > Gut ... | reverse complement strand
CTATCCACACCATTCTATTGATTGGTTGTTATTTGCACAAAAAGCCGCCATCCACTGTAAGGAGCGAACCTGTTGTCCAACTTGCGTGTTCGCCCAACAGATATACCGCTATGTCGGCAATGTGTGCTGCTTCCCCGAAACTACCCAGCGCCATTCTCTCAAGTACGCTGTTTTTTACAACGTCATCTAAGAGAAACTCACTGTTGTGTTTGGTCGGAATCGGCCCCGGCAGAATTGCGTTTACCGTGATACCGTAAGGGCCAAGGGCCACAGCGGTAGACTTTGTAAAAGCGTTCACCGCACCCTTTGCAGCTCCGTAGTGGGTCTGTAGCACACCCCCGGCTTCAGAGACGATAGAGGAAAAATTTACCACTCTTCCCTTCACACCGTTCTCCACCATGTGCTTCGTAATTTGCTGGGTCAAGAGAAACATGCTTTTCACATTGATTGCAAAGGTCAGGTCATAGCTCTCAGGCGTGATGTCAAAAAACTCCTCAAAGAAACAGACACCCGCATTGTTGACAAGGCCATATATCTCGCCACAGCCTGTTATCTTCTCTGCCAACTCCAGCGTCTCTGCTTCATTGGAGAGGTCTGCACGAAACGCCTGAAATGACACATCTGCACGCTCTGCAATTTGTTTCACTTCGCTGATATCTCCACTGTGGTAGTGGGCGATGATATCCGCGCCCTCCTTGGCTAACCGTGTTACAATGCCAAGCCCAAGCCCCTTGGAAGCACCGGTTACTACGATTTTTTTGTTTTTCAAATACATGTGTTCTCCATCAGCGTAATCGCTGTTTGCTTGATTCCCGCCGCATTTAGCCCGTAATAGTCGAACACTTCTTGGGACTTGCCTGTAATCACAGGACTGTCCGGCAAGGCCATGTTCCGCACCGGAATCGGCTTATTGCTGCCCACAATCTGGCTGACCATGGCACCCATGCCGCCGATTGCACCATGTTCTTCTATGGTGATGATTGCCTTTGTTTCCTTTGCCGCCTTGATAATGGCCTCGGAATCTATGGGTTTCACACAGTACATATCCAGCACACGAGCGGAGATGCCCTGATCTGAGAGCAGCTCCCCCGCCTCTTTCGCCGCTGCGACCATTTCACCACAGGCGATGAGCGTAATATCACTGCCGTCTTGGAGCAGGGTTGCTTTGTTAAAGGCAAAGGGCACCGTATCCTTGCTATACACATCTGCCACTGGATTGCGGCCCACACGGATATAGGCGGGTTGTTCATCTTTGACCAAGGCTTCCAGCAACACTTTTGTCTGGAACCTATCACTGGGCAAGTACACACGCAGGCCGGGAATTGACGCCATAGTTGCAATATCTTGGGCAGAGTGATGGGTCATGCCCAGGGCACCGTAACTAATCCCGCCGCTGATGCCGATCAGCTTCACGTTGGTGTTAGAGTACGCTACATCTACTTTCACTTGCTCCATGCTCCGGGTGGACAAAAAGCACGCCGGGGACGCCACAAAGGGGCGTTTCCCGCAAGAAGCAAGCCCAGCGGCAATGGATACAATATTCTGCTCTGCAATGCCCACCTCGACAAACTGTTTGGGCAGTTCTTTCGTGAAGGGCACCAGAGATGCAGACCCTCTGGAATCGCTGCAAAGTACGACAATATCACTGTCTTGTTTCCCCTGTTCAATCAGCACATCACAGATGACTTGACGATTTGGTATGGTATTCATCTTACAGCCGCCTCCTTTGCCTTTAATTCGGCTGTCGCCGCTCCGTACTGCTCGGCATTGGGCACTTTGTGGTGCCAACTGGCTTGACCTTCTGCCTGGGAATAGCCAAACCCTTTGATTGTGTCTGCCAAAATCATAGTGGGCTTACCTTTGGTGGCTTTCGCCTGTTTGACTGCTTCATCTAACGCTTTGAAGTCATGGCCGTCTACCTCCAGCACATGCCAGCCGAAGGCCACCCAGCGGGCCACCATATTTTCTTGAGTCATGACGGTCTCTGTAGAGCCGGATATTTGTAAGCCGTTGCGGTCTATAAATGCAGTAAGGTTATCTAGCTTGTAATGCCCCGCCGCCATAGCACCTTCCCATACAGAGCCCTCTGCCAACTCCCCATCACCCATCACCACATAGGTGCGGTAGTTAGCCTCGTCCATCTTCGCCGCCAAAGCCATCCCCACGCCAACGGAGAGTCCGTGCCCCAGTGAGCCGGAATTTATCTCGACGCCGTTGACCTTGTTGTTCGGATGTCCGATATATTGAGAGCCGTATTGAGAAAATGTCTCCAAGTCGGACTTAGGGAAAAAGCCCTTGTCGCAGAGAACCGCATAGAGTGCGGCTGCGGTATGCCCCTTACTCAAGATAAATCGGTCGCGGTTTGGGTCGTTCATCGTCTGGGGCGAGACATTCATGTGGAAATCGTAAAGTGTGATTAGAATATCCAATACACTGAAGTCCCCGCCAAAGTGCCCGCCTTTGCTGTTATAGATCATGTCTAATACATCTCGGCGCAAAGCAAATGACTTTGCGGTCAATTCGTTATAATTCAACGGATGTCCTCCCCTCTGATAATGGCCTTCACTCGCTCTTCTACCGGATCATATAAATCCGGCGTGACACCGATGTACTTACATGCCTCATATAACACCGGCACAACATCGCCGTGGATGCCGGTACAATGGTGGATATACGGCCCACAGACCACTTTATCCTCCAGACGGTCAAGATTCTCCACCTCGACCCACATATACGTTCCTTTGGTAAACGGCCCGTCAACCGCTTTGGCGTTTCCGAGGAGTAAGGAGTATTCCCCATTGTCACCGTCAAAACGGGCAAGGGTAATCTCTCCCGGCTTGGCTAGAGCCTCTACTGCACCGGGGTGCTTGAATGCCAAAGGATAGCCCAACACCGGCTTGGTCTGCGCCACAGATAGCGGCCACGGACCGCAGTGTTGCAATAATTCTGCGTTTTCATTGTCAGGGTGGCGTACCGTCCAGTCGGCAAAGAAGGAGGATGCGTGCCCCATGCCCGCGGCCTCTACTAAAATAGACGTAATCGCACCGTGGATATCTGTCTCACATACCACAGGTAGCCCCTCGTCCGTCAATAGAGCGTTTGCGGCACAGGGCATAATACCCAACTCGTCTTGTAGGAAGTTCCAGCACTGTATGGCAATGGCGTTACAGCCGTATTGTTCCGCAAGACTTTGCATGGCAAGTTTTAACGCCGCCACAGCCTCTAAATCTTCTTGCTTGATTTGCACATCCATATTGGCTGTAATGAAGTGAACCGCCTCGGCAATCTTATCGGTTTCTTGCTTCATGGCCTTTACTTTGACCGTCAGCTCCGGCATAGGGATGGGGGAAAGTTGGACATTGTACCGCTCTAACAGCTCCCCCTCGTTGCACATGGTGGTCAAAAAATCGTATGGACGAGTGGAGATTTGCAAAATGCGAATGCGCCGAAACGCTTTGACCGTGTTACACACCGCTAAGAATCGGTGCATCCCTTGCTCGAACGTATCGTCTGTCAGCCGACAGTTTTTCAGGTAGGTAAAGGGCACCTGAAACCGCCGCAACACCTTCCCTGTGGCAAACAGTCCGCATTGGGTATCCCGCAAACGGATACCGTTCTCGTCCGGCCGCTCGTCTCTGGGCCCCCATAATAACACGGGAACGCCCAACTTCTTTGCCAGCTGTGCGACAATATACTCTGTTCCGAAGTTACAGTGGGGTACGAATAGCCCATCTATCTGCTCGGCCTTAAACTTGGTGGCAATTTTTTGCATATCCCCATCATCATATAACAGTCCCTCTTCGTTAATGTCTGTAATATCAACAAAATCAACGCCCAGTTCCCGTAGGCGATCACGAGTGAGGCCTGCATACTTCACCGCATCCGGTGCGCTGAAAATGCTTCTCCGTGTCGGTGCAAAACCAATTTTAATCATAGTTACAGCCTCCCTACTTCCTATCTTCTAAGGTTAATCGTGCTTGCAGTTTCCGCTGGTACTGGTCAATCATAACGGCGGCCACGATGATGGTGCCGCGGATAATCTGTTGCCAGAATGACGAAACACCGCTCATAATCATACCGTCGTTTAATACTCCGATGACAAATGCACCCACTACAGTAAAACCGATGCTCCCGATTCCGCCAGACATACTGGTTCCGCCTAGAACAGCGGCAGCGATGGCGTTTAGCTCCCATGTTGCCCCCGTAGCTGGATGGGCCGCCATGAGTTCCGAGGTTGCAATCAACCCCACCATGGCCGCACAGAGTCCGGAAAACATGTATACATAGATTTTCACTCTGTCCACCTTGACACCGGACAGGCTGGCAGACCGCTGGTTGCCGCCTACAGCTAAAATATGCCACCCCAGTGGGGTCTTTTTCAATATGAACGCCGCCAAGAGGCCAATAAACAAGAATATCCAGATGGTAATAGGAATCCCTAAAATTGCTCCCCGGCCCAAGAGACCAAAGCCGGTATTGCCCAGTTCTTCCACGCCTCTCACATTGGGGAACGTAGCACCGTTAGAGCGGAGTAGTGCCAATCCCCGGGCGGCATACATGGTCCCTAACGTTGCAATAAAAGGGGCCACATTGAACTTTGTAATGATAATACCATTGACAAACCCCACTGCCATACCAACCAGCAGTGTCAGAATAATTACCATAGGAATGTTGAAGAAAATGGTAACGCCAAACATGGGCAACCGAAGCCCTTCCGCAATTAGGCCCCCGGCAATCATACCGCTAAGTCCGACCACTGAACCCAGTCGGAGTGTTCTTACAGGATTTGAGCCTGTAGGGGCACTTCTTTTTTATGCGGCGCGTTTCAGCAATCATTGACGAACGCACACACAAGCTTTATAATAAAGCAAAGAACACACGGAGGCAATAGAATGAAAAAAGAGCGAACCCGGCGCAATCGAACAGTTAAAACACCCAATGGCGCTCTGTATTTCATTGTATGTCTTCTGCTCTATCCCCTCTTTAAGCTGTTCTTCCGGCTAGAGGTTGACCGCAGCGAGTACCGCCCACCCGATGGCCCCTTCCTCGTGCTCGGCAACCATCTGGCTTATATGGATTTCATATTGGTCATGCTGGCTCTATGTCCCCATCGGCTCAATGCGGTGACGGCACGGAAATATTTTTTCTACCCTGCACTCCATCGGCTGTTGCCCTTTATGGGCTGTATCCCCAAAACCCAATTCGCCCCGGATGTCCAGGCGGTGAAAGGGATTATGGAGGTAATCCGACGGGGCGGACGGGTGCTGATTTTCCCAGAGGGGCGCAGTTCTACAGACGGCGCTTATATGGGAGTGCTCAAGGCCACTGGGAAGCTGGTCAAAAAATTGGAAGTGCCGGTGATTAGCTGTCGGCTGGAGGGTGCCTATACCTGCACACCCTATTGGCGGCGCGGCATTCGGCTCGGCCGCCTACGGGTGACGCTCTCCAACTTGCTTGATCCTGCGGACATCCAGCGCCTGACCGTTGACGAACTCAATGACCGAATCAATGCACGTCTCTCCGGCGCAGATGTCACATCCCCGGAAAGACCCCTTACCCTTTTCCGGGCCAGACGTCTGACCGACGGGCTTCACAATGTCCTTTATCTCTGCCCGGCCTGCAAGCTGGAATTCACCTTAGAGACAAAGGGAAATATCATTCGCTGCACGGCTTGCGGCAACGGGGCGGAGATGGACCGCAGCGCCAAGCTGAATCCCCTCCCAGGCAGCACTGTACCGGAAACCATACATAAATGGCACAGAGAACAGGTTGCACATGAAATGCAATCAATCCATGAAAATATGGCACCGATTGAAATACCGGTTCATCTACAGATGCCGGCGGCACCAGGCAAGGCCATGGAGCAATGCGGCCAAGGCACCCTTTGGTTGGATGCGGCGGGCTGGCGCTATGAGGGCGCGTTGCACGGAGAGACGGCCAGTTTGTTTTTTCCCATTGAAACCGTCCCGGTCGTATCCTATGACGCCGCGGGTAATATTCAAATATGCGCAAATAATAACTTCTATATGTTTGCGCCGGAAGGCGGCCCCCGCACCGTGGTAAAATATGCCTTGATTGGGGAATGTCTATATTGGCGGTTCTCCCCTCTCGTGCAGATAACGGAAGGGTATTTTGGTGGGAATATGGCTTATCAACCAACGTAATCTCTTTGGTTAAGAGCATTCTAAATATCACACCAAATTGAACTATGATAAAACAGGTTAATACTAGCGATTTTAATTTGCTATGAAGAAAAATCCGACCAAGCAATCAGCTAGTCGGATTTTTGGTTATGTCCTAGTTTAGTTGAAGCCACTTGTGTTTCCCCCAACCTAGGCGTTGGAAACACGTACAAGCAACTATTTTGAGACATGACCGGATTTTTTTGTCTTGACATTTTATAAAATGCATTGTATATTCAAATTATTGCATATTCAAAAATTTAAAGGAAGGAGAATTGTGCTTTGTCTTTGAAGCATGGTTTGCTTGGTCTTCTGAATTACCAGCCAATGACTGGGTATGAGCTTGACAGAGAATTTAAGGAGTCATTAGCTCATTTCTGGCAGGCCAAGTCACAGCAAATATACTACGAGCTGGATGCGATGGAGAAAAAGGGCTGGCTTGTCAGTGAACGTGTCATCCAGGAGGAAAAGCCAAACAAACGCGTTTATTCTATTACAGATAAAGGGAAAGCGGAGTTTATGAGTTGGCTTGCATCACCCGGAGCGGATATTGAAAATGCCACCCGTGTAAAAAGCGTGTTTTTTATGCGCCTATTTTTTGCAGGAGAAACAAGCCGAGAGCAGGCTTTAGACTTGCTGTATGGCTACCGTGAACAATGCCTTATTGGTATGAAAGAAATGGACAAAGCGAATACATTATTCAGTCCAGCAGAATCTCCCTATAGCCCCGAAGAAATTCAATACTGGAAATTGATTATGATGCACGGGGAAATGATGAGGAAGACAAGGCTTGAATGGGTGGAAAAAGCCATCCGTTTGTTGAAATCACCACAATGAAAGATGGTTGTTTTTTGTGTGAGCCAATATCTACTAAATTGAAGGAGCGGAAAGATGGAAATATTTGCAAATATAGTGATCTCAATATTTGTTTTCATGATTAGTCTGTTTTTTGTCTCGTTGGTTCATGAGTTAGGACACTATTTTGTGGCACGGTGCGTAATGAAGGAGCCGAACGTCAAAATTATCATGGGCTTTTTCGGCAAACCTATTATTGACACTAAAAGGCTTAGAATCAATGCACTGTTCTTTTTCGGAGCATATGTTGGAAATTATTCCGATGGGGATGCCAAAAGATCTCATATGGCAATGCTGTTTGCATCAGGTGGATTTTTTACAATTCTACTCGCCATTTCTCTGTCGTTATATTTAAGCGGTACGATGCGCATCGGCGACTTTCTTCCGTTTTTCCCGCCAAGCCCCATAAGAGAGGGCTTATTTCCCGAACAACTGGGCCCGATGAACCTTTTTACAGTCCCTTGGCTGTCTTTATCCACACCCTTGGATTTTGTCAATATGATTATACGGTATGTCAGAAATCTGGTTCCCATTTTTATCTTACTCGCCTTTGCTCCCTATGCATACCCATTAAAACTACATGGTAAATGGCACTGGAATCCGAGCGACGGGCTTTGGGTGCTTAAATTTGCATTCAACAAAGTTTCTGAAAAAGACTTGGAAAATGCTTCAGCTGCAATCAACGAAAATACCGACGAGAAGCAGGAAAATGACTGATAACGCATAGTGCAGTATAGGCAAAAGGCACAGACAGGCCGAAAAAATGTATTCGCCCCTCTTTGAGCGAATACATTTTTTCGGTGGGTCTTGGTTCAAGGGGGACAAGCCTCCTTTTACAACATGCACCCTTGAAATTGCAGGAATCATTCTCTCCATCAAATACTTACCGCTCCGCCCCCATATAGATCACCGCTACCAGCCCCACACCAGTGTGGGCCGCAATTACAGGCCCCAAGTGCTGTACAACGACGTCTTTCACGTTCACTTTGTTCAAAATCTGATCTCTCAGCCAGTTGGCCTCTTCTGCGCAGTCTCCGTGGGGGATGTAGACGACCTGCTCTTCTGGGTTTACGATGGTTTTCTCCACTTTTTCCGCCAGATAGGACAGGGATTTCGTCCGCCCACGGACTTTATCCGCTTTTACTAAGCGGCCGTCGTTGTCTACATGTAAGATCGGTTTGATATTTAACATCCCGCCCACAGCAGCGGTGGCCGCGGATATCCTGCCGCCGCGCTTCAGGTGGTTCAAATCATCCACGCTGAACCAGTGTACCACGTTTCGCTTGTTTGCTTCGACCCAATCCCGAACCTCTTCAATGGATTTCCCTGCCCGCCGCATCTCGGCGGCTTTCAGGACCAAAATCCCCTCGCCGGAGGAGGCCGCCACCGTGTCGATAACATAAATCTTGCGATCCGGGTATTTCCCGCCCAACTCCTCCGCCGCCATACAGATGGCGTTGTATGTCGTGGAAAGCGCTGACGAGAACGCAAGACACAAAATATCATATCCCGCCTGTAAGGCCGGTTCAAATGCTTCAATCCCCTCACCAATATTGGCGGCGCTGGTGGTGGGCAGAGCGCCTTCCCGCAATTTCTGGTAAAACGCGTCGGTGGGGATGCGGCGATAGGATTCATCTCCGATGTTGATGACCAAGTTCATGACGTTGAGGTCAAATTCTTTCACTTTTTCTTCAGATATATCCGCGGTGTTGTTGCAAAAAATTTTGAATTCAGCCATGTGTTTTTTCTCCTTTTCTCACTCTATAAAAGTTCCCTATTTAATTAGATTACTCACGTATGCGCAACTGCCCGCTTTGGCCGCAATAGCCGAACCGCCACAGCAATTCCGATAGATGCCGCCGCGCCTACGCCGACACCCAGCGCACTGTACTGGATCACCCGTCTGCGGGCCGCCCGGACGGATGCAATATCTACCGACTCTGCCTCGTCCAGAAAAGAGTCATCCATGCTGCCCAATACAGCTAAGAGCCGTTTTGCTTTGTCCCGTTGATCTGCGCTCATATTTGAATCCCCTCCTTTTCTAAATATGCGCCAAGTTTTTTTCTCGCCCGAAATAAGATGGACTTGACCTTGCTCTCACTCACCTGAAACCGTTCGCTAATGGTGCGGATGCTCTCTCCGTGGAAATACCGTAATACAAAGGCAACTCGGGCTGTCTGATCCACCGTGCTTAAAAAAGTGTTGATGGCCTCTGTCACCAGGGCCGCCTCATAGGCCTCTTCCGGGCCGCCCGGTGCGGATACGCACTCCTTCAGTTCATCAAGGAGCACGTCCACCTCCCCGCCGCCGCGCTTCGAGGCGCCTTTGGCCTCCCACCTGTTGATGGATAGATTTCGTGTGATTTTCGCCAAATACGCACCAAAGTACACGGGTTGGGTAGGCGGAATCGTCTCCCAAGCCTTAAATAAGGTGTCGCTCACGCACTCCTCTGCATCTTCATTACTATGTAAAATATTCATCGCCGTCCTATAGAGCCGTTGGCCATACTTGCGTTTGGTCTCGACAATAGCCGATTCCTGGCGCTTTAAAAACAGATCGAGAATCATGTGGTCGTCCATAGTGTCCTCCTATATATTATAATAGACAGGAATAGAGGTGGGGTGGTTGCACTGTTGGGGAATTTTTTTGCAAACTGTAAAGCTCATTCCCATTATAATACATTCCCATCGGCAGATTCAAGCAAAAATCTTGCGTTTTTTACGGAATTCTCTTGTGCCGCCGCATTCTTTTGTGGTATAGTGAAGACATTCTGTTCATACATCCTATTATTTGAGGGAGGACTTTCAATGAGACGTCAATTACAACAGCGTAAATTTATCGCAATACTCCTCGTTCTAGCCATGATCATTTCTCTGCCCGGACTTTCCGCACTTGCCAACCCCGGCGCGGCTGCGTCTGAGTTCCACGCCGCTTTTATGCGGGGCGATACCAACGGCAACTTTCTGCCCCTGGACAACGCCCTGCGGAGTGAAGCCGCCGCACTTCTTGTCCGGACACAAATTGCCGAATTTGAAGATGGAACTCTTCCCGCCGGCATGACCGAATTTGACGCATTCGTCGATGTCTTGCCCGGTGCGTGGAACTTCTACTACATAGCTTGGGCATATGACGCCGGACTTGTCACCGGTGATCTCCCCGCCGCAGACGGCACCCGCACATTCCGGCCGGATGCCCCTATCTCCAGAGAAGAGTTCGCCGCCCTAATCGCACGAACTGTCGATGAAGTGCTTACCGGCGAAGCGCCTTTTGCAGATGCGAATCAGATCAGTGCATGGGCAAGAGACTACGTATGGACTGCGTACCAAAACGGCTGGATAGCCGGTGACTTAGAAGGCTACTTCCGGCCACTCAATAACCTCCTGCGCGCCGAGATTGCAACCGCAGTCAACCGCATGTTGGGCCGGATTGACGCAAATGGCCTTCTCTCCGTCCTCGTTAATCCCGAAGACGCCCGTGAATTCCCCGATGTTGCCGAAGATGCCTGGTATTTCGCCTCTGTGGTAGCGGCAACCAACGACCACCTCCTGACCCGGGATGCCGACGGCGTGATCGATTGGATGAAAATCCTAACCAGCACACGGGTTGACATTTTGACTTTCGCCGATTTCCACGGCAACGTCGACAGTATGATGAACGACAACGATCCCGGCGCGGCACGGCTTGTCGCCTACGCCGAGTGGCTGAGACAGCAAAATCCAAACCCGGAGAACGTAATTGTCGTTCCCGGCGGCGATGACTTCCACGGTCATCCCCTGTCCAATTATCTGCGGGGAGAACCCGCCGTCGCCATGATGCATCAACTGGGCGTGGAATATATGGCCCTGGGCAACCACGAGTTCTCCTTTGGTTTCAACCGCACACTGGAACTGGCCGAGGAGGTTACCTTCCTGGCGTCCGATCTGTTCTACAGCGCACAAGGCGAACATCCGGGTACGCGGCCCGACTGGGTAGAGCCCTATGCCATTGTCGAGTTTGAAGACGGCGATGTCTCCGTCGCACTCGTCGGTCTCATGACCAGCGGCATGTCCCACCTGGTGGCCGACCCCGCCATGGCAAACTTTGAGTTTAGAACACCGACCATCGCAAACGCCGACCCCGCGTGGATCACCGCCACAGAAGATTTGATCGACTATGTGCGTGATACCTACGGCGTAGATGCCGTCGTCGCCGTGACCCATATGTACCGGGCAGAAGCGGCATCTCTGGCAAACCTGATGACTGGTTTTGACGCCATCATCGGCGGACACGGACACGGCACATACACCGATGTAATAAACGGTACACCCATCATTGAGGCCGGTCAGCACGGCCGTCATATGGGGCGGGTTTCCCTGTACATTTCCCCCCTCGGCGGACTGGACGATGTCACAATGTGGCTGAGCCCTGCGCCTCCGGCACTTGCGAGCGGAGATGCCAATGTGCTATCTGTCCGCGATTTCAACCGCCCTGCCGGCATGACATTTGACGGCGTCGCATTCCCGGCGTCACAGCACCCCGATTTCTTGGTGTACCCATCCATCGAAGAAGCTTATGATACCATGGCCGCAATCATTGCAGCGTTCGCCGCTGAAGCAGCAGATTACCTGGATGAAGTCCTCGGTACACGGAGCATCTACAGCAACGTCCGCACGGACAGAAACGTCTGGGTCACCCGGCTCGTCTCAGACTACGTAGCGAGATCCACAGGCGAAGACGACTGGGTCTATGTGTCCAACTTCGGCGGCTGGAGAAATGTACCTCCCTTCCAGTTCGGCCCCGAGACACCTGTTCTCATGCGCGAAATGTATGCCACCATGCCCTTTAATAACACGATCCTGTTGTATGAGATGTATGGCAGAGATCTTTTGACCCTCCTCAACATGCAGGCGAGCAGCGACACCAGTTTAGATCCCCCGACCTTCGGACTAAACGGCGGCCAACCGCCTGTTGTAGACGGCGCATTTAGAGGGGAGGCCATCGACTTAGACTTTATGATCAACGGCGCCCCCCACCCCAGATGGCAGTGGTACCTCACCGCCACAGGTGAGCCCATTAGCGACGACGATACAGTCTATAGAGTCATCGGCTCCAACTTCACCCAGGGACCTGCCGTTGCCCTCCTGCCCGGCGGTACTCCCGTCGGCGGCGGCGACAGATTCCCGATTCCGGGCACCACCCACGGCAACGCCCTGGGTATGACCTTCCTGGGAATGCCCCAAGCGTTGATGCAAGACGGCAGCTTGGTTCCTTGGAATGAAGTCCCCACCGACAACACCCTGTGGGAAGTCCAGGGCCTGCGCACACTGCGCTCCGCCATGATCGCACAACAGAGATACAGAGGCGAAAACCCCGGCTACACCGCTGAACTCACCGTAGCGGCAATCGGCAGCGGCACGGCTGTGATCTCCGCACCCTTTGCGCCGGGCGATCAGTCGCAAAACGTCAATGTTGTCCCACAGGCCGTCACTGTGACGGCGGCCGGTACCAATTTCCTCGGCTGGTTCGAGGTCGACGGCACAACGCCTCTTTCAACTGACCTGGTATACACCTTCGTCCAGAGAGGTCCTCTGGCCCTTGAGGCGCGCTTTGCATAAACTGACGATCAATCGTTAAATCACTACATAAAGTTCCACCGGCGTAAGCCGGTGGAACTTTTGCTTGCAGACAAAAACTCCGGCGCAAAAACTGCGCCGGAGTTTTTTAATGGTACGATGATTACATATCGCCGGACTCAATCAGGCCATATCCGCCCTGTCTGCGCTTGTAGACCACAGAGAAGGCGTCTCCGGCGTTCATGTTCCGGAAGACGAAAAACTCATGGTCCAACAAATCCATCTGTAGGATCGCCTCTTCCGGCGCCATGGGTTTGATGGGGAAGCGTTTCGTCCGGACGATCCGAAACTCTTTCTCCTCCTCATCCTCCACCCGGGCATAGCTGGGCAATGCACCGATCTCCCGCTCGACGACACCGGCCCGGAGTTTTTTCTCCAGCCGGGTTTTGTGCTTTCTGATCTGCCGCTCAATGGCGGCCACAGCGGAGTCAATGGTGGCGAACACGTCGCTGGTGACCTCTGATACCCGGTAGTACATGCCGTTGACGTGGAGGGTGACCTCCACTTTGAACCGCCCCCGCTCTCTGGCGAAGGTGACGTGGGCCTCCGGCTCTTGCTCTTCCTTGAAAAAGCGGGCCAGTTTCCCGATCTTTCTCTCTGCGTACTCTCGTAGATCATCTGTCAAATGGACTTTCTTCTCATAAAATGTGAATTTCATATATCTCATCTCCTTTTCAACGAAGGGCTTTGTACAGGTTCTATTATATCATAGTTTCCTATATTTGCAAATATTACTTTGGAGGAAATTTCACTGTAATTCCCCCCGCCTGCGGGCGGGGAATTACGGGAGTGTCCAAAGGCACTGAAAACTTTCTTGCTCTCCCGTGCCCGAGGCGTGGGAGAGCAAATTTAAATCAACGCTGTTCGCCCTCTACCGGAATTACAAAGGCGCAACACAAAGTCACATCGTGCTTGTATGTCGAAGTGGGAGAAATACCGCTTCTCCATGGGGATCCAAATCTTTTGGAACTGCTCACTTTGCGCCTCCCCGTTGCGGGCCTTGATCCGCCGCACCTGTTCTGCCCCGTCGACGGTCAAAAATATTTTGACGTGATACGGTTCACCAAATATCGGGTGCAGGCTATAGGCCCCTTCTACAACAGTCAACGGACGGGACTGGATGACGATCTCCGGGCCGAAATCCAACGTTTTGCAGTCAAACGGTCGGTAGGAAAAGGTTCTGTGGGCCTGCATCGGGGCGAGGCCTTCTGCGGCAAACCGCTCATAGTCCACATTGCCTCCCGGCTCGGCAAGCCGTTCCCCAGTCCGCTGTTCCGGCCGCAGGAAAAAGTGATCTATATGTACTACATTGCAATCATACGCCTGTTTTAGCTCTGCGGCTAAGGTCGATTTCCCCGCAGCCGCGTCTCCGTCAATGGCGGCCAGAACCGGTTCGCCTTTCGCTATGAGCCGGTCAATATAGCTACGTAGCTCCTGCTTGATTATGGAATCTTCCTCTATGACAATCTCCCCCACGGTGTTTACGCCCCGCGATCTAATTCGATCAGACGCTCTATGGCACGGACGCCCACTCGGATGGCCTTCTCCGTGTCGTGGCAGTGGGGATCGGAGAGCCCCTCCAGCTTCCGCTCTTGATTCCAGATCACGGCGAGGACACATCCCGCCCGGACGCCGAGACTGGCCGCCACAGTGTACAGGGCCGCAGACTCCATCTCGCTGGCCAGGACGCCTAGGCGTTTCCAGGCCTTCCAGTTGTTTAACAGCATGTCCGACACGGGCATCCGTTCCGGGCTGTGCTGGCCGTAGAAAGAGTCCTTACACTGCACCACCCCGGCGTGACAGGTCTGGCCCAGGTCTTTCGCCGCCTGTACCAGTGCCGTGGACACGTCAAAGTCCGCCACGGCCGGGAAGGCGATGGGGGCGTATTCCAGGCTGGTGCCCTCCGTGCGGATGGCCCCCGTGGCCACGACGCAATCTCCGCCCATGACCTTTAGATTGATCCCGCCGCTGGTACCCACACGGATAAACGTGTCCGCCCCGATGGCGACTAACTCCTCCACGGCAATGGCCGCCGATGGGCCGCCGATCCCTGTGGATGTGACGGAGACTTTTTCTCCCAAGAGATACCCGGTATACGTGGTGTATTCCCGGTTTTGCGCCACCAATTTCGCATCGTCAAAGTGGCGGGCGATTCGTTCGCACCGACCCGGATCACCGGGCAGGATGCAGTATTTGCCCACGTCACCGGGGGCGCAAGCGATGTGATATTGCCGTTCAGACATAAGTTATTCCTCCTATATAATTTATCATTTCGGGCGGCAGATTGCCGCTCTTACTTTGATTTACATAAATCGTTTATCACTTCTCCTGCGATCACCAGGCCAGCCACGGCTGGGACGATGGCGTTGGAGGCGGGGATCTGCCGTCGGATGGTGCAGGTTCTGGCCACGTCCGGAGGACAGATACAGTTTTTCTTACAATCCGCCGACGTGTCCTCAATGGGTTTTCTGGCCGGTTCTTTGGAGTAGACCACCTTGAGGCCGGATACGCCCCGTTTGCGCAGCTCCCGCCGCATGACACGGGCCAATGCGTCCTGCTCCGTGGCGTAGATATCCGTCACCACAAAGGCTGTGGGGTCGATTTTATTAGCGGCCCCCATGGCGCTGATGACCGGCACTCCTGCCGCTTCAGCCCGGATAACCAGTTCCAGTTTCGCCGTCACCGTGTCCACTGCGTCTACAATGTAGTCGTATTGGGAGAGGTCGTACTCCCCCGCCACATCTGGCCCATAGAACACTCTATGGATCTCTACTTGGGCTTTGGGATTGATCTCTAAAATCCGCCGGGCCATGGCGTCTGTCTTGTATTCCCCAACGGTTTTTCTGGTTGCCATAATCTGACGATTTAGATTGGTCAGACAAATTTTATCGTCGTCGAACAGGGCCAGCCGCCCCACCCCGGACCGGGCCAGGGCCTCCGCTGTATATCCGCCCACGCCGCCGATGCCGAAGATGGCTACACTGCTCTGGAACAACCGCTCCATAGCCGCACTGCCGTAGAGCATTCTGGTACGGGAAAACTGGTCTAGCATGTTTGTCGGGTCTCCTCTGTTGTACAGTCTAAATCTTGTTTGTTTAGTATACCACACCAAATTTTGCAAGGCAAGACACACTTATGGGACACTTATAGGCCATTTATAGCGTGCTTATAGAACACCTATAGCGCCTTTGTAGGGCGCTGATAGAACGCTTGTAGGACACTATTTTGCAAGTTAATCAACTATAGATGCGCCGTTGTTCGTTTTCGACTGCCGCCGCCCCCTACAATGGGCTCACAAAGGGGGAACTGCAAATGACAACATACGCCTATATCCGTGTCTCGACTGCTGAACAAAACGAAGACCGCCAACTGGACGCAATGGCGGCGCTGGACATTCCCGATTCCCGCATATTCACAGACAAACTCTCCGGCAAAGATTTTCACCGTCCGGCGTATCAGAAACTTTTGCGCAAGCTAAAGCCGGGAGATACGCTCTACATCCAGAGCATCGACCGGCTGGGGCGCAATTACGAGGACATCCAAGCCCAGTGGCAGGGGTTGACCAAGGACAAGGGCGTGGATATTGTCGTTCTCGACATGCCCCTCTTAGATACCCGGCAAGGCAAGGACTTAATGGGAACCTTCATCGCCGATCTGGTACTGCAAATCCTGTCCTTCGTGGCCCAAAACGAACGGGAGACCATCCGCAAACGGCAAGCCGAAGGCATCGCCGCCGCAAAGGCCCGTGGGGTACGCTTCGGCCGCCCCATCAAAAAGCCCCCTGCCGATTTTGCCCAATTGGGTCGGTTATGGGCTCGTCGGAAGTTGGGGACTATGGCACTGATGGAGCAGACGGGGTTATCGGAAACCACGCTGTACCGGCGGTTGCGGGAGCATGGGATTGTGCGGGAAAAAGGATAACCCGTCAAAAGGTACACTTTTTGACGGGTCGTTGTTAGAATCCAATTTAGCACAAAATCCATGCAAAAGCAAGCCGTTTTTTCAAATTTTTATAAAATTTGAAACCGACTTTTTGGCGGATAGGCTATTGTCAAAAAGTGTAGGTTTTGACAGTCGCCCTCAAAAACAAACGAAAGGATGATGAAACGTGAAAAAACTTAGATTTTCCCTTGTATCTACTTTTTTGCTTGTTGGAATGCTGATGCTTTCGGCTTGTGGGTCAAATATTGCCCGAAATATAGAAGGCGAGTGGATTCTAACCGCTTCCTCAAGCATTTTTGCTCTCGGAAGCAATGAAAGTTTTCTTTCTGATGGCAGAGCACTGTGGAGATCATGGGGTGAGGAAGATTGGGAAGAAGATGGTATACGATGGAGAATTGACGGCAATCATTTTGTTTTCTATAGCACTGATGAGGATTGGGAAGAAAGATACGCATTTGAGTTGGATGGGTACACCTTGACGCTTAAAGGTTATCCGAATCCCGAAAATTACTCTGTGTACACAAGACCTCATGCCGTACAAATAGAATCAACAGCCTTTGAAAATAAGCTGGATGAAATGATGATTAGTTTAATAACGGATATCGGGTGGGTCGCTCCTACTTCAGTTAGAGTGTTGGATGCTACAAGGCTTGACATTTCAGAACCTCGCGAATTAAATCCTTTTATATTGCCTACTTCAACAAACATAGCAGTGACGGTACAATCCCAAACTCGTGGCGGCGGTCTGACAACGACCAGAGTTATTTCAAGGTTAAACTGGAGCGGTGAGTTTGAGTGGAACACAGTAGAATCATTCCCAACATTTTATAATTACATAACTAATTTAGATGTTGCTAGACTAAATGAAGTTATTGTAAATTATTGTCAAATTCTAGGAATCAATTAGCACGAGTTGCCCTGCAAATCAAACCCCGCTGTATATCGTACCAGATACACGGCGGGATCTATTATGTAGGGTGCGCCGTAATGTACTGTAGGGGCGGTCGCCTCGACTGTCCACGGACGACCGGGGCGGTCGTCCCTACAAAGTCAAAATATGGCGTGTCAAGGCGTTTGGCCAACGCACCATATAACAGTTTTCACATTTTGAACAGGCGGGGGGCAGATTGCCGCCCCTACTCCGCCGCGACCGCATCCCGCATGGGAAGTTTCACGGTAATCCGTGTTCCCAGCTCCTCCCAGGTCAGCACGTCGAAGTGTCCCCCGTGGCGGTCGATGATCCATTTGGCGATGGCCAGGCCCAGGCCCGTGCCGCCGGTGCTCTTTGTCCGGGAGCTGTCAGAGCGGTAGAACCGCTCGAAAATGTGGGGCAGGTCTTCCGGGTTCATGCCGGCCCCGGCGTCCTGTACTTGGAAAAAGGGCGTACCGTCCGGCTTCTGGCCCGCCTCCAGGATAACGGGTTCCCCCTGGGGGCTGTATTTGGCGGCGTTGTCGGTTAATATCCG
>Ga0123355_10005887_pt1 | contig 18061 bp, 16 predicted proteins | sample TergutEmb28metaG_3_FD_89872 | JGI IMG/M metagenome (GOLD analysis project Ga0123355, IMG submission 89872) | Embiratermes neotenicus P1 segment gut microbial communities from Petit-Saut dam, French Guiana - Emb289 P1 | ecosystem: Host-associated > Arthropoda: Insects > Digestive system > Gut ... | reverse complement strand
GTGGCATCGAGCAACTCGTTCCGTTTGCGCGTGCGCTCCTCGGCGAGGGCGTGGTTCTTGCAGACGACGAGGCGCTCGCCGGGAAAGTCCGGGCTGGCGATCTCCGCGAGATCGCGCTCGTCGAACAACGACAACTGCAGAGGGCCGCCTTCGCGGGCGAGCTGTTGGATTTGCGGCGCTTTCAGTGCGGTGATCCAGTCAACCTTGGCCGGCTTGAGATCGTGCTTAAGCCGGGCCTGCGTGATCATCCCGCGATCGCCGACCAGCACCACGCGCTTGAGGCCAAAGCGGTCCTTGAGCTTGGTAATCTGATCGCTGACCGTTGTTGGATCGCCGGTGTTGCCTTCGAACACTTGAATCGCGACCGGACATCCGTCGGGCGCACACAGAAGCCCGTACGAGATCTGCATCTTGTCAGAGCGATGATCGCGGGTGTGACCGAAGCCCGCCAAGGGGCAGCAGCGTCCCTCAACGTAGCTCGAGCTTAAGTCGTAGAGAACCAGGGTTCCGTCGTGCAGGTGCCGGCGCGCCAACGCGTCTTCGATCGAAGGCTGTGCCGTGCCCAGCCAGTCGAGCGCGGCGTACAGCTCGTTGACGTGGACCTCGCCCAAATCGAGCGTCACCCCGAGAGAATCGCCGGCCGTCGCCTCGTCAAGCGCGCGCGCGGTGGCGAGTTTTGCCGCCGGATCGATCAGCCGCTGCACGATCATCGCCAGAGCGAGATTGCGCTGCCGCTCCGGCCCATCAGGCAGAAGCCCGTCCAGCCCGATGCGGCGCGCGGTGCCCAGCACGGCCGCGACATGGCCATGCGGCAATGTGCGCAGGATCTGCGTGTCTTCGACCCGAGCCAGCCGCTCGCCGCGCAACGCTGCCTGCAGCGCGGCGATCCGTTCGGGCGTCCAATCGGACAAATTGGCCAGGGTGCGGTTTTTGACGCGGCCGCCGTCGCGGTAGCTTTCGCGCAGCAGGATGGCGGGGCGAGCGCTTTGGTTGGGAATTGTTACGACGTACATGGGCGGCGTTAGAATCGGCGCCGACGAATCGCGTCAAGCCTCATTCTTATGACTACGACATGCGACAACGATCAACAACTCGTGCGCTGCTAGGACGGCAGTTATGACTACACATCGAGGCTGATGCTAACAAAATCAAAGGGTTGGCCGATTTCGAGGTAAAGTTCGGATTAATCGGGCATGCACCGCAACGCACCACAGGCTTACGCGCCGTCATGGCGAGAAGCCGCTCTTTGCTACCAATCGCTGCAAGGCATCCCGCACCACGTAGACCGCACTATTCCAGTCACCGGGGCGAGGTTGACGAAATTGCCGCAGAGTCGGGTACCAAGGACTGTCATCGCGGTACAGCAACCAGCGCCAGTCAGTATCAAAACGGTTCAAGAGCCAAACTGGTTTGCCGAGTGCGCCAGCCAGGTGCGCGACTGACGTATCGACACTGATGACGAGGTCGAGATTGACGATCAGTGCAGCGGTATCCTCGAAGTCATGAAGGTCGGTGGTAAAGTCGTGGAGCATCATACCATGTGGAGGGTCGGCGGCCTCGGCAGCTGGTCCATCTTTTTGCAATGACACGAAGCTGACGCCCGATACCTCACCCAGCGGCGCCAGTGCTTTGAGGGCAATGGAGCGGCGACGGTCGACCGCAGACGACTGCCTACCAGCCCACACCAACCCAATCCGCAGACCATCGATATCGACAAGCCGCCGTTGCCAGTTTGCAGCGAGCCGGGGATCTGCGGACAAGTAAGGCGTCGCTGCGGGGATGGTCTCGAGAGTCGTGCCAAAGACGTGCGGAAGGCTCAGTAGCGGGCAGTGCAGATCAAAGGCCGGCAACCTGTCGCCGCTGGCAACGACCTCCCTCACACCCGGCAGCCGGGACAGCAGTCGCACCAACGAAGCTTGAACCTCTAGGATGATCCCGGTGCCGCAAAGCGGTGCATAACGGGAGAATTGGATCGTATCGCCAAGACCCGGCTCGGCGTGGAGCAGGATGGTGCGGTCTCCGATTGCGTCCCCCCTCCACAGCGGCGCCGAGAAGCCACGGGCGCCGCTCGAATACGACTTTACCTTCGACCTCCACTCATACTCTTTCCACCCCTCTTCCAATCGTCCAGCAAGCAGAAGCGCCATTCCGAGGTTGTTGTGAAGTTCCGGGTTATTTGGCCGCAGCCGCAGCGCCTCGCGATAGCTCGCCTCCGCCTCGGCCGGGCGGCCAAGCTCGTACAGCACCACGCCGAGGTTGTTGTGAGCCTCTGGGTAATTGGGCCGGAGCCGTAGCGCCTCGCCAAAGCTCACCTCTGCCTCGGCCAGCCGGCAAAGGTCACGCAGGGCATTGCCGAGGTTGTTGCGAGCCTCCGGGTAATTTGGCCGAAGCCGCAGAGCCTCGCGATAGCTTGCCTCCGCCTCAGCCGGCCGACCGAGAGCAGTCAGCGCATTGCCGAGGTTGGTGTGGGCCTCCGGGTAATTTGGCCGAAGCCGCAGAGCCTCGCGATAGCTCGCCTCCGCCTCGGCTGGCCGACCAAGGGCATGCAGTGCAGCGCCGAGGTTGTTGCGGGCTTCAGGGTAATTTGGCCGAAGTCGCAGCGCCTCGCGATAGCTCGCCTCCGCCTCGGCCGACCGACCGAGAGCAGTCAGCGCATTGCCGAGGTTGTTGTGGGCCTCAGGGAAATACGGCTGAAACCGTAGAGCCTCGCGATAGCTCGCCTCCGCCTCGGTCGGCCGCCCGCACGCACTCAGCGCATTGCCGAGGTTGTTGTGGGCCTCAGGGTAATCTGGCCGAAGCCGCAGCGCCTCGCGATAGCCCGCCTCCGCCTCGACCGGCCGGCCGAGGGCACAAAGTGCGTTGGCTAGGTTGTTGTGAGCTTCAGGGTAATTTGGCCGAAGCCGCATGGCTTCGCGATAGCTTGCCTCCGCCTCGGCCGGCCGGTCGAGAGCACACAGCGCATTTCCGAGGGTGTTGTAAGCCTCCGGGTAATTTGGCCGCAGCCGCAGCACCTCGCGATAGCTCGCCTCCGCCTCAGCCAGGCGTCCGAGCGCCCAGAGCGCGGCGCCAAGGTTGTAGTGAGCGTCGGCATGGGAGGGATCGATGGTCAAAATCTGGTGATACCCTGCCTGGGCCTGCACCAGCCGCCCGGCCCGTTGGTCAACGAGAGCCCGTTGAAACAAATCCGTGATAATAGAAGGGCCCAATGCCAAGGAATCCTCACATCGCTTCGCCCGCCGACCGGGACGGCAGTCCCAGGTCTTATCCCCCCGCCGCTCATTTCAGACCAGGTTGCCCGACACCGTCGCCCTGCCAGCGCCTGGGCGAAATCGCTCGGTCTTCATCCGAGGCTCAACTACACCAGCAACCGCAACTTCACCAACAACGGCTTCGACTTCACTAAGGAGTATGCCGCGCTGCAGTTCGGCAGCAACTACAAAGCCATTAACAGCTAATGTGACATGCTGCGTGTCGACCTCGCCGGCACGATCGAGCGAATTTGACTGCAGACGTCCGCCATAGACGGGATCAGCAAGGCGCTGTTCAGCACGCAGACCTTCTTCGGCACTGTCGCCGGGCAGGACCGCTCGGGGTGGTATCTCGACGACATCATCATGGGTGGAACGTTCGATGGCCGCTTCACCACCCCGGAAAGTAGACAGACCACGGCGTGGGCTGTAGCTTCATAAGTTCGTGTGATAGTAGTGCCAGACTCAGCCATGTATAATTGGAGCGCGATGAGCTTTGTAAGCAAATTCCCAAACGTGTTGGAGAATTTGCAAGTGGGTTTGTGAGCGGTGACGCAGTAGGCTCGGTTATCCATCGAGAAGAAACGTCCCTGACAGTTCTCGGTGACTTTCCGGCGGCCCGCACCTTTCGCTCATGGTCGCGAATCCACGGCTCGACGAACCGGTCGAGTTCCTCAAGCTGGCGTTGAGTAAAGTCAAAGTGCGGCGATGATTTTGGGATTCGAGCCTGGCGTCTTCATCTCTCGATATAGTGGACCAGCAAGCTTGACTGTTCATCTATCGCCCAAAGCAGCAATCGAATGACTATGGTCACGGAGAACGTGGGGACCCATCTGGTGAAGGAGGAGATCGGTATAACCAGTTGAGCTCGGAACGCGTAGTATTCGGGTGATACCAGCCGTTCCCGCTGAAGACATTGCTGACTGAGTAGAAATATTCATCAAACATGTCAGCAACTCGTTCAAGAGAGAAGTTGCGTTCAGCCCAGGTGCGGCAAGCATAGGGATTAATGGTGTGGATGTTTCGGGCGGCCCAAGTGAATTGCTCAAAGGTGCGACAACGATAACCTGTAACGCCATGTAAGTTGTATTCGGCGAAAGCACCCCAGTCAGTGGATATCACCGGGGTCCCGGAAAACATCGATTCGACCTGCACAAAGCAGAACGGCTCCAAGAATAATGACGGCACAATAGTGGCCTTGGCGCACGCCATCAAACGCTTTCGCCGTTCGGGGCCCACAACGCCAACCATTTCTACATACTCCGAGATCGGGCGACCGGTACGCGGCTCTCCTAGGGAGCCACTGCCTCCTGCGACGACAAGCCGTCCACCCACGGCCTCGACAATCTGTAGGGCAATATGGGGGCCCTTACCCGGATTGATACGTCCTAAAAACAGGAAATAGTCGTCCTTAGTAGAGGAAAACTCGAAGTCGTCCAAATCAAAATAGGCCGGGATCACGACATCGTACCACATGTTGTTGCTCATGGCATCGAGGCATGCCCGCCCGAGATAGGTGTGCATGACGGCATAGGATTCAAAGACACGGAATTTTGCGAAGCCGCCATCGGGGTATCCAATTCCAGGCTCACAAATGATCATGTCGGGGTGAGCGTCCGCTATCGGTTTGTGATTATTCCCAAACATACAAAGGAGAAAGTCCCCGGACTTCTTCCGGGTTCGCAGGGCCTCGATGGCTTTGGCATAGAACGTTTTGTATGCATGATCATCGCCACGATAGATCGGGGGGCCTTTCTTGCGCCAATCATGATCGCCGTAGGCCTTATGGAGATCATAACGCTTTGTGACGGTTACGCGCTCGTCGCAATCGACACGCGAGTCTTCATGGCCGTAATGGATGACAGTATGACCGCGTGATTTTAGCATCTTACACAGGCGGACGACTTTCTGTGTGAAAGCACATGACGAGTATTCCCGAGTTGAGATGGTGTGTGGGACACCAAGAATGTGAAATCTATGCGGCACGTGGGGGTCCTTTCAACGAGTGCGATGTAACGAGACCTTTTCAATGCGTCCAGCCTACCAACCGCAAATCCGAGGAAAGACGCGGCGACGCAGGTGCGCTCAGTTTCGCCTCCCCGCTGATCATTTACCGTCCGGAACTGGCGCGCCGATAGGCCGAGACATCCCCACCGAACGGTTTCCAGCCCCGTCCACGTCGCACAGCGTGCGGATTTCCCGTACTGTGCGCCCCTTGCTTCAGTCCAAAACCTATCACGCTGGGGCAGCTTTCGATCTGCCGCTAGGTGGCGCCTAGAAGGCTTTCACGGACGTCGCACCCGATTGATCAAGTTAATTTGGCACGACGGCGAGTAGGGCCAGTTGATCTGCTGCGGCCACTGTCACGGCGCCTGGCCGTGCGTCGTTTTGGCGACGCACGGCCATCACTGTCACCGTCGATCTCCTTCATCCACCCAAGCGCCACGATGACGCGCTCCTCATGTCCTTGCAGCGCGCTTTCGACGGCGGCTCGTCTGTGATACTCGTCCGCAACCGGATCATCGCGATCCATTACCTCGCGCAACTGCTGCACCCGCGTGAATGCGGCTGCTACAAGTGCATTGAATCGCTTTCGTGGCGTGCTGCGATCTAGCGCCGCGATGGGCATCAACTCAGTCGTAAGAATCCGCGCCTGGACCAATGCTGCTAGTGAATGCGCGAGCAAGCGCTCAAAACTTGACTGATTTGCGGTCCAGCCCTCAACAAGCATCTGATGATCGACCGGCACTCCGCCACGTAGCCACCGATAGACAAGGTGCTGCTCGCAGAATCTCGCAACCTGTTGGGCGCTTCCAATACCTGCGGCCGCAGCCCATAGCCAGATCGAGAATATCAGCGCGGGCGCGGGCTTTGGCCGCGCGTCAGGTGCATTGGCCAGAAATCCCAGATCAAGTGATTCGCTAAACCTCCAAACCGAGCGCACCGGATGATCGAGGGCTACCAGATCGTCAATCCTGACGACTTGTTGGCAAACATCCCATCGAATCGGTTGCTGCAACGCTGATACTAGCGCTGGAGCCGGACGTCTATAATCTAATGGCGCCGGCTCATCGAAGAAAAGCACCTCTCTGATGCGTCTTGGCAAACCCCCGGGAGTGCCAAGCTCGGCGCAACTCTCTCCCCAAAACCTCAAATAATCCTCGACCGGCGCGGCAGCTCGGCTGGGCCACCGGTTTAGCGCCCCTAAATCCGCCACGCATCCGATATCGCGGTCGAGTTCGCCCAGTATCATCAGCATCACAGGGCCGGTAGTGGTGCGATTGCCGATGCCGTTTTCGAGTTCTATACGCTTCGCGCCAAACCACTGGTGAAGAGAATCGGGGGTGCCACTGCAGCGGTAGGGAGCGATGGTCAGTTCGCGATAGCGACGTAGATGTTTCGCATACTCCTGATAGGCCGCCAGGACATCTATCTGTTCCCAGCTGTCCGCAAGCCGAGCCAAGCCGCGCAGGGTGAAGGCCTCGGCTAGCGACTCTTCCATCCATTGACTAGGGTACAGCGGTAGCGCGTTGGTTTGCCAGCTGTTGCAGACGACGTGTCCGAGTTCGTGCCCCAGCTGATAGGCTAGGCGACACCAATTGCAACCACTGCCATCCACAACGACCGTGGCTGTCGTTGGCTGTTGATCGTCGAGCCAAACGTACGGCCCTCCAATCGTCCCCTGGACACGCAGCCGATTTGGCTGGCGGTCTGACAGGAGATCGACACCGGCAAGACACGCATGCCGCAGCCGTTCGATGACCACCGCGGCATGTTCAAGCGGTGACTCCCTCCAATCTCCCAGAACCTCTATCGGTGCTGTGTAAAGTGACATTGCGCGTTTCTAGTATCCACAAAAGGGGACCGCATCAGAAAAAGCTCCGTTGGTGAGTTCGCGCTACCTGGGTCGTCGGGGCTGGGAGGGCAGTTGATGACAGCGGCCTCCACGGCGCTCGGCGGTAATCGGCAACACAAAATCACTGTGCCCTTTCTCCGATTCCAGGCGGAAGTCGAATCGGCCATGAATTCGCCCGCCAAAGCCATTAATCTCGATCGACGGGTCAGCCGGCCAAGTCAGACGTTCTGCCACAGTGTTGCTTTTATATGGGGATTGATGCATCGTCAACGGGCGCGAGGTCTGACGCGCGCCGAAGGATGTTGGGCATCTGCTATCGCGCGACGCGCACGCGCGCGAGTTGCTGAAGTAGGTCTATCGGAGCAGGAGAATCCTGCCCAACGAAATGATCGTGCGAACCAAAATCAAATGCCCTGGAACGGTGAGATTAGGAAATGGAAGTCAATCACCAGATCCTCTGCCTAAACATGATCGTGAAGAACAAAGCACCCGTGATCGCACGCTGCCTCGCGTCAGTCCGACCCTTCACGAACTACTGCGTGATCGTTGACACCGGCTCGACCGATGGCACCCAGGACGTGATACGCACCCTATTGGCTGATCTGCCCGGAGAGTTCCACGAGCGCCCCTGGCGTGACTTCGCCCACAATCGAAACGAAGCACTGGAGCTCGCGCGGCCGCATGGCGAGTACCTGCTGTGGATTGACGCCGATGATTTGCTCGAGTTCCGACCTGAATTCAAAATGCCGGTGCTCCAAGCCGACTCCTACATGATCAGGATTGCCGATGGCTCCGTTAGCTATACCAGATCACACATCATCCGGGCGGCGCTGCCATGGCGATGGCGGGGCGTATTGCATGAATTCCTCACCTGCGACGATGCCCGTACGAGCGCATTACTCGAAGGACTGCAGCTCCGGCGTGGTCATGATGGGGCTCGGCGGCGGGAGCCTGAGACCTACAGACGGGACGCGGAAATCCTGCATGCCGCACTGCAAACGGAGAGTGATCCGTTCTTGCAGTCAAGATACAAGTTCTACCTGGCACAGAGCTACGACGACGGGGGCAAGAAGGAAGAAGCACTACAAGCCTATTTGAACCGAGCCGAGCTTGGCTCATGGGTCGAAGAAGTTTTCGTCAGTCTATGTCGCGCGGCCAAACTCCAAGAGGCTTTGGGACGACAATTCGACGAGGTGATGACAACTTATCAAAAGGCAGCAAAGGCACTCCCAAACCGTGCCGCGGAGGCACTACACGGTGCTAGTCGCTATTGCCGCCTATCGGAGCGATACAAGGAAGGTTATGAGATCGCCAAGAGAACAGTCGCCAAAGGGGCAGGCGTGTCGGGGGACGCACCAGACGGCCTGTTCGTCGAGACTTGGATTTATGAATACGGTCTGCTCGACGAATTCGCGGCCAATGCCTATTGGGCCGGCGCATACGAGGACTGTCTTGTTGCTTGCGAGTATATTCTGGGTGAACGAAAGTGCTGTGAAGCAGAGCGTCCCCGCATCGAGTCCAATGCTGCTTTCGCACGCCAGAAACTTGGTACAGACGTTGTTGCCATGTCGTTCGACGCGAAGCTTGGTTACTGGCGGGAAGAGGTGTTCTGCAGCCTCTATACGGCAGCGCGGTTGAAAGAGCAGCTCGGTCTGCCGGAGCAAGACGTTATCGATGCCTACCTGGAAGCCTCAGACGCAATGCCGACACGAGCTGAGGCTCTGCATGGCGCAAGCCGGTACTGCAATGCCAAAGGCCGCGCCGAGGAGGGGTTCCAGCTGGCCAAACAGGGCATGGCAATTGGACGTCCATCGAACGGGATGTGTATCGAATCGTGGATCTACGATTATGGCCTGCTTGATGAGCTGTCTGTCAGCGCCTATTGGACTGGTCACTATCGTGAAAGTCTCGACGCCTGCGTAAGCCTTCTTGCAAGCACGGCATGTCCGCCGGATTATCGCGAGCGCGTCGCAGCAAACGCACGGTTCGCATTAGCGAAACTGCCGCACGATCCCAATCTCGGATGGCTCTCTACCGAAGGAGGGTTCATCGAACAGCATGCACTTGTGCCACCCCGGCGCCTTCGGTCGCGGGTGGCCGGCGCACCTCGGGTTCTTGTCGCGATCCTTGCCAAACAGAAAGAGCCATCGCTGCCGCTGTATCTTGAGTGCATCGAAGCCTTGGACTATCCGAAGTCCTCCATCGTTCTGTACATCCGGACAAATAACAACACTGACCGCACTGAGTCGATACTGCGTGAGTGGGTAGCACGAGTGGGGGATCTTTATGCTGGTGTGGAATTCGACGCCGAAGATGTTGACGAACCGGTTCAGCGGTTCGGTGTGCACGAGTGGAACGAGACGCGTCTCCGTGTGATCTGTCGGATCCGCAACATTAGCCTGAGGCGAGCGTTGGAGCTCGAGTGCGAATTTTACTTTACGGCCGACGTGGACAATTTCATTCGTCCCTGCACGTTACGCGAGCTTGTGGCGCTCAATCTACCAATTGTGGCGCCATTCTTGCGTGCGATCAACCCTGGAGCCTTCTATTCGACCTTCCATGCGGAGACGCCCGAGTTTTGGGGCTGGTACCGGCACTGCGATCAGTACGACTGGGCGGTGAATCGGTTCGTTCGGGGATTGCTCGAGATGCCGGTGGTACATTGCACCTACTTGGTGCGCTCCGATGTGATCCCCGAACTGACTTACGAGGACGACGCCGGGCGCTATGATTTTGCCGTATTTTCGGAGAGTGCGCGGAAGGCTGCGATCTCGCAGTACTTGGATAATCGGCAGATCTATGGTTACCTGTCGTGGGACAAGGACGGCCCAGACTACCTCTATGTCCAAAATAGGATTGAGCGTGCAGCTGAGTTGCTGAAACGCGACTTCGATTCATAGTCACGATGACGAGGTGTGCATGGTCGTAAACCATCAACTGTTAGTCGTACAGTCGGGCTAATGCACGCGTTGGCGGGTTATTGGGGATTTCGGGCGTAAGGCTGTGTGGCCCATCCCATTCTCACAAGCGGCAAAGAGGAGTGTGCCGTCAGCTGCGTCAAACGCGACGCGATTGTGGGGCCAGTGTTCGATGGTTCGGTGGCGTTGGGAGGTGCCTGGCGGGGTGGATGCATGACATTGCGACGGCAGAAACACCGGAGGCTCGATCGCGTGGGATGAAGCGACACATGTGACCGGGACCTACCGGGCTTTCGGCGCATGAAGATCATGCCCAAGCGCCGCTTCCACAGCACCGACCTTCCCGATCTCGCCAAACACATGATCTTGAAAGTCCTCAACAAGTGATGGATTACATATTTGTCCTGCATCGCCACTACGATCCGCTTCGTCTATCTCACGGCGCTTCTGGATGCTGGTTACGCAAGTTGGGCGGCTAATGCTATCGCCCATTGGGGCTAGGATCGCTGTCGCCGCATTCAAGGTTGTCATCGCCCGTCGCGATCCGCGCTCGCATCACATCGGCGTTGCGTCGTGGCGTCCACAGAGCCCAAGGCGCGAGCTCGCCGCTCAGCTGAACCTTCCACTACCTCAGGCACGATCCTCGCCCTGCAGGGATTTACCAAGGCCAGTTGTCGCGGCAGTGATTTGACCAGAACCACCTCGCAATGGCTTGGCGACTGTTTGATCCGAACCGTTCTCCGGAATGTTGCTGGGTCTACTTCACACGACGCCGATACTCAACAGCTGAACCGACGACAATAGTTGTGCATCCGCTCTCGTCGTTCTTCCGTAAGTAGTCCCTCCGATTTCAGCAGATCGTTGACCTCGTCGACCTGTGTCGGATCGGCTGGAATGACATCCCCGCTCCACGTGCTCTCATAAAGACCCAGGTGGATGGCTGCATCGACTGCCAGCACTTTGAGGCCACGGGCAGCAATTGAATGGGGGTGAGCACACAGCAGCTGCCAATCCATAGAACGCGGGAAATCGTGAGGAAATGGCACGCACGCAGAGAACCGCTCCCGTCTCAAGATTAGGCATGCACCTCGCTCGTTCGATTTCTCTTTGATTGTCACTCCCGGCAATAAGGGAGTATTGTATTCGCGCAGGACCGGGTGTTCGACGGAGTCATGTCCACTAACGACGCCGACGTCGCTGTCGCTCTCCAAGATGTTTATCAAGTCCACCACCGGACGTTTGAAGTACATATCTGCGTCTGCGAATAGAATGTGGCTGGGTGCGCGCAGACCGACAAAATCGCAGCTCTGAAGCATTCCGGGGAAGATGTTCGCTACATAATTGATCCCCATGTTTTCCGGTAAATATATCTTAAACAGCCGATGAGATCGACTATCTAGGCTGCCAATAAGTGAACGAGTCAGTGCGTCGCTTCCATTATCAAAAATCCAAATGCTCGCTTCGAGCCCCTCAATCTGGCGCAGAAGGGAGCGGTAGCAGGCTTCAAATAGATCAGCACGGTTCCAAACTGGGAAACAGACAGCAAGCGAACAGTTCTGACTCACTGCTGCTCTGATGTTGTGCGAGGGGTGATATGTAAAATCATCTTGCCCGCTTCCGGCGGAAACAGCAAGGGGCGGAACCGAAACGTACGCCCTAATGGCAGGGTAGACCGAGTTCATCATGGCATCAATGCTAATGTTTTCGGTGACGACGTCAAATCCGGGAAAGAGGATCAGCTGATCTCGAAGCGGAAGGCAGCAGTTCAGCAGTTTCGCGGCGCCGTCTGCTGAAATGGTGTAGGCCATCGGGCCAAAACAATGCCGGAGCCGGATTGGCGTCGGAGTATAGTGTCCGGTTCGAAAAGCGTCGATGTTCCGACGTAGCTCGTCCTGTCTCGTCTCGAGCTTGCACAAAGACACACCCACACCCTCTGGCATTTCGACCCATAAAAAAGTCCTGAAGTTCCAGCCCCACGTTACGATGTCCCAGTCGTGCGGCAGTCGCGCCAGGAAGGCGTTTGCCGATGTCATAAAATCTCGGGCAAAGATTGTGTGATCTTCGGCCACCGTGATTGACGTTTGTCCCTCAACGGCACGTCGCCAAAGCCTTATATGCGACAAGGCGTGGCCAAGGATGCTGTCATCGTATGACAGATTCTTGCCTATATAGCCTTGGCCCCGCAACTGCGCGCTGTCCAGGCTCGCGCCATTTGCCGCAGATTGCCTTACAATCGGCAGGTGACTGTTGACCTCGCGAAACCTGACGAGACGTTCTTTATCGTCATCTAAATTAATGACGTGGACGGACTCGACGGGTTGCGCAGCCATGGGTCATGTCTTTCTGTCGCGCTTGCTCATTGGGCAAGATAGTCAGGCGGCGAGCGGCGGAATCGAAACGTACGCCCTAATGGCAGGGTAGATCGCGTTCATCATGGCGTCGATGCCGGTGTTATCGATGACCACGTCAAAGCCCGGAAACGGGATCAGCCGATCCTGGAGCGGAAGACACATTTTCAGCAATTTCGCAGCACCGTCCGGTGAAACGGTATAGGCTGTCGTTCCAAGACTATGCCGCAGCCGAATTGGTGTCGGCGTAAAGTGTCCGCCTTGAAAGGTGTCGATGTTTACACGTAGATGGTTCTGGGTTGTCTCAAGCTTGCATAAAGACACCCCCTCCGGCATTTCGACCCATAAAAAAGTTCCGAACGGCCAGCCCCACACCACGATGTCCCAGTTGTTCAGCAGCCGTTGCAGGAACACATTTGCCGATACAATAAAATCACTGGTAAATATCGTGTGATCTTCAGCGACCGTGATCGCCGCCTGTTCTTCAAGGGCGCGTCGCCAAAGCGCTATGTGCGACAAAGCGTTGCCAAGGGTGCTGTCATCGTATGACAGGTTCTCGCCTATGTGGCCATGGTCCCGTAGTTGCCCACGGTCAACGCTCTCGCCGGTTACCGCCGGTTGCCTTACGATCGGCACGTGTTTGTTAACCTCGAGAAACCCAAGGAGACGTTCGGTATCATAATCCAAGTTTATGAGATGGACGACTTCAACGACCTGAGCGGCCATGGCTCACCGTATCCGCCTTCGCTGACCGGGGACGTCTTTAGTCACTTCGGGCAATATGGTCAAGCGACGATCCAGAACTCGCGCCCGCAGGCGAGTGATCCGTCGTTTCTGGACGACGCTAGGGTCAGTCGTCAATGGACGCTGGCGACGAGGTAGAAGGCCGCCAGGAAATTGCGCGCGGTTTTTGTCACAGCGCGTGCGACCTTTCGCGAAGACGCTGACTTGCGAGGGGTGCTGGAAGGAATTCTCCCTCCCAAGTTCTCAGGCCCGTACTCGCTGTAGAGCCTGCTGGATTGCAATGTCTTCCGCCCACCTGCACGACCCGCACCCTTTGCGAATTGACGGCACGCCTAGCTCTTTCAGGATTCGACCCACCGCCGCCAGGGGGACGTGCGCCTCAACCGCGGACCCGCAGGTGATAACCCAATCGTCGGCGTACCTCGTGAGCTGATAGGTAAGCGAAGTCCCGAGAGTCCCGAGGGCACCTCGCGGCGAGGGGTGCTGATGCGCTGATGGTTTGGCATGGAAAGCGCGCAGCCGAAGCCCGAGCAGGATGATCGTGTATGGAGTGGTGATGAAAGCCGCCATATGACGCTCCTACGCAGCCGATCGAGTTGATCACGTGAGGCGAGCGACGCGGGCGCTAGTCGATCGAGGAGAACGACGATCGTGGTGGAGAGGCTTGAGCGTCGGACCCGAGCGGCAGAGGTTATCCACAGACACGGTATTACGTCAGGGCAACTGTATTCCTGGCGCCACCAGCTGGCGCGGCGGATGGACCGCCAGCCGGCCGCCACAGCGCCGGGCTTTGCGCGGGTCGAAGTGTGGAACGAAGGGCCGCGGGTGCCGGAGGCTTCGGTCGCGGACCCGCCGGCGGTGCGGACAGCACAGGTGTCGGGGATAGCTGAGCCTCGCGGGAGAGGATTGATCGCGATTGCCCGGGCGTGTGGCACAGCATTTCGCGTGGACGCACGGGTTGATGATCGCGCAATACGCCGCGTACTCGATGCTCTGAGGGCGGGATGATCACGCCGCCACCCTCGCGCTTCAGTATTTCTGTCTTGCGCCGAAGCGGCACCGCAATGCCGCAGCAGGCGCTGAATAAGCTGCCATAGCTTCTCGTTCTCGGCTTGCAGCTCAGGCGCCACTTCTCGCAGCATTTGCTGCAGTGTTCCGATCGTCAGGCAGTGCCGCTAAATCGATCTGCATAACGCAAGGACGGAGACGCACGCCGTCGCGTCAGGCCTAATGAGTCTAGCGTGATCAGCAGTCAGCCCGCCAGTCTGGGCCGCAGATTTCGCACCACGGCTCGCCATTCGTTGGTACGGCTCCTCGCCTTCCCGCTGCGGACCCGCTGCTCCGAAGAGCGGATGGCCAACCCGGACATCTCCCGGCTCCCGTGCAAGGAGCGGACGTACATGCTAAGGTCTCCGACCACGCCGGATCGAATGGATGGTCGCACTATCGCATCTGTCCCTATTGGCTTCCGTCTTTGGAACAACGTCGGCATCCGGGAGAATTATCTTTCGCGGTATTCCTGAGCAACCGCTCAAGCTGCTTGCTGGCGCGATCAAAGCACGTGGGAGGTATGCGAACAACCTTGACCCTCCATGCGAACTGCTATTACCAGACCGAGACATCGAGGGGACGGGCAGATCGATGGTGCAGCCAACAAGTCTCGACGCAATTGGCCGAAAGCACGGCACGGACAAGTCGTCTCTCCATCACAACTATCTTTCTCTTTACGAGACCTTTTTTGCGCCATTGCGTGACAGGGAACTGACCCTGATGGAGATAGGCGTGTTCCACGGTGCTTCGCTCAGAACCTGGGAGGAGTACTTCCCGAAGGCAAAGATCATCGGCGTTGACATTCAGCTCGCCTCTAAGGTCCATGAGCGAGGTCGCATCACGATCGCACTTGCTGATCAGTCAAATATTGAGGAGCTAACACGGGTTGCCGTTAGCCATGGACCGTTCGACATTATTGTCGAAGATGGCTCCCATATGTGGGAGCATCAGATCACCTCGTTGCGGACGCTCTTCCCGTTCCTGAAGAACGATGGCTTTTATATAATCGAGGATCTGCAGACCAATTATGGGTCTATGCAGGTCGACTACAACGGTGTCGCGGTCGCAACCTGTGTTGAATATCTCAAGGCATGGGTCGATTTGCGGGTTGCGGACGATCAGATAGGTATCCATGAGGTGGAAGACGCTTTTCTGCGTACCTATGGTCGGTCGATCGAGTTCATTGCGTTCTGCCGTCGCGCCTGTCTTATAAAGAAACGCGTCCTGCCGCCAGCTCAGGATGGGTATGCCGGGCAACCTCTCGTTGCGCAGGATGCGGATGGGCGATCTCAGGCGGTATTCGTGCTAGCTCATGTGGCTAATGTTGGCGATGTGCTGGGCCAAGCCGGCTTCGTTAATTCCGAATCAGATGGGAATGCCCTCCAAGGATTCGCGATCAACAGCAAAAGCAATTTGGTTGAGTACCGTGTGCGCTTTCCTGACGGCTCATGGAGTGCGTGGACTCAGGAGCCGAGTCTTGCCGGCACGCGCGGCAAATCGATCTCCCTCACCGGCTTCACGATCCGCTTGTTGGAGCATGCAAAACAATACTACACTCTGTGTGCATTCGGTCGATTTGCGGAGTCTGCCGATCCGAAGAGAGTCGTGGACGGACAGGATTGTGTTTCTTCATCGGAGGGGAAGGCGCTGTGCGGCATCCAGCTCGAGCTTACCCGGCGCCTGGGCTGACCTCTGGGGGGAATAGGGTCTCTCGTCATTCCGGGAATGCGATTAAACGAGTCTGAAATACAACACTCAGCGGGAAAATCGTCGGAGCGGATGCTGGCGATACCAGCCAAAAAATGCGACAAGCGGTAGCTGCATTTCCTGAACCGCGCCGAGATCGACGCCATCTTCCCCTGGCGCGATCAGGCGACCTGTGATTGGACGGCGACGCTCAAACTCGAGAGAGGTCGCCATGATAGGGGTCGTACCGGTAATCTAAAAGCGGGTTGGACTAATCCGCCGTCACCTTAGTCGCTAACAGCGCGTCGATCCCCAGCTGGCTATGGGCCTTGAACAGCTACGGCAGTTGTACAGCATACGCTCCCAGGCCAGCACACGAAGCGGGGGAGCGCGGAACACCGAGGGCTTGACTACACGTTGTGCGCGTGGAGCTGTTGCGATTGGAACGCGGAAACAAATTTGTCTGTGAGCGGTTCAGAAAAACTCGTGCGACCTCTACAACGAGGTGGTAAACTAATATCGGTGTCCAATTCGCTGCCCAAAGACGAACCGTCGGAAGGTTTCCATGGTTAATCCAGAACGCAAGGATCGTATGACCCCGCTGGTTTCCATCATCACTCCGACAATGTCGAGCCGCATCGGGCTTCTTGACCGCTGCCACGCTTGCGTGCAGGCCCAGGATTACCCGCATCTCGAATGGCTGATCGAGGGGGACGCGCTCGCCGAGCCCCGGCTCACAATTGGCGAAAAGCGCAACCGCCTCGTTGCGCGGGCCAAGGGCGACATCATCGTCCATTTCGATGACGATGACTACTACGGTCCTACGTACGTCAGGGGCATGGTCCATGCGCTGACAGAAGCCGATCTCATCTCGTTACGCGGGTGGTACCTGTACGACCTGCGCTCTGGCTTCTTCGGTTATTGGGATCTGGACGCAGCTGGGTTCACACGAAGCCATTTCGGCTTCAGTTTCGCATACCGGAAGCATGTCTCTGCGCGCTGTCAGTTCCCGCATCAGGACTGGGATGAGGACGGTGAGTTCATGCGGGAGGCGGCGCGGCACTTCAGGATGCTCGGCATACATGACTATGGCCGCTGTCTACATATCCTTCACGAAGGATCCTCCTCAAGCTGCTTTCCTCAATACCGCCTGCCCCTTGATGAGTTGGCGCAGAAATTCCCGGATGTTATTGATCTACCACGCGGCTCGCAGTGACTGCGTCCAGATCGTGACCTGGGTCTCCAATGCGGCCGGTTGGCGCGCCACGAACTGCGCCGCCACGTGGCCTTACCTACCAAGCGTGAAGCTGATGTCGCATTGGCTCGTCGCCGTGTGAGCACCCGTCGGACGATGCCGAGATGTTCCGGGATGTGCGAGCGTATGGCGTATATGGGTTGGTGACAAGGTCAGGGCAAGCGACGGCAGCTGCATGCCAGACGCACAAAGCGACATCGCTCGATGAGCTGATTCTAACTGCCGGTGTCAAACTTGCAGCTTTAAGATGACTGAGCAGGACATCCATCTCCAGCTTATTAAGGTAGCCGGCCCGCTGACGGACGCGTCGTCTTTTTGAATGGCACCGCCCGACCCTGCGCGCACTACTGAATGTGGTCAGGGCTCAGATTCCCGATGAATGCTGCCAAGGAATGGATGGCTATCAGGTGTTCATTCCGGCGAATTCGGCACCGGATTCCGCTCCAAACCGGCACGTGGTTCCAATGCAAACCGGCAGGTGATTCCGTTGCAAACCGGCACGGCGTCACACTCCAAACCGGCAGGCGATTCCGCTGCAAACCGGCAGGCGATTCCGCTGCAATCCGGCACGCGATTCCGTTCCAAACCGGCAGGGTTTCTGAGAGCTGACGGATACGCAACTGAACTGGCTCCTACTGACTGGGAGAATCTAGCTTGATGTATTCACCGAAGGCAATTACTATCAATTATCTTGCGATGCCTTTTTTGTTGTTGATGTACGGCCGCTAATTGCGTGGATACCGGGGATATCTTCAGTCAATCCGTTGTCTTTATTTGGGTTTTCTTCGGCAGAATCTGTGGACAACCGCGCCCGCCGCTGGCGCATCGACGCGCCGCGCAGCTCGATGCGATAGGCGTTGTGCACCAGTCGGTCCAAAATTGAGTCGGCGTAGGTCGGGTCACCGATCTGCTCGTGCCACCGGTCCACCGGTATCTGCGTCGCCAGCAGCGTGCTC
>Ga0123355_10005885_pt1 | contig 18064 bp, 7 predicted proteins | sample TergutEmb28metaG_3_FD_89872 | JGI IMG/M metagenome (GOLD analysis project Ga0123355, IMG submission 89872) | Embiratermes neotenicus P1 segment gut microbial communities from Petit-Saut dam, French Guiana - Emb289 P1 | ecosystem: Host-associated > Arthropoda: Insects > Digestive system > Gut ... | reverse complement strand
TAGTTTTTTGTGTTTTTCTTTATTATAGTGTAAAAAAAAAAATAAGGAAAAAAAAATTAAAAATTCAATAAAAAAAAAAAATTTAAAAAAAAAAAAAAAAAAAAACTGTTCTGAGGACCTCAGCTTTCATTTAAAGTGATTTTTAAGAGGGCACAGCATTTCTGAACTGTAGGTGTACACGTGTGCTTTGTCCTGCTGCATGATTACGCCGCGAAAGAAAAAGAGCGTTTGGCTCAGTTAAGGTCAGTATTGAGTATGGTCTATGGGCTATAAACAAGAGCCTAAACTGTAGTAATAAATAAAAGCTGTAGATAATCTAACAACATTACAACGCCCATCAAGCGAACCTCCAACAAACCCCGTCATTACACCAATTAAGAAAGTCGTACGTTTACAGTACATTGTCTAGGTATCACATGACGTGGCTAAACAGTTCGGTGACTTGCCTCTTTGCCAAACGAGTACCTCAAGCACTGCTAACAACTAAGCATTTGGCTTCCTAAAACAAGATCTGGAGTATTTCAGAACGAGGCGAAGACTGTGCATTCCACATCGGATGGAACGATCAGGGTGAACTCGATTCATATACATTTGGGAGAAGGTTCCGCAGAGATTATTTTAAATCCGGGACACATGTGTAGCCAAAACCACATCCTTAACAACGAAGACAAATTTTATTCAACAAGACTCCCCAGCACAGCAGGCTGTCTTACGTCTCTTCCAAAGCAAGTTCTCAAGAAAGTGCGATCCAGTGCTTCCTCTTTAACTTTTCAGTACCTTATCGTTTCCCTAAGGTCATCCAGTAGCTGCTTACGTCTTCTTCCTCGTCTTCCCGTCTTTCCTTCTATTATTACTTCTATCTTTCACTCAATAATGTGTTTTAGAAGGCAGTTCCTACGAAACCTGTGACTAATCCAGTTAGCCTTCCTTCCTTTTATTACGTGTAAAATGCTCCTTTCCTTCTCCTCTTATCGTAACATTTCCTTTCCACGCTGTTTTATTATAAAAACAATACGTACCTTTATAAAATGCTACATGTTTCGACCCTTAAGTTTCGTAATCAAGCATGAACAAATAAAAATGGAGGCCTGACAGGGATTCGTAAGGGTAGAAATATTTTGTATTTTATAAAGGTAAACAATTTTTGTAATAAAAATATTTGAATTACTAAAAATCGTGTGTATTTTTGTGTCTCTGGAACACAACAGGAAGTCTTCTCCAAAGACACGATATCCTTCGTTTAGCTACAAGAGGCCAGTGGATCTAAAACCCCAGAGTATATGTGAACTGAATGGACAGTTCCCTTCCATCCTGTGCTAATCCATCTACCACTATGCCTTTCCTACAGGACATAAGCTTCCCGTTTAAAGGGACGAAATCGTCGGAATGATTTTACTGCACCGTACATGGTAAAATAGTACAATGTCAGTACATTCTGACAAATCAGCTATTTTGGTAATAAAGTCGCATCCATAGGGAGAACGGTAGGGGGAAATCTCCGCAAAATGCGAGAAAGACCGCAGGGCTCTGAATACCTACGATGGGTTTACATTCACACAGAATTCTTGCTTTCCAGTTACGAGTAAGCGGGCCAGCTAAACATTAAAGACAGAGTCACCAACCTCTTTCAGACGGACTTCGGTGTTCCTGAAGGCCATTCAAGCGGTAATTTTCTTGGACATCCACGTGATTTCATAGTGTGGCCGATTCTCCCTCCAGTACGCCTAATGATAATCTTCAAAGTTGCACCGTGCATGTTGATAGTATCAAGTCCTTTATTTGTCCAACTAATGCAATGTAAACCAAAATATGTTGGCGCGACTATTATAATTTTAAACAACTTTAACTGTTTAACAATTTTATAATAATTTGTGTGCATTAGTTGGACAAATAAAGGACTTAAAGGACTTAAATGACTTGCGTAATGATAATTTCTATGACGTTGCAAGTTTTCTTGTGTTCAGTGGCGTACCGAGGCGGTGGGGGTTGGGGTTCAACCTCCCCCCCCCCGAAATTCCGAAGGCCCTCCAAAATCGTGCCCAACTCAACCCGATTGTGAAAACTGTTAAAAATTGCTGAATTTAGGACGCCAACACCCCAAAATGTTAGGAAAAAAGGCAGTAAAATTCTAAAACTACCGTCGGTTCGCAATTGTTTTACATTGGCAATGAGAAATAAATTGGTTGTCATCGTAAAGAGTTTTAAAGAACCAAAAATTAAGAAAATTTTACTATATAAAATGAAATTTCTTGTACCAAATTACAGCTACTGCCAGAACCCCTGACTAGGGGGCTACAGCCTCCAGATCCCCGTTCTCTCTGTCCTCTGTCCTCAACTGAATTTTTTGAACCCCCCCCCCCAAAAAAAAAACAAAATTCCTGGGTAAGCCACTGCTTGTGATCTTATTAAGGTGAACTTACAGCTCAGTCTCTATAAAACCTAGAATGCGGGCTGGACGACTGAAAAACTGGGGCCAAATTTCAAGAAGGTGAAAGAGTTTTTCTCCTTTCCAAATCGTCCAGACCCTTCTGGGGTCCGTCCAACCTTCTCTCTAATCGGTGGCGGGCTACAGCGGTTGGGTTGTGAGGTAGAACTCTAGTACCGAGGTTAAGAATGCGTGGAACAACACCTCCACTAACCACATAGTTTTAAATTATGGCATTTAATTAAGCAGAGAGATAATTTTACCTCTTACCTTGAAAGATATCCGAAGTTAATGCAATTTATCGCGCCATGGTTCAGTGTTCTATGTAATTAATGACTCTTTACATACTCACTTTAGCGTATCGGAAGTCCCTTTAGCTACGCTCATACACAAAACTCCAGGCACTAATGAGACGATAGGAAGAGCGTCTGGGCTGCTGATCGCGAAATGCAATCCGTGTTCGCAGCCACAACCAGAGCCGCTTTTGGTTTATTCTACGGTTTTACTTTCCTGGTTAAACCTTGGAATCAAACATTTCAGACCGAGTTATTTTTAGGGATTCAGTTTTTAATTCGTATTACATCCGCTTCCTTTCCACTGTGAAGCCAATTGGTTAATGCTGTATTAGGAAATAATCACTTTGTATTTTAAGAGCTATGTGGGGCACATAAATGCCCTGTGAGATTTTTTAATGTTGCAGCAGGCTTTGAAGGTAATAACAACCTTGTTTTAAAGAGTTAACGAATTTTTTATCGCCTATATAGAGCAGTGTTTACCCAACTCTTTGTTCGCGGAACCCTTTAGGTTTCGAGAAATAACCACAGTTCCTTACATCCTTCCTCACGTAAATTTAGAATGTCTGGATGACAGTTACCGAAAATTAAAAATTTGTATCTCAGAACTGATTTTAGATAGCTACAAATACATACCACTAGCATGCGTAACAATGCTTTGCATGATTTCACCTTAATTAAACCTTTACAGACGAAGCGCAGACTACTTTATTTAAAGACTCAGTCCGTACCGCGCAGTAAACACTTTTTATCTCAGTGACAAAACCAATCAGTTTATGCTGTATGGGGTAGAAGTCGCTGCTTGTTCTGAGATAAATACAAAACACATATATACAGTGTGGGCAGAGCGTACAGTTGTTGAATGTTAAATTGTTGGTGTACGTAACCAGTAGGATTTATAGGGCAAAACTCTTTGTCGATCGCTTCGTGGGTACAGGAGGTTTCTTAACTATATATTCTAACGGTCGTATGAAACAAACGTGCAACCAATTAAAGAAGTTGGCGATTCTTTTTAACAAAAATTACTCCTCGGATAAAAAAAAAATAACTTCAAGACAGCAATTACAGAAATACATCCACGGATCCCATGGCAACTGGTCACGGATACTTTGGGATATGCGGAGCACGCTGTGGGAACCACTGATATAGAATATTTGCGCCGAAAGAGGCGAGGTTGTAGTCACACATAGTACCTGGAAATCGTAATCTGAACTTTTGTGAGAAATTGACGGGCAAATTATTTCAATTTTCACAACATTCCTTTAATAATTATGTGACTATGAAAAACACACGCCACTTGCGTCGAGGTATTCGGTATCGTCATGTAGCTTCAGATTTATAAATTATAATAATATAGTGGGAGCAAGACTGAGGTCAAAGAAAGTATAGCAGAATTACTTCCACAAATTCTGGAGCTTTAGGTGCAGGTAACTTGAGCAAGCCTAGGATGACGCCACAAGTCCGGAGAGTGCGCGAAGTCGTGTGCGCGTAGATCAGTGTGTTCCTGTAGTCGGAGCGGTGGAGGTGCTTATGTGCTGCTCACGTACAAGCTGCGATCACATGAATGAGGCAGGAGAACTGTAAAGTTTGCGAGAATCGCGCCGAAGGTTATGATGCAAGATGAGGGGTCTTTGCAGACGTAATTCTGCCAAACCCAAATATTGCAATCCTATTGGTTGCTGTACTCCGAAGTTGAGAACAGGACGATCTACTTAAACGATGGTATTTACCGACAACAATATATCGTTTCATAACGTACAGTCTTACAAAGATTTGGTGATACAAAGCTTAGGATTTGGCGGTGAATCTAGCACTGTTGCCATTCATTCATTCATTCACTTTGTCATCAGAAGGTGTAGGTGGTTAAAGTACAACCAGGAACATCGTAAGAATGGAATAGAACTCACAAGTAAAACATACACCTGGCAAACACGTATCGGCCAAAGTTTTCCGGGCGGACGACGCTGTGTGCACACACGGTCATAAAATAGCGGAAAGCATTACAGATAACGGTCTTTAAGTAGTTACATGTATCGCAACGACGAAAGAAAACGTGAGTTGCTGATTGTACAAATCCTTTCTTACGAAATAGACGTGCGAAGTGTGAAGAAATAGACATTCCATAGGGAACGTTAATTTCTGAGACTCAATAGTAAGAAATAACTGTGAACATGTGCTCTCTGGGTGACTCATAAAATAAATTTGAACTCGACATTCGCCCCACGAACCAGAAGTTAGACGTGCCTCAACTAAAGGACAAATGGAGTGAGTAAGAGGTGTTAATGCTCACTTTCTTGGAACTGTTGACATGCACCTGTTGTCAGAGGTGCAAGTGGAATAGGCGGAAATACTTGCGAGTTGGAAATCATACATAGGCTACAGTCGGGTAGAACAGAAAACGGCGAGTCCCATACAGAACTCATAAAGACAATTTCTATATTCAATAGGTTTATACACCAACATAGCTGTAAGGTGAGATAAATTGCAGTCAAAAACACAGCTATAAATATATGGCTAAATGGTGGTGTTTGTTAGCAATGGAAAAAAAAAAATATATGTTTCGGCCTATAGCGGCCATTTTCAGGTGTTCACAACTTTCTTGCTAAAAGAGTTTTATATAATATGCCTAAACCTCGTGGTGATGTTGAAATCTCATCATCGTTTTACGTGCTTTTGTTAAGCTAAATTTGGTGGGATGTCTATTGGGTCAATAAATTTGTATGTAGCTGGGTGTAGATGTTTCCGGTTAGGTAGGTGTAGGGTTAGGAGGAAACTGTGATTGCAGGTGTGGTATCTTATATTATCCTATGTTGGAGGGGTGGGGGGTGGTTAGTCTGACATCTTCTCTTTATCCTTCTCCTTATTTTCCTTATTCTTCGGAACTGTTTGTTCTCGGCGGTTAGTTTTTGACTGAAATTTACCTCACCATGTAGTTTAAACCACAACGGATATGACACACCGCAGAATAGCTGTAAGGGTAGAGTTGTCCTTGTTCACGCCATGAAGGCATAAGTGGAGAAGAGATGTAGCTCCACCAGTTTTGAACCTTAGCTGTAGATGGAGGCGAGTGGTCGACATCACGCCCCGGCCGCTTTACCTTAGAAAAGAGCACCGGTAAACATTGAATAGCATACTGGGTGCAACCCAGGGTTCGTCACGAAGTTATGGAGAAGAAAAAATTTCCATGCCGGGATTCAAACCCCGGACCGTCCAACCCATATAGACTAATCGCTACACAGAACTCGCTATGCCGGCTTTCAAATATCTCTGCTAGCATTACTATTGTTAATTTATTTTATTAATTACTGAGATATTTATGCTCTAAATATGTCAACTATAACCTCAAAATTATTTATCGATACCATAGTGAGTTTCAGAATAACATTTCATACATAATATATCGGTATACTTGTGTTTATGAAATCTGGGGGCCTCAGACTCCTGGAATCCTCAGGGCATGTCCAGGCCTGTAATGGGATTGTTGTACCTTTAACCCGTGTTTAGGATCTATCTTGTTACTATACGTTACTATGGCAAGCACAGTTAGTTGCCGGTATCCCGCCGTGGAGGCCTGGGTTCTATCCCAGACAAGTCTATGTGAGATAAATTTTAATTTGTTTTTACAATGTAATACACAACCTTAACACCGTAACGTGACATTAAGGTTGCTCGCTCCTCAAGTGTTTGCACGTCCTCCGCATTATTGCTATTAACTGCAGGAAGTTAGAAACAACAGCGTTGCAGTCGGCCAGCTGGTTCAACACTGTAGACAAAGTGATGTTCCATAAACACACTGTCTTCCCTGTCAAGAAGGAAGCAGATCCATGTTTCATGCTCCATACAGTCAAGAAATTAGTCAGACATCAGCGTCCTTATTCTTATTTAAATGACGTTCTTAATAAATCAACTCACATAGAACCGAAATTTAGAAAAACTGGTGAAAAATGAATAGTAAATGATTTGAAGGAAAAGAAAATGACCGAATTTCAGATATTATCCGGCATTTCGCTAGGGGGAAATAAGAAAATATTCAAAATATCAGCTCTCAGGGTCGAGATTTAAACCGAAGAAGTGTCAAATGGCAGGCTGCTCCGTGAAACTTTGGGCAGAAAGATTTTACAACATAACAGTGGCGGTCTAAACAGGGTACTTTGAAGTTGCGAGATTGGAGGTGTGCACAGTGGTACTGCTTAGGATTCAGGTCATCTGGGTTGTTATGTTGTGTCGCTGGGCGTTTCCCTACGTTTTGATGGAAGAAAGGTCTTCATTTTTAACCCCTGAAGATGTAGTCAAAATGTTCTTTCGAAATGTCGGGAAACACCGAGCGATACAACATAACACTCCAGTCGACCCGAATGCATACTTCAGATCCTTTACAAAAAAAACAGTAATTATTAAACAAATGTACAAGACAAAGAATATGATAAGAATACGAGACTTTGTGAGTTGGGCTTTGAAACTGTTGATTGGCTCAGTCTTATCTTTCGCACGTAATCATTAAGAGAATATAAACACAAGAAAGTAACCCTTAAAGTATTACCGAACTGAGTTTAATAGATCTGAACGCACGTAAAATATACTCAATGAACAGTTTAATTTGAAACATGCACAGTGGAAAGTCACTTGCAATGCCTAATATTACATCGAACATAATGGGGAGCGGTTACGGTGCGGAGTACATGTATGGTGACAGCAGCAATATGGTGAATGATTTCACTTCAGAGTTTATGTTTCTATGAAATAATGTGAAATGCCAACTTGATGCAACAAGGTAATTTTATTGATGTATTCTTAGCTCGACATGTTTCGGGTTCATACGCTCATCATCAGGAGCATTAGATGTTGAGTTGCAGCACATGGTTTTCTGCACCGAGTTTCATCGATGGGTGGTGGTCTTGAGAGCCGCTGTGTATGTTAGGTCGTGTTTACGGTGCGGGTGGTGCACGGCACCATCCGCACTCCGCACCCATCCAAAAACTCGGTGCAGATAGCCATATGCTGCAACTCAACATCTAATGCTCCTGATGATGTGCGTATGTACCCGAAACATGTCGAGCTAAGAATACATCAATAAAATTACCTAGTTGCAACAAGTTGGCATTTCACTTTATTTCATGAGGAAGATGTGCGGTCAAACAACCCTCAAGTTTATGTTTCTATTCTGATTCAACCACACTGAAGAGAATATATTGAAGAGATAAAGCTTAAAATATTTATATGCTGAAACATAACTAGAAAAAAATGACAGCAAACCGCGCCTACTTACCATTCATTAAATTCTTAAGGTCCGAACTCCTGTCCTGAAACACTAAATTAAAATTTAATGTGACCAATACTGACCGATGGGCCAGAAAAGTGACCATGAACACGGCAGAAAAGAAAGGGCTAAGAATATGGAAAAAAAATAGTAAGGAATATAAATGGACGGATAAAGAAGGAGAAAACTCGAGAATAAACGAACAGCAAGATAAAAGACATATTACAAAGGAAAGATAGCGTAAAATTTATAAAATCCCTCCGACTAAGTCAGGTTAAAAGAATGCATAACCAAAGAATTCCAAAACAAACTGCAACACATACAGTGGAAGGAATAAGGAAAAGAGGAAGACCACGTAAAAGATGGAGAGGCGATGCTGAAGAGGACTTAAATACAATGGGAACAAAAAAACAGATAAAAAATGGTAAGAGACCATCGGGAATGGAGGAACATTTTATTGGCAGCCAAGGCCAACAGTGAACTGTAGCACTTGAGAAAGAGGAGGAGGAGGAGGAGGAAAGTGACTTAAATAAGGTGAATTGTATACTCAGTGCAGAGTACGTACGAAAGACGTTTGATAAGTACGGCTCCCAAGGTCATAACAGTTAAATGATGAGTCATTGCAATGTCAAGTGAAACTGATGCGTTCCACGTCCGTGCATTGAAGAATATTTTACACTTACGTGATATCCAATAAATCTATAGTTATGAATATTTTATACTCGTGGTTCCGTGCATCGTAAGTTAATGAAATCCAACAAGATGCAACAGTATACAGATATTTATTTACTGTAAAACCACTCTACATGTTTCGGTTGTCTACTGCACCCATCATCAGGGTACATAAAACTGTAACTGTAGCCTTTGGTACAGATCATACTGTAAAGTACAAAAGTTGAGTTAGAAGCTCAATGCTAACAAAAGGGTTGTAAAACAATTGGGTGGTCTGTTGACCACCCACGCTTCTAGCTAAACTTTTGTACTTTACAGTATGACCTGTACCAAAGGCTGCAGTTATAGTTTTATGTACTCCTTGATGATGGGTGCGATAGATACCCGAAACATGTGGAGTGATTTTGCAGTAAATAAATATCTGCATACTGTTGCAGCTTGTTGGATTTCATTAAATTATTTATAAAAATGTTCAATCATGTATTATTGTTACTACTCTCCAGTATGTTTCGGTCACTCCTGTGATCATCATCAGGGTGACCCACAAAAATGGACAGTTATTTGTACGTTGACAGTACACTTGTTGTGGGACACCCTTATGATGGTCATAGAGGTAACCGAAACTTGTTTGAGAATAATAACAATAATATGTGATTGAACCTATTTATAAAAATACACATAATGGATAACACATAAGTGTAAAATGCCAAATGAATTTCATTTATTCCACCCTGCTATCATAATTTTCCAGCATAGTCCTCAAGCACATTCATTCATTTGTGCTACCTTGGCAGGACTTTAAAAATTACGGCTCGGTAAAAATCCCGCTCAGACACCCGAGTTGTTGACGGACAACCTGAATGCATTTCCGACGGACAGTTACGGTGCAGTGACAAATCTCGAATCGTGCCTCGCCATTTCTCAAGAATCAGTTTCACCATTCGTCTATATTTCACATTAGTTCTTGAAGTTGTAAGTCTTGAAGCTAGTCTCCGAAACGGCGGCTGTCTGCCCGAGAAAATTTCATTGAGACCTTGATGTGCTGGGGGACCGCGGTAGTATGGTTAAGGTGCTGTGCTACAAATCGGAAGGTCGCTGGTTCGATCCCAGCTGGTGTCAGAGGATTTTTCATTGACATAAAATCCTTCCGATCGCACTATGGCCCTGGGGTCGACACAGCCTCTAACAGATATGAGTACCAGGAGTATTTCCTGGGGGTAAAGGCGGCAGGTGCGTAAGGCTGACAACCTACGAAATCTGGGAACCTTAATTTCCTAAGAACCCTCTGGGCCTGTTCAGCCCTGTAATGGGAGTGCTTTGCCTCTTACCTTGATGTGCTGGGCTGACTGGTACAATGATTATCACGGATGTCCTTTCTGACATTTTTGAACTGCATGTACCACTTTCTCACATTCTGCACCCTACTGCATCACCTTACACCTCTGTCGGTTGGCTCTCTATTTCGATGAAGGAAATACATCTCGCCCATAAAAACGGAATCACATGTTTCCAGTGCCGCTCTCATTGCACATGACCTTATCCCATGAAGAGTATCTGACTTACTGAAAGACTTGGATCTTGTGTTGCGTGTTACCCTACAACAAGTGCTACTGCCTACTGAAAATTAGGAAACATGCTCCGTTAACGCAAAGTTACAGGCTAGAGAAACTCGCGTATTGAATATGTAACATGCGTAAGGAAAAATCTACTAAAGATTTTGGTAAGAAACAAGGTAAATCAATCCCTACACAGGTCAGGACAGGTGGAGGTGGCCAGTTTTTCAAAGCAGTCGGCACATACAGGTGACAAAATTGTTAGTCCCACGCAACGGCTGCTTTTATCCCCCAGGACCTACACTTGATACTCATTTTTGTTAGAGACTGAGTCAACCTCAGGGCCATACTGCGGCCGGAAAGATTAAGTCATTGAGAAAAACCAATGAAACCATAGGTAATCGAAACCGCGACCTTCAGACTTGAAGAGCAGTGTTTCAAGCAACTGTGCCATCGCGTGCCCCTTTGGTAACCCCCCCCCCCCAAAGAAATATACTGTTTATGAAAACTACTTGAAAGTGAGAAGTAGGATGGGGAAGTATGGACTGGATTGGTGTGGCTCAGATAGGGACAGGTGGCGGGCACTTGTGAATACGGTAATGAATCTCCGAGTCCAATAAAACGCGGGGAATTTATTGACTAGCTCAAGAACTCTTAGCTTCTCGAGAAGAATTCTGCTCCATGAAATTTGGTGGAAAGAAGAGGATACGGAAGTCATTCGGTAAAGATTTTTTTTATACTGGTTGAGTGACCCGGGAATCAGGATTCGATTTCCGATAGTGGCAAGGTACTTATCTCTACACAACTTCCATATTGTCTCTGGGTTCAACGGAGGTTGCATTCCAAGAGGTATAGAGGATAAACCAACCATCAGTTGTAACACGAGAGACTCGACCCACCTTTTCCGTTCATCTGACTAACCCTTAGCATCTAAGAAGATCCGCCGGAAAAGTCTAATTGCAAATACAGGAAGCGGTTAAGCTCCAAAAGTAAAATTTACACAGCACGGCTCAAAGTTTCAGCACCAACGTGTCAGAACAAGTCTAATATGAAGGCGTCATACCGAGTAGCGAAGGCCGTTGTATGCAGGGGATTCAGTTCTTGAGCTCTGCTACTTAAGTTCCTTTCGCTTTATGATTGACGTCTGAAGACACCGCGGACAGTGCCTTTGTTGCAAATGAGAATCAATTTTCTACAGAATAAGGATGACATCACTGAAGTTTTCTGAAACAATGGCCGGCATTTCTGCGTTAGCGTGCACAATCTGTGAAAATTAAACCTAATCCCCACTGCAATATATTTAGTGCAAACTATACTTAATATCCTAATTGACATGGAAATCGCTTGCAAAAAAATACATTAACAACCTTTATTGTATAAATATATAATGATGTACCAGTCAAACAAAACAAAACTTTATTATGCTTATTATTGTACTAGGGCGACATGTTTCGATTCTTATAGAATATAGATCCTTACTTAAAATGTTTTCAAATGCGCTGTGGGATCCCAAACGCGTACATTCTTGATAAAACTATGTATAAAATGCATGTGTCGTTTTGTACTTATTGTACAATAGGGATACCTATTTCTAAAACTTCACCGGTACATATGAAAGAGGTTACACATATATATTGTTGTTAATTACAAATTATGTATATAAGCGTTAAAACGTTAAAAACATTTAAAATATGCTGTAATGTTGCGCTTGGTTAGTGACGTCTTCTCTATGCTTGTGTTATATTCTTGACGAAATTTTAGGCTCTTACCTCCAGTGTCGAGTGGTTGGATTTCTATACTGACGGTGAAGGCGTATTTTAACATACAAACTACATTACTTTAAATGAGGTGATAAAGTGACCTTCTACAACTCTCAAACATGTTTGACACATGTTGAACATATTATTAAAAATTGTTTTAAAGTTACTGTCAAGCAATAGCCGATGCTTTCATTCTGATAATATCTTTAAGGCCTTTTTTTTTACGTTTTGCTGACCGTGCATCTCAGTATATTTATCTCAGTAATTAACCAAATTTATGCACAAAATGTTTGTTTTACAATAAGTTTATTTCATGCCTCTACATGTTTCGAGTACATGTACTCGAAACATGTAGAGGCATGAAATAAACTTATTGTAAAACAAAAATTTTGTGCATCAAGTTGGTTAATTACTGGGATAAATCTTTAAGGCCGTCTTATATGTGTGTAATTGTTATAAGCTTCGTCTTTGAAACGTCCCGGCAGATAATAGTCGCATGGCGACGGATCAGGTGATCAAGGAGGTCACAAAAACGTCTAGTTATTCTGTCCCCAAAACGTAACGTAAGGCGGCCATTGAAGTTTTGGCTGTCGGCGTTGCACCGATTCGTTGGAAATGTCAGTATTCATTACCCTCACCAGAGATTATTTACTGATTTTTTCTGACTTCGTGTATCAGAAAAGAAAATCGGTCCCCAGTCCACCATATTACAACTTACGTCGTGTAACGGCACCTTATATTATTAGTCCGGCGCTATCTGCTGAAAACTGTCTACTATTTTAATTAATTATGTGGACTTATAATTAACACAATCTCTAAAGTAAGTCAGACTTCAAAACTACAGAGTGCCGTATAGAAGCAGCTATAAAGCTGTACTCTCACAACAAAGATTTTCGTGGATGAAACTAAACGTGCTCCAGGATTATTTAATGTTCTGGAAGAAAATATCTTATTAGACTTTTTTAACAAAGGATTTCGAAATTTGTTCGTCTGTTGAATATTTGTTTTTGAAGAAACTCAAATATCAAAAACTAGAGTTCTAAATTTGTTGCGGCACTTTCTATGAGCCTTAAACCATACACATCTTTTGATATTAAGCACCTCTGCGTTTTAATGTATTTCACATTTTCTAACAACAATTTCCGTCGGTTGCGCACGGCTTATGTGAAACACGCGTTTCTAAGCCTTATTGATAGAATACGGCAGTCAACCTTTAGCTGATTCATATCGGAACGAGCGGCGATCAAATTTCCCCAGAAAGAGTCAGACAGATCCAATAAATAACGCAAGCCATTATTTGTGTATATCGCGTCGAGTGGTACGTTCTGCATTTCAGAGTGAAGAAATGAAGGCTCAGAAAGCAACTCGCAACTCGTACGTGTAGCTGGTTGCAAGAGCGCCAACTGGATACTCAAGTTGTAAGTACAGGATCTGTAAACAGATCGTGTCGAAACGCGTAGCATGTATAAAGTACGAATAGGAGTTACATGTAGTTAAATTTGAATATTAGACAAAACACATAATACTGATGGTGAGAGGGCCTGATGTACTGGGATGAGGCCAGCAGACACAAAACGTATGTACGGACTGAAGGTAACCCTCGAGTTGCTAACACTCGTGGTTCGCATTCTGGAGACCGGAAGTTTTGAATATCGGTATTTACAAACTGAATTAGATTCTTCGCCCTATTCCTCACTTCCTTCAGGAAAGGTAAGGAATAAGGATCAAAACGGGCAGGAATGCTCTTCTGTGGCATTATTCACGATTGTCCTGTTATATGCGTATATTATGTATGAAGTTGACAAAAGACGTCAAATGACAAAATATTTATAGGCTAGTAAGTTCAGTTTTTTTTATATGTGATATATGATATATTTGTTAACTGCAATTGGGTTTACACCCGGTGGCAGTAGTGCAGCACACATTTACACACAAACAATACACCGAACACCACAATTAATAACTTTGATTGGAAGGCTTTCTGGGATTCGAACTCAGAGTGGTCAAACTAATTGGGAAGAATGCGGGCCGTGCCCCGTCTTTGCGAGTTACACCCTGGCATTTGCCTTACAAGTGAGGAAAACGCACGGAAAAAACCAGTCAGGTTATTTATTTTATTAGGATTCAAAAATTCTTTCGTGGAAAATACATAGCAAACACCAGTGGTTATAATTTTTTGTTAATTTTACCTAAATAAATGGTTTATAACCTCAACAGTGAGGCGGCCTAGGCTCGATTTGGGCTGCTGCGCCAGAGAGAGAGAGAGAGAGAGAGAGGGGTGGGGGAGAGAAACGGGGTTTAATTACATACAACATGTGTTATTTCAAGCTTCCGTAGCAATCTAAACGAAATCTTTGCTATTCTGGGATGTTACGCAGCGTTGATTGGTGGTTAGTTACCGACATTTCGGACAACATATCTGTCCCATCTTCAAGCCTTATAATATACATAAAACCAAACATTCCTCCACGAAAGGCAAATATAAATTTAAAAACTCCGGAAATCAGTTACTTGTATGAAAATGGTTCGTCTTGTGATCAAGCCATGATCAGGCTATATGTAAGAATTAAAAAGATAGCATTTAAACCTGTAATAAGGAGATCACAACTTGAATAATCAATAATTGCAATTGTAAATATGATCCTTTCAATTCTTACGTACAGCCTGATGACGGCTCGATCACGAGCCGCAACGTGCACATGTAGCCGCGTTCCACACTTCTAAATATATGTTTGTTGTGATAGATAAGCGTTTGGTTTTATTGATTTTCACCACTATTCCTTAATCCAGAGCAGTTTCAAAGAATTCTTTTCAGTAGAGTACACGGAACACCCACTGCCATTTACTCTTATCAATTTCAACCTGCCTCTGGACCTTACAAAACAGAAACTAGGGCAGATAGCGGAATAAGATTTCATGGTGCTAGAGAACAATAATATTGGTTATTCTGCAGAAACTGAGTCAAATCTCAGCGGCTGTAATCTAAGTTCCACACATTCTTTTATGCGTACATACTTACTTAAATTGTAGCTCTTGAGCAGGTACTCGATACTTTCGTATTTGGAATATATTTTTTTTATCCAATGCCCCACATGTCCTTTACGGACTTCGTGGTCTTCCCTCCTGGGCATGGCAGAAGTGTAACCGACTTCTGAGGCTGGGACGCCCATAAGGCGCGGTTACGTTGTCCCGATGATGTGAGTGGTGATATAGGAGGATATAGTGCCAGTAGGGCCCTTAAACCTAATTTCTACTAACCTACCCAGACCATGGTCACTGCGGGAATCCTCCCCTTTAGGGAAAATTCCCACGGTAGAACCGGGAATCGAACCCGGGACCTCATGATTAGTAGTCAGAGACTCTGACCACTAGACCACGAGGCTGGTCGTATTTGGAATATATAAGTACTGAAAATATTTGACTTATCATTTACGTTTGGTTCCTTGTCCTTTTACTTTTGCCACGTCCAACCGGGCCTACTTCCAGTTTACATTTCGCATGGCATCATCGCCTTCGTTGACAAGTACAATATTTGATTAAGTAACTTCACGAAGTAATGCCACTGTGAAAATCTGCATCACATTTACAGATAAAGGCAATATAAATTTCTAACGCGAACTTTAGTCCGTCCTATATTCATCCACAAGCACTAAAGCAGCATGATAAGAATCACATAAATCAAGACTTTATTGCCAGTTCATAATTTATATTCGTATACACCCAATATAAGGCGGTTTATGATTGATGAAGTGGGTACCGAAGATGTTGTTGTACTCATCAGTGTCTGACAGCATTATTCGTCAAACGGCCTCCACATGTACATACTTTCACCTGTAAGAGACGTCCGTCATTTCTTGTTTCCAGACATGAACCGGAGGGCATGCACAACATGAAGTATCCACGTAGAACATTCGAATTATCTTGCTGTACAGGGGGGAAAAAAGTTTTCTTAACTCTCTGGATTTAAAATTTAATTCTTGCCACAGAGGGAAAGAAGGGTGATTGAATTTGCAAGACCAATCGGTGAATTCTCTTCAGGAAACGATAGCTATTCATTCTGGGAATCAAACGAAACATGCAAATAAAAGTGTGGGCAGGGTGCAGAACTTGTTGCGTCAAACCCAGTGGTACATATAATCAACAACGAAATTCGAAAGATTAAAGCTAATTAGGTGGCTACCTTCAACACCTTCATGTATTAGGTGCCTAAATCTTTGTGCAAATCATTGAGAAGAGCTAAGACTGACGGAGTAAACAGGAGTACCAGACGTCGTACAGATCGTCCCCAAACCTATTTTAACTTTCTATAGTAAAACCAAACAGATGCATCATTGTCTCAAATTTATTTTATTGGAGTAACACTGTACATGTTTCGGACGGTCTTTCCATCCATCATCAGGAGTTAAAGACTGTACATATGCCTGTTGCAGTATGTACAGTCTTTAACTCCTGATGATGGACGGAAAGACCGTCCGAAACATGTACAGTGTTACTCCAATAAAATAAATTTGAGACAATGATGCATCTGGTTGGTTTTACTATAGAAATATGTTACGATGCACGGTCCTATGAACGTAAAATCTATTTAAACTTCTTGTCATACAGAGTGTTTCCAGAACTATTCTGACCTTACACATTGAAGAGAATGTATATTTGTACACTGCACCAGATGTTATTAATATAGGGTAATAAGAAACAAGAGAAATGCCTATGGAACGTGAAAGCAGCACATGATAACGTAATAAGGAATAAATTTTAAACGGGAATATTCTAGGAGACAGCTCACCAGATAGACAAATTGTAGCTGGGAGCGTATTATCAAATGGAACTTATTAGAATCTGGAATGAGGATTAGAAGTGATTCATTTGCCAAAGAAGAGAGGCAGGTAATATACTCTCGTGAAAAATTGTTACCTTAACCTTTCGAGTTACTTCAAAGATACCGAAATTTTTAGCACTCTGAGCGATTATCAGCTTTCGAAGAGAGACTTTGCCCCTGCAATCCGTACTGACATTCTAAACAGCGAGCATGAAAATGTACGTAGCTACCAGAAATATGCCTTGTAAAAACTCTCTTACTTTACACTATACAGGTACAGCGAGACTGTTTTATCACTATGCTGATTACCGCAGCTGCACGGGATGTCACGGCGGTTGCTGACATTCCGTGGGATATAGTTGTTGTAATCGGTGCGACAATACAAGAGACATCCTCTACGTAGCACACACGCTTGATGTGTTTGGTCGTTTGTTTCTTTGACAGTAAAGGTCGGCATCCAAACGCCGAAGACTATTCTTGAAAAACGCTCGTCTATTCTAGCCATGACATCGTTACGAATAAACAAGGCAGGCAATGTACGTGTAATGTAACACTGAGGTGCGTTTGTGCAACCATTGTGATAGTGGAAAAGAAATAAATATTACATATTCTGAGTGTGTGTTTGTAGCCTTAGGTATCCAACATGTTATGCGCGTGTGCCACATTATTTATCACCTGTGGCATGCCTGGCACTAAATTGTTTTTCCACATTGTCTCATGAACGGCACGTTTTTCGGGGGAAAAAAGTTATTAAACATGAAATGTGTATTTTGATTTTCTCTGCAAATTTTGTCCGAACATTTCTCATTCTAAGAAGAATTCAGCCAGATATGATCACAAACGCATATTGGTCTTCATGTAAGTGCCCATTACTCTTGTCAGCTTTCAATCAAATTTTAATTTTCTCGCCAGATTTTCAAAAAATACTCAAATAACAAACTTCATGACAATCCATCCAATGGCAGCCGAGTTGCTCCATACGGACAGACGTACGGACGGACGGACAGACATGAAGAAGCTCTAGTCGCTTTTCGCAAATTTGCAAACGCGCCTAAAAAACGATGGATTAGTTTATGTTTTCACAAATTTTTTATCTAAATATAAATCTACTTACTTTTCGACGCCGATTTCAAACACTTTAGTTAGAAAAGGGTCTTGCTAGATACTAGGGGTTTTCAGAAAGTAAGGTTCCCTATTTTTTTGCCACCAAAGTACTTCACATAATAAGATGCCTCTTTCTATAATTATTACTTACTTCATTCACGATTTTTTCACGTAGTCACCT
>Ga0123355_10005884_pt1 | contig 18065 bp, 19 predicted proteins | sample TergutEmb28metaG_3_FD_89872 | JGI IMG/M metagenome (GOLD analysis project Ga0123355, IMG submission 89872) | Embiratermes neotenicus P1 segment gut microbial communities from Petit-Saut dam, French Guiana - Emb289 P1 | ecosystem: Host-associated > Arthropoda: Insects > Digestive system > Gut ... | reverse complement strand
CTACTACTAAATATGATGATCGTGATGATAATAATAATAACATAATGCTGCTGCTTTTATTACTAAAAACTACTACTACTACTACTACTATTACTACTACTAATTTTTCTTCTTCTTTCTTAGTAGAGTTGTACAACACTTGGTGCAGAGTTTTGGCCTTCTCAACCACTTCCTTCCATCTTCTCCTATTTTGTAAAAGGTTATTCCAATTTGGCACTTTTAACCTCTGTATATCTTTTTTAACATCGTCCTCCCAGCGTAGCTTTGTTCTACCTTTGGTTCCTTTGAAATGGATTTCCAGGATTGTATTGCTTTGACCGTTCTTATTTTTTATATGACCATACCATCCTAATCTTTGCGCTTTTGACGAAGTTTAATATATTCTTATGTTTTATTAGTTTGTCGAATTTCTGATTAGCTTTTATTAACCAGGATCTATTTTTATAATTTGGATCAAATATTTTCCTCCAAATTTTCCTTTCGAAAACCATTATACTATTGAGCATTGTTTCTTTTAATATCTATGTTTTGCATGCATAGGTGAATACTGGTCTAATTACTGAGAAATATAATTTCAGTTTTGACGTTTCATATATGAGCTTGCTTTGAAATATATTTTTATTTGCAAAGAAAGCTTTATTTCCTACGGCATTTCTTTCTTTTATTTCCTCTTCTAAAGGATTGTCTGTACTTACAGTTCACCCATGATATATAAATGATTTAACTTGCTCAATTTCTTTGTTTTCAATATTTATGAATCTTAACTGGTCTTGTCTCCTGGAGCATTTCAGATATTTTGTTTTGTGTGCATTTACGGTTAGGCCATATTTTGGGGATTCACTTTTTAATTTTACGAATGTGTCTCTCATCGCTTGTGTTGTTCTAGCTGTCATTAAAATATCATCTGCATAAGCTGTGCATTGCCTTATTTTGGTGGAGGTATTTCATCTCAATTCCATTTTCTTTATTATAGCGTCCATGACAATAATAAAGAATGTAGCTGTTAAGGGGTCTCCCTGTTTTACCCCTGTTTGGAACTCAAATTTTCAAGCGAATTCGTTGTTTATTTTTACTATTGCGCTTTTTCCCAAAAGTGTTAACACGATTAATTTTATTAACTTCGATGGGATATTGTATTCGTTTAAGCGATCTATTACTTTATTTCTATTGTTAGAGTCGAAAGCTTGTAGATAATCGGCAAATATGTTATGGAGATCAATATTTTATTCATGGCATTTTTCAAATTTTTGGCGCCTAATGAATATATTGTCTAAAGCTGATCTATTCGGTCTAATTCCTACCTGAGCTTCACTCAGTTTAGATTGCACAATTTTAGATAGTCTGTTGTTAAGGAGAATTTTAAATATCTTGTATGCAATATTAAGTAACGTAATCGGGCAATAGTCGGAACATATTGCTCGGTCACATTTTTTGTATATTGGACATATTATGCCTTTTATCCATTCTATATGTAATTGCTTTTATTCCAGATTACCAATATTAATTTATACATTCTGTGTTTTAATATTTATCCTCCATAATTGACTAGTTCCGCCGGTATACTGTCTGTACCTGGGGCTTTATTCTCTTTTAATTTTATTATTATCCCACTTAATTCTTTATAAGTCGGCTGTTCTATCTCTATTTCCTTCTGTTTTAATCTTTCTTCTTGAGTTTGATTGGCAATTTTCTTATATATTTTCGTATGATCTGCAAAATATTGTTTCCATCTATCCAGAACTTCTTGCTTATCTGTTTTTAATGTGCCATTTTCATCCTTACAGATAAATATGGGGGAGAGCTATCATTTTGGAAAGTTCGTATGTCTTTAAAAAACTTTCTTGTTTCGTTTTTTTATGTGCTTCTCCTATTTATTTTATCCTGTTATTTAACTACTGCTTCTTTTTCTTTTTACAGGTCTTATTAGCTGTCTTTCTTGCTTGTGCATAATGTTCTTGGTTTGCTCTGGTTCTTTTTAGTATACATTTCTTTCTAGCAATGTTTTTCTTTGAGATAGCCTCTTTGCATTCATCATCCCAACACTCGTTGCGGTATGCCTTTCTCGTTTTCTAGTAATTTCTTCGGCCGATTCTATTATGGTAGTTTTTATGTTTTCCCATTCACGATTTACTTCTTTCGTTCCATTTTTTGAAGCAGCTTTTCATATATCGTCTGTCTATATTGGTTTCGTTTTACTGGGTTTCTAATGTTCTCCAAAATTCCGCTTTTTCCTGTTCTCTGAGTTTCTTCTAGGCGTTATTAAAAGCCGTTGTTTTATTATAGTTTTGACAAGAAAATGCTCAGAATCACATTTGGGTCCTCTGGGGGTTCGTACATCCTGTACTGTTTTTTTCTTGTTTGTGTTTATAAGTAAATGATCAATTTGATTTACTTTAGTTAAGTCAGGCGAGGTCCATGTTCCTTTATGAATAGCTTTGTGTTGGAAATGAGTACTTTTTACTGACACGTTATTCTAAATTGCAAAGTTACGTAACATTTCTCCATTTTGATTTGATACCTCATGTAGTGTCCACTTTCCTGTTACCCTTTCACGGGATTTCTCTTTGCCTATTTTAGCGTATATATCTCCTAAAATCATTACAATATCATGTTTCGGTACGCTATCATATACTTTTTGAAGATCGTCATAAAATTTAACTTTTTTTCTTCCATTTTCTCTTCGATCGTAGCGTGAATATTGTTTAGTGTTGTGTTATAAAACTTTCCTTTTGGTCTGAGTATACGTATTCTTTCATTTATTGGAATAAAGGACATAATATTATTTTAACTTCTTTTCTCACCATAAATTCAGATCCAAGTTGTCCAGTACTTTGTTGGGAACAGCTATAATATAGAGAATACTATTGTAGACCTGGGCCAACTACTTGCACTGTTTTATGTTACTAAATTTTTTATTTACACATAATATTTTAAAACATAAGACTTATTTTAAAATTTGCTAAAACTCCTACATGTTTCGGTCATAACTTAACCATCCTCAAGGAGTATAAAAATTCCTGTAATGAAGTTGCTACTATTTTTCTTCCGGTGGTGTGGCGGCATGCCTGCAATTGATGTCATACATATATTCTTGTATTATTTGTGCGAAAATAAATAGGTCATATTACTCTCATGGAAGTAGATATCACTATAACTTACGTTTGTATGCTTATGTTATGCCTGTGTTCTATATTGATGCTCCTGCAATGAGTGGTGTTGTTCTTGAGCTATGGCCTAGCGTTTGGGATCGCGATGCCTGCATACAGTCTTACAGAGGGTTATGGTCGTACGTTTGTTGTTCCGTGATCAATGATTCTCTATGGTAGTGGTGTTGTATTATCATTGCTTCCCAGTTGTTCATGCGTGATCCCTTGGCGCATGGTTTTATGAGCTGCAGTGTTTCATTTGCTGGGCCATATTTGTGTCTGTTGTGCAAAATATGCGTGGCATATGCTGACTGCGGGTTATTTGTTTTGATGTACCTGATATGTTCTTTGTACCTTGTATTTATACTCCTGTCAGTCTGCCCTATATACACCTTATTGCGTGTGTTACATTTTATTTCGTATATGCCACTTGGGATTATTTGTTCGTATTTTTTCTTGGTTATTTGTTTGAAAATTGTATTATTGGATCTGAAAGCTATTTCTATCGTTGAATTTTTTAATAGGTTTGTAATTTTTCTTACTGCTGTGCTGTAATACTTGAATGTGGTCCATTTTTTGGGATTTTCTTGTGGTGTGTTTTCTCCTTGTGGGCGTGTTGCCAGTTGTGTTTTTAATCTGGTAATTTTTTCTATTGGGAATCCATTGTTTTTTGCTAGGTTAAGGATTGTGGCCCATTCTGCATTTCTTCCCTCTTGTGTTAGTGGTAGGGTTAATAGTCTATTAATGTAGTACCTGAATGCTGCCTTTTTTTGCTCTATTGGATGGTTAGATAGATAGTGGATTACTGTGTCTGTGCTGGTTTTCTTTCTGTGTATGTTTACTTGTATGTTGTACTTATTTCTTGTTAATGTGAGGTCTAGAAAGTTGATTTTGTTTTTGTTGTCTTCCTTTGTTATGTTGAAGGATAGATGTTTGTCTATGCTGTTGATGTTTGTTAGTAATTGTTCCTCTTGTATTTTTTGTGTATTGATTAGGATGATGATGTCATTCACATATCTTTTGTAGTAGTATATTTCATTGCTGTCCAGCCATTGTTTCTTATATCTGTTTTCTATACTTTGTAAGTACAATTCTGCTAGAGTGCCTGATAAGGGTGAACCCATTGCAACTCCTTTGTGGGGTTTGTAGAAATTGTCATTGTATTGAAAATAATTTTGTTCCATGATGGTTTTGAGTATAGTTATAATCTGTTTGTTTTCATCTATATTAAGTGGTGTGTTGTGTAACCAGAATTTTGTGGCTTTTGTGATGCCTATGGTGGGCAAATTGGTGTACAGATGCGTAATGTCCAGTGTGATTAGTTTCGTGCATTTGTTGGTGTGTAATTTTGTAATTTCCTGTGCTATTTCTAAGGAGTTCTTTTTTATTTTAAGTGTTTGGTAATATTTCCATGTTTTTTAGTTTTATATTCAGAAATTTGGCTATTTTATGGGATGGGGCACATGTGTTATTTACCACTGGTCTAATTGGCATGTCCTCTTTGTGTGTTTTGATCACTACATTGAGTTGGGGGGGCTTTTGGTTGTAGGTTGGTCAGACGCCTTTTTGTGTGTTTGTTAATGATGAGTTTACATTGCTGTACTACCTAGTGTATTTGTTTATTATATTTTCCTGTAGGGTCTTTGGTGATGCGTGGTATGTTATTAGCTTTAAGAAGTTTGTTATTTTTTCATGTAGGCTCTTTTCATGTATTATTACTATGGCTTTACTCTTGTCTGCTTTTGTTATCGTGATGTTTTCATTGTTTAGTTTTTCCTTTATTATATTTATTAGGTATTGTTGCCATTTATGTAGTGGGTTCTGTTTGTCGTTTTCCTTTATTTGCTTTTTGCATACTGGGGTCCTAAGTTTAATATTTTCATTTGTTCCTGTGTGAATTTGGTATTGGTGAGGTTTATTACCCTGGGCTGCATGCTTATTCGTGGTTTTATTCTTGAGTGTGTGCTGTGTGTTTGTGGGGTTTCGTGTTTTTTGATGAGAGTGTTTAGTTTTATGTTCATGGATTGATATCTGCTTTCCATGATTTTGTTTATGGTATTATTTATTGATACTAATGCATGCTGCCACATACCGTTCAATGCTGCTGCTCCCTCCATATGTTGTTGATATAGCTGTTAGTTGAGGTGCTGTTTCTTTTTGTATAGAAATTTGATTTCCTGTTGGATTCTGTATTTGACTGCCCTTTGGGTTTCTTTGTTGCCGCTTGCTGTTTTCCCGTTGATTTTGATGTGGATGTAGTTTGGTTTCAGTTCTTTCACTACAAGCAAGAATTTACAACATCTATAAAAACACCAAAGTGAAGTTGCTCAAACCGAACGCGGCCATATGGTTCAACAAAATGTGCATAGTGAAAGGGAGGCGTTCCACCATGCCGTTTGACTGGGGGTGGTAAATCGAGGTTCGAATTTTTTGAACGCCCAGTATCTTACACGTTTCGCGAAAAAACGTAGACATAAAAGCTGGGCCCTGGTCAGTAATTAATTTCGACCCGGTACCGTGCCTGGTAATAATTCGCGTGGCGTATACTCGAGCACCTCTCTCCGCCGTTTTTTCGGGTATGGGGAACGCTTCTACAAATTTCGTGAAGTGATCGATGAACGTAAGCAAATATTTGTTTTTACGTTCTGTTTGGGGGTACGGCCCGGTGACGTCCATTGAGGTCACAGAAAACGGGCTCGTCGTTTTTTCCGGTTTTCCCAGGGGAGCCACAAACTCCTGGTCTTCTTTTCGTCTCTGGCACGAGTCACATCTACGAATGTATTCTTCTATTGACCGCCTCATACCGGGCCACCGATAATTCAAAGAGATTAGGTGTATGTTCTATTTATGCCTGGATGTGCCACATAGACTAGATCGTGGTTTTCTTTGATGACTGCCTGTATCAAAGTTCTAGGTATCACGACCTGATGCTTGCCACGAGAATGCCGCTTATATATGACACCCTCGTTGTTTCGAAATAACTCACACTTTCTGGAAATGGTGCCTGGTTTGCGTTCAATGCAGAAATCGTCCTGGGTTTGTTCGCGGCGAATACTCTCTTTATGCAGAGTGTTTGCAAGCGTAAGCGCACCTACGTGTCGGCTCAGTGCGTCTGCGTGACCTATTTTAGGTCCCGGTCTGTGCTCGACCACGAAGTCCAACTCAGACAATTTGAGAGACCATCTCAAAAGGCGACTGTTATTGTTAGCGAAATTTCGCATATAGGTCAGAGCCGAGTGATCGGTCCTGACCACAAATCGCTTGCCATAGAAATAGCAGCGGAAATATTTAGCCGTCCATACTAAAGCCAACATTTCGGCCTCTGTCGCCAAATAATTTCTTTCAACAGTGTTCACCTGCCTGCTGGCGTAGGCTATGGGTCGTTCCCCGCCGTCTTGAACCTGAGACAGTACGGCCGCAACCGCCAGCTTGGAGGCGTCAGTTGTCAGGATGAAAGGTAAATTAAAGTTCGGGTAAGCGAACACTGGGCTGGTGCAGAGCCTATTTTCATCCCTTCGAAAGCCTCTTGCTGACTAAGCCCCCATACGAATGGCTGGTTCATCCTAGTCAGAGACGTTAAAGGCTTCGCCACCTCAGCGAAATTTGGTATCAGCCTACGTTAGAATGAGGCTAAACCCTAATATACCCTAACGTCCTTGGCACTTTTCGGTACTGGGTATTCTTGCACTGCCTTCACTTTATCAGCGGAAGCAGATACCCCGTCACTCGACAACACATAGCCGAGATACTTTACTCGGGGTCGTGCGAATTCGCATTTTCCGGGATGTAATTGGATTTTTGCTTTTTCGAGCCTCTGTAATATATTTTCTGGGCGCTAGGCATGTTCTTCTGCCCTCCTAGAAAATACAATCAGATCATCAATAAAGACCCACCATTCAGGTCCTACTAAGTCTTTCAGCACTACGTCCAAAAGCCTCTGGAAGCTAGCGAGGCTATTTGATAGACCGAAAGGCAATCTGTTAAATTCGTAGTGCCCGGACGGGACTGTGAATGCATTTCGCTCTCGGTGTTCGTCCTTGATGCTCACTAGCCAGAACCCACTGTAGCAGTCGAGTACTGAGAAGTATTTTGAGCCGGAAAGGTTAGCTGCAGTTTCTTCGAATAGCAGGAGCTGGTACGAGTCAAATTTCGTCACCGAGTTGAGAGCGCGAAAATCTACGCAAAATCTAAATTTTGGTTTACCATCAGGGCTCCGTTTGGGTACCAGAATGGCCGAGGCTGAGCATGGAGACGTGCTTGGTCTTATGACGTCCTTCCGTAATATATTTTCTGCCTGGGCCTTCATTTCGTCGCGTAGAGCGAAGGGGGTGCGTTATTGAGGCCTCATGATGGGTCCCGCGTCACCCACTAGTATCTGGTGCTCTATAATATCTGTGCTCTTAAAATCATTAGTCTCCTCATCGTGAAACACATGGGCGTATTTCATCAGGACGGGTTCTAATGTTTGCCTCTCTTCCTGTGACAAATGGTCTAATTTGTTTCGCAAAAAGTTTTCGTACAAGACCTCGTTTCTTTTCTTCCTTTGCGGCTTCGTGTGTTGATCTGTGTCTGTATTAATGCAGTCTACTAATGACTCAGAAACGTCCTCAGCTACTGCAAGCACTGTAGCCTTGGAGAGGGTCAATGTTTCGTTACTAAAGTTCGCTATCAAAACGTAAGCACAATTCTTGGGTGGCCATGTCTGACCGTGGCTGGCCTGTGCTTCTGTTCGGGAAGGTTCAGGTGCGCCCGACATGAATCGTGAAAGAGAACAAGCCGGGAGAATCCCTTCTACAGGAAGCTGAGCAGGCTCCACACAAACGAGTGGAGGGAGACTTTCTCCATTTTCAGACTCCAATTTTTCCACGATAATTTGTCAGCACCTGGGCGCTACGACAACATTCTCCTTAGTTCTAACAAGCCATGTTTTCTAGAGTTTTTAATCGTCTCAGAGTGGAGACCGTTCGAGGGCTTCTCGTCCTTATGCCTTGTCTCCTGCTGGTTGAGAAGACGGCTGCGTCCTGCTTTATCCCCTTAAAACCGTGTGTGAGGTGTGCTTCGCGGGCGGAACGCTATAGTCTTGCGACGCCCTTCCAATGACAGATAGGGACATTTTTCCACACTCGGAATCGATCACGGCACCCAACTTTTCTAGAAAATCGGTTCCCAGCAGACCGGCTGCCTCTGTGGCGAGTGAGCAGACTAAAAACCTGTGCGTGTATTCACGCCTCTTTAGCCAGAAATTGACCGTATGTAGCCCATACCCATCGAGGGCTACCCCCGTCACGCCGTGCGGTTTCGTCCGAATAATTTTCACACCACGGCTCGATACTGGAGGCTGCAGTATCGAAACATTGGAATCTGAGTTATTAGACACCTCGACAGTCCCTCGATTTCAAAAGAAACCGTGGGAGTGTCTTGCTACAGGAAAATGGAAAACGGGGTGGTTGTGGCAGCTTCGTCCGGGGTACTAAGGTGGAAGGAGCTGCGTCCCTTCACACCGTCCACTCGTTTCCCTGAGTAGTCAAATTCTTTCTCACTTCCCGTTTTTCTGCACGATGGGGAATTGTCGGGGGGTTGCGAACGCACTGAGCGCCATCTTGCGGTCCCTCTTCCCTGAGGGTCACGATTGTTTTCCTGCCTCTTTAACCTTGTGGGGCACTCCCTAGCGAAGTGCCCTAACCCTTGGAAATCATAGTACCTAAGGGCAGCCTGGGTCTGCGCGTTCCTAATCACTGAGTTCGTCGGCCTGCTAGAGTTACGGGGAGAATCATAGCGCTGACTCCGCGTTCGGCCTTCAGCTTCCTTGTTCATCTTACGCCGGGATTTTCTGTCCTCACGGCTCGGCCGACTGGGAGACCGTGATAGCAACCGAACTGAATTGTCAAACCTTGTGTAAAAGTTTTTGTTAAATTTCTCCTGCCTTTCAGCCTCTTGGACTGCCAAAGAAAGGGAGACTGCCTGCCCAATATCTCGTGGGTGTTGATAACGCACTTGGGTACCCACAACATTCGAAAGGCCAGCCACGAGACTGGCCAACATCATAAGTTCGGCATTTTCTCTGTGAATACGTTGAGCCGCCGGATCGCCTACTTTGCAAATAACATTGTTTGCTAGTGCCCTACACCTATCCGCAAATTCTCGCTGACTTTCGCCCTTGCGTTGCCGTGCTGTTTGCAACTGCATAAAATGAAAATGGTCTCAATGCACGTCCCGAAATCTCTGATAGAACGCATTTTTAAATTTGTCCCACGTCAGGTTTGCCGCGTTTAGTTCCGGACATCCATTGTAGAATAATTTCGCGGCGCCGGTTAATCTCAAGGTTGCAATCTTAATCTGTTCCGCTGACTAGCAACGCCCTATTGAAGCCGAAACTTCAATGCAAGAAAAAAAATTCCTCTAATTGGACATCCGATTCTGCGCCGGAACATTTTCGAATGATGGAAATTAACGAAAGGTCTTTGTGAAGTATGGGGACCCCCGTCGATAGGCGAGCATACAGTCTCTGTATCTCCGACTTTGACTGCTCGAGTTCTGTGCGTAGGCGTGCTTCGGCCATACTTAGCTAAATGCGTGAAGACTGGTACACAAAATTTTGCTGGCTTTAATTCCTGTACGTACCTCTCTATACGACTACTACCACCACTGAATCCCGTCACCAAATTAAACGTGTGTGTTATCTCCAAAATCAATGCGATGCTATTCGACATAATCTCACGCGATACCACCGCTGCAAACTAATTTGTAATGTTTTACTTGGGTAACCTGTTCCCTGTTAGTAGTACACGGGTAGGTTGGGCCCACATAATTAAAAAGGATCGATTCAAGATGGCGGCCGTCTTCAAGATGTCGGTTGGGCTTTCGACTAGTTGAAGTAGGTATTTTGTCAGGGTGGAGTATATTTAGAATTGGAGTATGTTAATGTAGCACAACCTGTGTGTATGACAATATTAAAAAGGGGTAGATGTTTTTTGCACGTCCTGTATATGGTTGATAATATTAAAAAGTAGTATGTGAGTAGATAGTGTTGTAGAGGTTGGTATTCATGTCCTCCCTATGCCCCATGTGTCTTGGAATGTGATTAAAATGGGAAGGATGAATGTGTGGAGGGAATGTTATTAAGAAGGATTGGTAATGGCGGAGCCCCTAGGCCCTCCCTACAGTGTCAGGTGCCGCCGTGAGGATTGGTATATAATATGAAAAGTTGTGTCTTGGCTTTCGCTTAGTGGAGTATATTATAAAAAATGATGTGTGACGCCGTGAGGATAGGTAATTAGTAAGGTTAGTTCGTCAGTTGCCGGAGCCTCCAGGCCCTCGCTACAGCGTCAGGTGCCGCCGTGTGTTTGGGTATGGGTGTAGTGTAGGACAATGAAATAAGTGTTGTTATAGGACCGTACGTATCGCTTGTTGTCGTGGGGGATAGGTGTGTGTAGGTAGGGTTCCCCGTGACGTATTGCCGCCGTGAGGATTGGTATATACCCGGGTTAGAGTATGGAAATGAGGGAAAAATTTTGGTTCGTTATGGCATTCAGATACGAGCATATTAGGCCGTAAGTGCGGTACGTGAGTGAATGTAAGAAGGGTCTGTGAATGCTATATAACATCTTGCTGTATGGTTAGTTACCTGCATGCGTAAGACCTGAGTCCATTTGTATGAACATGACCGAAGTTATGCATCAGTGCCACACGCGCGCTGGCGATGTAGTCATACAGTGCAGCTAGTGAGGAGTCAGCATACAAGTCCTGACATGTCGAGGAAGCAGTCGCAATGTTCGTCCAAAGTGTTAGTTGCCGCTTCTGTTAGCTGTTACATAGATGTGGGAAATTCGTCGCCGTGGTTAAAAGTGCATAGTTCCATGTAGTCTATTAGCGTTACAAGCAAGCGAACGAGTGTCGCAGTGTTAAAAAGTTTCTAGCCTGAGTGAGACAGAAACGAATTATGGAGTTGGGAGTAAGTCCGTTGTTCTCCCGGCTGTTCATCGCCGGGTGCTGAAAAGTTCGTAGCCTGAGTTGAAGGTACCGAGTTGCGGAGGTGGGGGTAAGTGTAAGAGGCCTCCTGACCGAACGTCTCCAAAAGTCGGGTGTGTGTGTGTTGAAAAGTTTTTAGCCTGAGTGGGAAGGACGTGAGTTATGGAGGTGGGAGTAAGTTTAGAGTCGGTGCCTGTTCATAGACATATCGTTGATGACGGTCACCCCCCTTCGCTCCGCATGCACAGTGCTGACGCATCGAACGTGCTGAACAGTAACAGCTAAACAGTAAGCACATTCCTACATGTGCATTGGAACAAAAGACTTGAAGCTGACACGAGCGCGTGTGTGGGGTGGGGCTTAGACATGCGCTTGTGTATTAAAAGTTACCTGAGGGGCCTGTATGGTAATTGTGTTCTAAACGCTACTGCTGCTGTGTTCTCACCTCTACTACTGCTGCTGTGTTCTGCCGAAAGCCGCCGTGTTCGCACCGCCTCTGACAGTCAGTACGTTCCCAACACATCCGCAACCGCCACCACCACCGTGTCCGCATTGCTGCTGCGGAATAAGACAAGTAAGTGTAACTAGAATTTAACTTCTGTGTGTGTGTGTCCGAGTGAAATAGCAGATTATAATTAGTATCTCTACGTTGTTTTAGGTTAATGGTTTGGTAAATATTTCGAAAGTGACAACTGCTTTACCGACAGCCTTGATACAATTCAGAGCATAGCAGTTAATGTGACGTGGTTCAACGAGTTTGTACCTACTGACGAGGACCGTATTGCTGAGGTTCTGTTATGGCTATACTATTCGATGGGGCTATGTTGAACAATTGCCGGCGAGAATGCTATTTATAGAGGTGGGAAATTAGCATCCCGCTCTGATTCACTCGCCCTATAAATTGCTAGTCATAATCAAACGTGGTCATCAGAAATTGCTGTGCTGTTATAAGAGCAACCGACTCCTACATTTTCAATGGGCAGTGTAGAGTTTGTATTTGTTCCAGAATGGTCCTTACGTGGTAGAATGGTGATCTATGTTGTCAGGTATGGAAGAGAGGAAATAGTACTCTGAATAGCGTATATAGATTGTGTCAATTCGTGCGGTCCGGGTTCAAATATGGATTTAACATATCACATATTGACCACTTTTGAATATTATTGCGCCAATTATGCAATAGTAGTGCTACCATGGCAAAATTCTGGCGATAAAATTGTATACGTACGGCCTTACCAGGTCGAAATACGTGATGAGGTTACACGGAGCTGTGGCCGATGCGTATGCATTATCGATACCTCTCGACCGTATTATAATTTCGAATGTAGAAAACCTGAATAGTGTGCATGTGTAATTTCCTGCAAGCAGCCCCTTCTTTAAAATTAGCTGCCTCCGAAATTGTGTTTGGCATGTATAATAAACAAAAATTCCGTTTTTATAATGTAATTACAAGCAGACTTGTAGACATTAATTCGGACTTTGAAGACCCTGAATAATAGTAAAACTCATTGAGTCAAGTCTCGCTCTGACTGCCAGCTCCAGCCACTGAGAGAGGGATGTGTTTCCATCTAGGTATCATTTCGCTGCTTCGGGCAGGGTTTCCCTGATATGCTGCTGCTACAACACACGCACTGCATAGAATGGTTTCAGGATAGTAATAGATTAGTGCTACAAATGAAACAACATTCAGCTACAAAGTCCTGTTTATTATAGCAGTGTGATACATTAAGTTACACAAATGTTACGAGTTCCTCGTACAGATGAGAGTAGTCTATGTTCGTACAGGCGTTAGGCTTAGGTTCATCATATCATGTCAAAGCTATGGACGAAGTCACGTAGGACAACATATCTGGCAAACCGTAAATGTAATCGCGCAATTGTTGCTGTAGGATGTGAAACACTCGCACCAGATAGTCCATGTCAGTCTTATGTACTCCGTGCCGACAAATAGTCTGGCCGACCCATGCCTCTTCGTTTTATGTAGATGAAGGTTGCCACTCTCGCACTTGATGATGACACGGTCACCACCGAAACACATCGAGTCGCGTATCGCAGGACTTTTTCGTCGGTGAGAATGAGGGACTTGAACTCGCCCCTCCGAATAGCTCCGAATTCCACCAGGGGTTTAAAATCGCGTGCAGGATAGAAACCGACAGACATGTATTAGGTCTTCTCTTCTTTGATGAAGAACATGCGACGGAGCAGGACCTGCTTGTGATCGAAGGCTGGATTGGCGGGACAGTAGGTACAATTGTCGGACGGTTCAGAGGAGGAAGGCAGCTGCTCCTCCTGGATCTAATGTATCATCATTCCCTTGCCTCCGGTAGCCGGACTGTCTGAGGCGGGAGAGGTGGTTCGCTTACGTCTAAATGCCATCGTAGAGTGAATAGGTTGGTAATGTGCACGGCAGGTTTATAGGGCTGCAACCATTTCAGCAGTATGATATGTCATGTCGGCAAGGCATTGGACGAAATCTTTCTTCTGCAGATTTTACATCATATAATCGTACAGAGAATGCGCGGTTTCGGTTGCGCAAGAGAATTTGGGAAACTTGTGGCAGGCAGGGTACACCAGCTCCCGTGATTGAAAGATTAGTGTGGGGGCAATTGACTTCCTCTAGGTCATGTATCGTTCGTCCAGTCATTACGATGAGGAACGTGCATTTCGAAACGCCTTAGGCGTAGAGTTGGACGATACCTGCCACGGTCTCATTGAGGACCGTTGCAACTCCCTATAGTCTATATGGTCATCGATCCAATATATCCCATTCGCTGTCGAGCCATGATCCGCCATTTTGTTTGGCGGTTTGAAACGGAACGTCTCGTAAGCGGCGTCACTTTCCACGCATAGTTCCTTGACGACCGTCTCTTTCTGCCGCCCACGCAAAAGCTCGTAATCGATCATAGCCTCTCTACTACTACCAGCCATGTTAGATTAGGAATGATAAGAATTGATAAAATACCCACCTTTTATAGGCAGCTGCGACAGCATTGATCCTTGCCGCCCCGTAGCAATTCGGCCCCGAATTCGGCCGTGAACATCCCCTCCTCCTGTCGGTCTGCGGCGTCTCCTGAGACGAAGAGCGCTACAAATGCCTGGGGAATGTAGCCCCGATTCATGTAGAGGGCGAACAGACAGCGGTACTCGCCCCAGATGTCACTAGTCAGGCTTTACAGTTGTCCACTTGTTATAATCCATTGTCGTGCATTTACGTCTTATGAAGGCCACGATATCGGGCACGAACGGTACGATGCCGTACGAATCAAATTAGTGGGCACTCGAAGATTTGGGGTGGAAATGTATGGCTAGCCAGTGTTAACCTCACTCTGTGTGCGATCGGCATTGACGATGGTGGTGCGAGTTTTAGTGATTGAACGTGGCAGGAGATCTGAGGCGTAGAGGTCAAGGAAGGAATTTACATGGCGCAATGTACAAAGTATCTGCACTGTGTCCACTTAGAAGTCAATCGTGGCGTTACGCGCTAAATTAATTAGGACGGAATTGTCAAATTCTAGGTATAGCAGGAACGTGATTGCCTCGGGTAATGTCTTGGCGAATTTCAACAAGACCCTGATATTGCCCTGTTCGGGGTGGGACGTGTGACCTTCAGAAGCGCCCCGGTCGGGTGTGAAAACAAAGAGTAAAATGAAATAGACCTTTATAAACATATCGGGTGTTATCTGATGTCCAGTGTTCGAGTGATGCATGCCCGACCCTTCGAAAAATGATCTATTGCCCATTACGGAGGTACTTTCATGATCCATGCCCAGAGATAAACCCTCGTTATGGAACTGTTTTCCGTTTACATATAGCGAAAAATCGCTGATATCATAATGTTCAAATTTCTACGAGTTCGTGTCCATACAGCCTATAAAATCGGCATTATTAACCACGGTGAAAAGGAGACGTTCGGGGAGGGGGCCCAGGACGACGTTGTGGTTACAAAGAGATTTTGATCCGGCGAAGAATATGAACGTCTTGAGTTCAATTCACGTCATGTTATACCGCGGGAGAACCCCAGTATTCAGCGTAGCATTATTAGCTAACAGCATAAAGGGGTCCAGTTTCACGCGTCTCACAAATAATTGGACCTCCAAAAATTTGTAAGTGGTCTTTGAATCCGGTTCATTCCTCATCATGTAGAAAGAAGGTTTGGCCTTCGTCAATCTGATCTGAAGGCTCACGCCCAGCAGAAGAACGAGCGGTAGGTTAAACAGATCGCTATGCAAACGCCCGAAACCTGCAACTCTTTACTAGCGCTAATTTTATCCCAGCGACTGATGAGAGGAGTGAGGACGAGTTGGTCGGATACTGTTGCTGCTGTTACTAACGCTACCGTTGCTGCTGCTACTGCTTTGAACAACACAGATTCAACAGAGATTCTCCCCCGCCGAAGCGTCATGCTGAGGCAGGACGAGCTAGCCTTTGTTAAGGCTCTATCTACTCTCCACAGGAGGCTGGTGACGTCGCAGAAGAAGAAGAAGATCCCAACTGTGTCTGCAGGGAGACGCAGCACCCCATCTGGAAGCGTGAGCAGAGCTTCCCAGCGCATCACCGGCAAGCGTAAAGCCACCGAACTTGCCAGCTCGGTCGACTCTTCCGAGCCAGCCAACCGGTGCCCAGCAAGTGGAGCTGGGTCCAAGCCTCTGCCTGCGACATCCTCTGCCACGGGCGAAAAAGATACTTCCAGAAGACAGCAATCCAGTCCACACGGGATAGGGGCTACGTACGCGGTTGTATTGGCCGCTAACGCAGCCCCGTCTCTGCCAAGAGGGACGCTTAAGCCCATAGCTATGGATTCTTCCGAATCCGGTGTCTCTACGGAGAAACTTAACGGCGCATGTCTAACGACGTGTCCGGGCCTCTAAGCGGCATGCCAGTTGGCGCCACTCTTAACGCCCAAGTGGCCAACTCCTGCCTACCGGCAGGACAGCGTACCTACAAGAAGCCGATTCTTATTTCAGGTGTAAAGGACACGCGAGCCTTCCTGGCCTGGTTGCGGGCATCCTGCCCCAGCGGTCTGATGGCCCAATTAAAGTAAGAGAAGTTGATGGTCGTCCCATCAACAGCTGACGGGTTCCGCGCCGCTGTCAGTGCGCTGCGGTCCCTTGATGGGAAGAAAGGTGTGAGTTTTCAGACCTTCACGCTCCCAGAGGACCGCTGTGCGCGACTCCTGGTAAAGAACCTCGGTAGGGGTATGCCGGAGAGCGTAGTCAGGGAGGAGCTGGAATCCCTGAACATCGGTGTTAAGGGAGTCACGCAGCTGCGATCTGGCCGTCGGGATCCCGACCCCTCCAAGGAGCGCCTTCCCACCCCACACTTCATTGTGTCAGTGACGCGCGGACGCGAGGTGTCCAAGGTGCGCTCAATCACCGAACTCTGCGGCCTGCGAGTGTCGGTGGAATCGTACCTGGCCCCCAAGGGTCCACTGCAATGCAGGCGCTGCCAACGCTTCGGCCACACGCAGCGCAACTGCGGATACGCACCTCGATGCGTCGCTTGTGGGGGCTCCCACCTCTGTGGTGGCTGCCCTACCCCGCGGTACCAGCCTGCGTGCTGTGGCTGCTGGGGAAACCACACAGCGACTTATCGTGGCTGTGTTAAGTGGAAGGAAGCGAAGGTGGCGCTTGCTAAGCAGGCGCCCCATCGCAGCCGGAAGATCGTCGCCACAACCTAACCTGCCGCTCCGAAAGCCCAGCGGGCGGGTCCTTCTGCCGAGCAGAAGAGCCTTGGCGAGGGTTGGAACCATGTCGTCCAAGGGGGGCGTGTCATCAACGCCACGGCGATCCCACCCAACAAGCCACACCCTAATCCCCCTCCTCAAAAGATCACGAAGGCGCCCTCAAAGCCCACAGTGACCGCCACCAGGGAGACGGCCAGGCCTCAACAACCTGAGCCCAAACCCCCAGCAGCCCCTCAACGGGCTCCTGGGAAGTCTCAAAAGAAAGCAGCCGCGAGTGCTAAAACCGCGGCAGCTAAACCAGCTAATCCCAAAACACCCAGCCTGATGGTCCCCACCCAAAAGCCCACCTCACCACTCGAGACATCTCTGATGTCCTCCAACACCTTTCCCTTCACGCATGTGTGGAGCTGACCCGTCGGCTCCTCACGTCCATCTCTTCCCTCCCCACAGGGGCAGCTCGCCCTCACGCTGTCCTGATGACCGTCATCCTCTTCGTGGCCGAATATGGCAGCACGCCCCAGCAGGACTGAGCGGTGTAAAGCCCTGCACCTCACCTGCTGGAATGCGGACGGAGTGCGCGGGAAGAAGCTCGAGTTGAAGCATTTTCTCGGCCAGCACGGTGTCGATATTTGCTTCTTAAGTGAGACATTCCTTAATCCCGGGCAAGCCTTCCGTCTTGCCAACTATGTCTGCCACCGTACGGACAGACCGACAACTGGGGGCGTCACAGCTATCTTGGTCCGCCGTGGTATAGTCCACCACTCAGTGCCCATTCCGGGTCTGAACCACTTGGAAGCTACTTACATCCAAGTCACATTGGCTGGTAGGCCGGTATTAATCCTAGCGGCTTCCCTTTCACCTTCCTGACCACTGATCGGAGCGGAGCTGACCGCCTGTTTCGGCGGGGGACTGCCGGTCCTGATGGCCGGCGATCTCAATGCCAAACACGTGGACTGGAACTCTCGGCTGAACACGAGAAGGGGGAAACTCCTACGTGAATATGCCGATGGGAACTCCTGTCTTATCTTTGGACCGGTCTCCCAACGACCAACCCATACAACCCCTTGGTTACTCCCGACGTCCTGGACATCGTGATAACAAAGAACCTCTCATTCCCGGTGTATCTGACTTCGTGCTCCGCACTTAGCTCGGACCACCTCCCAGTTCTCATTGACACTTCGTGTCACTCATCCTTTCTCAACCCACCGGATCGCCCTGACTTCAGGCGCACTGACTGGGCCAGCTTCCAAACTCAGTTGGAAGAGCTAATT
>Ga0123355_10005883_pt1 | contig 18066 bp, 16 predicted proteins | sample TergutEmb28metaG_3_FD_89872 | JGI IMG/M metagenome (GOLD analysis project Ga0123355, IMG submission 89872) | Embiratermes neotenicus P1 segment gut microbial communities from Petit-Saut dam, French Guiana - Emb289 P1 | ecosystem: Host-associated > Arthropoda: Insects > Digestive system > Gut ... | reverse complement strand
GCCATACTATAATGGCTGTGGCCTGTTGAAATTTTTTTAAAATTTTTAAGAATTGTGTTTTTACACTTACTTTTTCTCTTTTTTTTTTTCTTTTTTTTGTTTTTTAAATAAATGGAATCTTACGCCACTCTGACAACATTTTGATCAAAGTTACCGCACACTCAGAAAAATCCGAATAGCTTTAAATTAACAATCCAAACACAGTAATGTACATATATTTTTCTGCAGCAACATTTTCTGCAAGTTTTCAGAATATTTTTTAAATATTATCAGCTACTATGATTCTGACAGGAACCTTGATCTTATGCCCTATTACAAATGTTGAGACAAGCAGAGCATGTAATTATCATGCACACACGAACACATACACATTGGTCCCACATGTACACTCGGCAGTCAGCCACTCTCACCCACATGTAGAAATGCTCGCTTGCTCGCACTATGAGCAGTACCAGTCATGACAGCTACTCAGTATACTTCTTTATTTCAACCCACTGTCATAACTGGCTTACAAGAATCAGTGAGTCAGAGCAACAACATTGCCAGCTTGTACTATCCACTTTGAGTGCTATGAACAAAAATTCTGCTACATATAAAATTAATGAAAGTGACATCTATGCACTTAACATGGACCTCCAAAAGTGTATGTCACAATAAATTCTGTCTATAAAAATAAATAAATAAATAAATGAATAAATAAATAAATAAAAGAGGCAAAGAAGGTGAAAATTGGCAGAACCTGTCATTCATGTTGCCAACAATTTTACAATGCAAGACATTAAATTAGTAACTGCACATGAAATAAATATGAGCATTTTCTTGATGCCAGCAATATTGGTCTCATAACCCAACCACACATATCACTCTACATTCATGCACTGCAGTACCAGGCGGACAGCCTGAGTGGTTATTCATGGCTAGAATTTCATACTGTGATGGTCTGTATAGTGAACTGTTGTGCAAATATATTCATTACATTAAAAAATAAGCAAACCACAGTCTCAAGAATCATCACATATGCTGTACAAAGAAAATATTACGATTATTAAATTAAGTCTGTGTTGTGTGAAAGCAAACCACTACAGGCCTTTTAAAATAAAAAGGATCAGAACTACTGTCCCTCCTTCAAAGGCTGCAACCACCTCCTTGCCATGATTAATCACAAATGCAGAGTACAGACCAGGCAGGGTGAGATTAGGTTATGTAGGAAACAGCAAGTGAATTTTAATAAATTAGTGAAATACCTCATAAACAATAAAGTGTAAATATACTGTAAGTCAGACAGAGCTGTGCATTTTGAAAGTTTAAGTCTCATCTCACTCAAGCAAAGAAGCCCCCAAGTTAGACACCTTGCCTGGTTGGGAGCTGTGTGCAAGGCTGCCCGCCCACAAAACAGCCGAGCAAGCGGCCGACTATGACCAGTCGTCCTAAAGCCTACCTGATGGCTGCAATGTAGGGGTATAGGTGAAAGTGTGGGGCTCACTGGTCTTGCCACTTGACACCACCAGAAGCCTTATTGTGACTGGCTCTACTATGTCCAACCGCCGGTATGGAGGCACAACACACACCAAATGAGTCTGCAACAATATACACCATGAATTAAATACCAAAGGTTTTACCCCAATTTCAAGTATGCATGTTTCTAAACAAGATCTTTGTTCTTATGTATACTTTACCACTCTTCATGTTGCCCTACAACACAAAATACCTACTATTCACAGAACTAATCAACAGTTACGATACTACAATGCAGATATACATTAAAACTTGCTGTGTATTTATTACACACACTAAAAAAAATAATGTTATACAACTTCATCAGTTTAATGAAATCTACGGTCTATTTTTTGTACCAATTTCCTTTATTCTATCCCCTGCTTTTTTAAAAATATTTATAGTGTTCAAAAGAAGTTCCATTTGAAGTAGGGATAACCACTGGACCAAGGAAGGAGAAAATTTAATTCACCTGGTCAAACAACACATCTCAACCATCTACGAGGTATAATTTTAACAGACAAGGAAATGTAAAAATGTTTGTCATGAATACCTTCATTTACACAGGCATGCACACTGCTTTACTGTTTCCTGTTCTACACAGCCACTGTGGAATGTCATGACGTACCTTCTAGTCAAGCAACAGCATCACACTAACTATACAGTGGTAGCAAAAGGTCTGAAACTCAAGTGTGTATCTGAAGTTTCATACTCTTCAAATGCAGCAATATTCAGGTACTGCTGACATTACTTTCACTAATATTAATGTTAAGAATAAATACAGATATGTGGAATTTTTAAGTGTATTCACAAAATTGTGAAAAGCGACAACTAGCTTCGTCCTGTCTGCCTGGAACAACTCGGCTCCCACTGGAGAGATTTTCATAAAAACTTATATTTGAGCATTTTTTGGAAATCAGTCCAGAAAATTTAAGTTTCATTAAAATCTGACAAGAGTAATGCATACCAAACATGAAGAACTATGTACATTTATGATGTTGTCTCACTGAATTCTTCTTAGAATGAGAAATGTTTTAGATGAAGGATGTATAGAAAATCAAAACACACATTTTGTGTTCAGTAACACTTTCCTGAAAAACGTGCTGTTTATGAGAAAATGTGGAAAAAATGGTGGAGCCACACAGGCCACAGGTGAGAATATAGTGCAGTGCATGCACTTCTGCATGCTGGATAATGAAGGCCACAAACACACACCCAGAATATGCAATCCTTTTTGATTTTTGATTGCTACGTTGGTTACATGAAAATGCCTCGATGTTATCACTTTATATGTACATTGCCTGACTTGTTTTCCTTTCTACATATCTTGAATAAACTCAGAATCTTTATGATTTACACAGCTCAAATGATTTGAAATCTTTGAATACACTCTAAACACAAACACAAACACACACACACTCACAACAAAACTGGTCACCAAAAGCATTTTCTTGAGAAAATCTAATTTCTACAGCTCAAATGGCCTTCCCCATATACGTATATTTCTGCTCTCCTCTTGTCAATTAGTGCACTTGTGCCAGTAATACTCGACCAAAATTTCAACAGCCACTGAATGCACAATTATTTATTCCTTGACAGCCTTCATGTAAACACTCAGATGTGCTGCACAAAAAGCAATGCATGTGATCAATATTCCCAACACCAACCATTAAAACAGCAGAACAGTACAATCGTTAATGAAAACTAAACAAAGCAGAGTCACACAGACAATGCACAAACAATGAATAATGTTTCATCACTCAACAATGGGGGGAAAAAAATTAATAATAAAAATTAATCTTAAGCCAAACTTAAGTTTTAATTCTATCTTAACGTCCCTCTACCTCAAACTACTGACCTCATGTCACAGACCTGTTTATTTCACTGCACACAGTTTTAGGACTGAAAGTGATGTAACAGCAATACAGAAGAAAATACCAGCTTTGTGTTTTCTGCCCACTGAATGGAAAGTTAGCATTCAAGGCAGAACATTCCCACAGCACTCACCTGCCTTGAATGTACACTCTCTAGTCTGACAGCTACTTATTGCTTTGGAGAAACCTACTGTACCATCGTCTACCTTGATGATACTGGAGTAGGGTCCCTGAAACAATGGTACCTAGCCCTAATACAACCTTGCATCACATCCCACAGGGCAGTAATCTTGATAGCTGGTGATGCAACGGTAGTATGGACAGAATTATGAAGCATGTCACAATACATTCAAGTGTGGCTGCAACTGTGTTGTATACACACTGCAAGCCCCCTCATATGCATGCCTAAATTCACATGTTAGTCCACATGCCTGTTGAAGAAACTCCTTATCTGGCTGGACAGACTCTTCCCAAGGTGGCTCCAACAATGCATCACCATCCTGGAACACTACTCGTGTATCTTTCAGGAAGTTCTTGCCCAGAACAAACAGTTCCATTCCCCCTGTACAAGAACATGCTGACAAAGACTTCTTGCAGATCTCCGGCACACCTGGTGGTTGAGCTGTGGACATAACAACAGCACTGAACTTCACAGCTCCCTGTTTATCTGATCACACAGCACTTTTTTAACTGTCCTCACCCATTCGGTGACCAGTGTGCATTGAATCATTTTCACATACAAAAGTCCAACAACACATAGTCATCGTGACAATAACTGAACAACCTGAATAATTATATAACAGTACCTGGCTCATTGCCATTTACATTTCTTGTTGAAGATTATCATGATAAAAGCTGCATATATTTCAAAGACATAAAATTTCAGGATCTGTACTGAATGTTTACATTGGAATACCTCAGTAGTCAATGTGGTTCGTCGTCATAAATTATGACTAATGTCTGTGAACCATACCTCTTACCTTATTAATCTCTGACTTCTACTAAATGGCAGGATCCCCCCACTGCTCCCAATTCATCCTCTACCTTTATCCCAGTACTTGGACTTCACTGAGCTAAAGGGAAATGTTGCTCTAGTCAAGGGGTTGACAGGTAGGTCATATTAGGTTGCATCAAATTAAGCTGGGAAGCTGGATCAGGTTCTAAGAGTTAACGTGAAGAGGAGCATTGGAACCTGCCATTTTGTTCTTCAGGAATAATGTTTGGTTTGAATGGTTTATTATGTTGATGAATCTGGGAGGCTGACAGGTGTTTTGCAATGTCTGTATAAGGGTAACAGTAGGACTGAATGTATACAGTTTGAATTAATGTTTTTTTCCTTATTTATACTAAATATATTGATTTTTATACTACATTAGTATAAAACCTATTAATATTCAATGGTAGTGTTGGCTGTTCAGATGTTTTCACACCTGTTTTATGTGTTGTAATATTTCTTCGATACTAAAAAATTAGTAAACATTTTGAAGAACCATTACAAGTTTTAAGTCACCTAAAACAATATTCCCTGTAAATTCACGTATTTTGTAAAGAAGTGCCTGCACTGTATTATTAATTACTTTAACTGCATTGTTACAATGTGATTATGTTTATTCAAATTTGGGACCAAGAAGTGAAAAAATATCCTCTCTTGGTCTATCAGATCCAGTCCTGTAAGCCAGTTTTCAGGGTGCCAGAATAACCCACATATTCAAAATATCATTGTGGCCAAAATATTCAAGGGACTGAAGTTGGCTGGGCTGAATTAAACCCTGATATTTTCTCTAAAATCAATAAGCTGCAAGTTTCTTGCAGCAAGACCAGAACAAAGCTCATAATATGTCAAACTAGCCCCTATGATTTAGTCATGAATAAGAAAATCCTACATTACTTTCTGTACAGCCCCTTGAAGAGACATGAGTCAAACTCAATTCAATAACAAGTTAAATAGCACCCTTATATTCTGTGGCTCTTCAAAATTGCCACCTATTGTGCACAACTACCTCCCAAGTATATGAAAAAATAAGATCATCGTCATTGTTGTATGCTACATGATATGCCAAATAAAGAAAAATGCACATACATCCATACACCATCAGCTTTTATATAGCAGATTATACATTGTATGCATACTGGCAAAACTTGCTTACTGTAGGTATTTTACTGGGTATCCTTGTCAGTTGTTACATGAGACAAAGACACATCACTAGGTCATCTACCAATAACAACAAACATCTCACTGAACCTCCCTCTCCCCCTTCTTTAATAAATGAGACACAAAGGTTCATGAGTATTCCTGATAACAAAGGGATGGTCTTCCAAAATCAGTACTATTTCAAATGTTACAGACAAACTGCACATTTGTGCATGTACCTTGGTACACATTTAGTCACCCTGTCTTTGACTAAACAATATAGATTAGAAATAAAACTAGCAATTAAATTAAAAGTAAGCAATAAAATGCTGTAAGCCACTGAAACTAAAAGAATCATCAATGTAGCAGAAGCAGACCCTACTTACTACAGACAATAGGTTGAGAGGTCGTTTGCAAGATCTCAATGGTATCATCCGGGTGTGTGATTGCGGTACGGAACACCATGCGGCACCGTGTCGATTTCTTCTTGTTACGTGATCCTGACTGATCTGGAAACCTGTGCTCTACATCCACATTACGTTCTTTCAAGATACCAACACAATCACACCTGTAAAAACAAATTTTTTTGTTTTTTGGTTTTAGGTCTTATAGGAACATCCCTGGAATTTACACAAAAGAGGTGTGTACCTATAGAGGGCATTCACACTGTTGCACACTGCAACAATATTATTCACACTACATTACACAATTCACTAATCTAGAGCACGAAATATGCATGGTGGTGACACACACTAACTCCATGGTACAGGGTCTTCTTCAACACTTGACATAACCCAATCATCATGTTCAAAGCAATGTGCAATGGACTCTACCCTGATTCAGGCAAATTCAGCTCACATGCTCACAATCTATTTCTCCAAAACCCACTGTTAATATTATCCTCTTGTATACACACCTTGACCTCTGAAAAGGTCTCTCCTCAAAACATTTTTAACTAAAAATCTGGCATGAGTTACTGACTTTCTCCAATAGTACTATGCCAAGTATAGAAATTGTGAAGCTTCTCCATGTATACTGTCTTCATTTTTCCATACCCTACATCCCCTGCACCCAATTAGCCCCTCTATCACAACCTCTGTTCCAAGTTGAAACTGGAAGACTGACCCAGTGCCCAAGTGTCCATACATTTAATAAACTATAGTAGTCACACTCCTCATACCTCTCCCCATTTTGTTTCACAGTTAAAAACTATGTAAAACACTGGAAAAAGCTTTGTAACTACATCAACCACCTGCAATTCTCCTTCAAACAACAAATGGCATTTCATAAAAATACCACTTTACTTACGTTATAACCATGTCCTTTGCAGGGTCAAAGTCCACTTCAATGACAATGGTGCCATCGATCTTTCTCTCCATGCACGGTGTCGAGTTCTTACCACTAACACGGCATGCTTGGTAAAACATGTGTGGAGCAACACGTCCCACATCTGTTCCAATGAAAACTTGCAATGTGGCTGGCTTATTGTAGCCCACTAACTGATAAAACAAAAGACACACAGCACAAAATTCACAACTGTAACACACATTAACACTGAAAGATAAATCTATTTCCCTAATAAACAAAATTCCTTTCCATCCTTCCACTACTTGGTTTCCAATGTGGTCTCTTCCCATCACCTTTTCCAACCACTACTGCATTAAGCATTTCTTCTTCCATCTATGATTCATATTCCAACCATTTAACCTTAATTACCTTAAAAGGAGGGATCAACGAATTTCTAAAAATCTATAGGCCATCTCACACTTCCAGGTATCAAAAGCGTGACAAGAAACAAATTCCATTTTGAGGACCAAAAATATTAGGTAGTAGCACCTGGGTGACCTTGTGCTCAGGATTTGTGCACCCTTGCTCAAAGGTGTGTCCAGACTACCTGTGCTCATTTCTGCACTCACACTCATATCACTAGCAGCAAATGCTACCGGCTGTTTACAGACTGCTTGTATAGTGGCCTGAAATCAACATCTGCACCACAACTCAGTGACTCACTCTTTGAAGTACTTCCTCAGTGCTAAGCCACTTGGGCTTGGGTTTGTAAAACAGACCACATTTACAGACACACAATAGTGTCAGCAAAAGCTTAAGCCCAAACACCAGCAGTCTTGAGACACATCAGCAAAACTGCAAGAATCTCAATCTTATGCCTTGGAAAAGTTTGCTGATTACAATCAATGATTACCTTCACAATTGGAAAACCATTTCCACTACGGTCCTTGACTGCACCACGGCTGCCTTCTGTCTGATACCGAGCCCGGTGTTGCTGTTCTGGCTGGCACAGAATTTGCAAATGTGTCTTGCCATCCCGGCTCATCCCTGGCAACTGTGAAGCCAAGGAAACTCCTGCGGATCGTCTGTTCACTATGGCCTGCGGTCGGCCTGGTGTACGAGGCACTACAGCTGGAGCTGTCTCTGCATGACCAACAGCATCTCCAGCCTTTGGTGCCAACCTAACACAAAATATGATGTACAAATTCAGAACCCCCTGGTAGAATACCGTACATAAGCATACTTCTGAGCAATTCATTTTCAGTTCATTTTCAGGTACACTGCTGTTTTCAGCTTGAAGAAATACATAGTTGTGGATAGGTATAAGATGATCATTAAAGCCAATTAGATAATGATCTGCATGATATCCATAGCCAATTTAACAGGATAAGTCCCACTTCATTTTGAGAGCCACAGGCAACATGCACATGTAATATGCAACAACTGCATTCTGTAACAGGCCCATAAAATTGAATATAGTATGTAGGTGTGTTCTGTGGAAACATTTAAGTGCATACAGTTTGACTATGTATGTCCATCCCACAGAATGTAACAGTTATTCGTTATCTCTCTAGACACATTTTGATAACATTACAAATATCAAATAAAATTGGAATCTAAGTGCAAAATGGACAACATGGACTAGTATGAAGAGCTAACCATATCTTTAAAAACACTTAAATTACTATTCAGTACATTAAAAAGAATGTTTTAGATAAAAACTTGCTTAAGAATGCATATCTCAGATTTTCCACCCAACACAATTTCATTATCTACACTTTGCACATGCCCAATGTTGGCTACACCTGAAACAACACGCAGAGCCGGCAAGATAGCAGAAAAGCAAAATTTATAATGGATAAAGTTTTCTCATTCAACAGGCCATAATGCCCAAGGAAAAAAATGGGAGACTATTACTGCCTCCACCATCAGAATCTGATGTTAACTAGTAACAAGTTTGCCGGATGGGTGTGCATGTCTGTGAAACCGGCATTCCTGGTAAAACTATCCAAAGGCCAAAAGGATAGCAGTGGAGTCTAGAAGCAAGTTATCACACAATCTGCCAAAGTCAGTGCTGATTAATGTGGATGTGACAGCAATGGCAATGAAACAATCACTGATTCTGCAGCTCATTAAACTCACTGCTGTTTTAACTTGTACTGTGGAAAGATGTCCACTTATATATACATATATGTACAAGAATTAAGGCTGTATCTGTGTGAAACAAACCCTCCTGCTTCTTCCCCTCTCTTGTCCCTTCTACTCATTGTTTCTGGAAAACTGAAGTTGTCATTTGCATCATCAGACTCCAGTTTGATCTCCAGTTTCTTGCGCTTGACTTCAGAATGCTCATTTAACCAGGAAACCTGCAAATAACAAATCAAACGGACCAACTGTGTACTCAACAGTAATGACAAAATCATACAGCGAGGAAGGGGTGTAGCAAAGCATCTGACCACCACTATGAACTCGATACAACATGAAGTCCATTGATCATGTCAACAGCTTAGAAAATTTCACAAAGCTTTCACCACCCAGTCATGCTGAAAATAATATAAAGGGTTTGCAGAGCCAAGTGAAAGCACAGTACATCACAACTCAATCACAAACTATTACAGGGAGATTAAAGATTCCTTCTACTACAGTGGCTTCATATATCATAAAACTATGAAAGTAATTAGAAAGTCTAAATTGTATGGCAGCACCAGAAAACATTTTTAACGGTGTTGAAGAATAATAAATATGAGCAGGTGCTGATAAGTCCTTAGCCCGACCAGGAAGGAAACAAGCTACAGTGACCAAACTTGGGATTTATTCAACATGCACCCAACGAAGCTCAATACACTTCTTAACCCGATGCTCTAATTTTTGCTAGCCACTCAAAAAAAAAAAATCCAGAAGGTTGTCCATCCAACCACGACTCCACAGCAGCAATGATCTCCGCGTCAGATGAAAAATGGCGATCTTTCAATTCTTTTTGAGTTAAGGGGATAGGTGGTAGTCCGACAGGGCCATATCCGGAGAATTGGGTGGGTGATCAAGACACTGGAAGCCCAGGTAGGCCATTTTCTGATGGGTTGCAAGTGCCCGGTGAGCCGGGGCATTGTTGTGCAAGAACAAGACCCCCTTCGTGACCTTGCCACAGTGTTTTTCCTTCAAAATGTCCTTCAGTTGCACAGGCAGAGATCAGTAATACTCCGTGTTAACAGTTTGGCCCTTTGGAAGATAATCAATGAGGAGGATTCCATCTTGATCCCAAAAAATGGAGGCGATAACTTTTGCCAGTGGATTTTTGGACTCGGAATATTTTGGGGTGGGGTGAGCCGCTGTGCCACCACTCCACTGATTGTTGCTTTGTCTCCGGGTCATAGTGATATAACCAGGTTTCGTACATGGTCACCAACTGCGACAGGAAATCATTTGGATCGCGCCTAAAAAAATTCCAAAATTGCTCAGACGACTGGCACCATTGACGTTTTTGATCGCATTCAGGTATTTCGGGACTCACTTCGCGGAGAGCTTCTGCATGTCGAAATCTTCATGAATGATGGACCCAACCCGCTCATTTGAGATGCCCAGGTGCTCAGCTATTGATTTAGCCGAAATCTGGTGGTCATCCAAGATTAGCTCGTGAATTTGATCAATAATCTCTGGGGTGGTCACTGTTTTGTGTCGTCCAGGATGAGGCGCATCACATGTGGAAAGATCACCATGTTTAAACTGGGACACCCAGTTTTTGACTGTGGCATACGATGGTGCATGTTCCCTTAATGTTTCTGTAAGAATGGCATGAATTTCCTTCGGTGCCCTGCCTTGCAGAAGAAAAAAAAACTTGATGACAGCTCGCATCCCCATGTTTAAATCGCGGGCGTCAACTGACATGCTTCCTTTCAGCCTCTGTAACAAGAAAAGACTTGCAATTCGGCACATGAACAGACCCCTCTTTCCAACGATACTATTGATTCCGTCCTATGACATCGGGAAGTAGGTCAGGCTAAGGACATATCAGCAACCCCTCGTATATTTCAGAAACCCAACAGATTCCTTCATAGCTAAACTGCCAGTACAGAATTATAAAATCTTGTATTTGATTGGTTATTAATGTTATCTCAAGTCTATGAAATCAGCTTCAGTGTTTTAACTTTTAGAGGCCCACTGCATCTTTTAAGCCACAGCACTGATACCCCAAGCAGAGCCCCTGCAGACAAGAGAGAGAGCCTAGGCCAAGTGTAGGATTTAAGTCAGCCCAGCAGCAAATACAGGTCTTATAATCCCTGCCACTGTAAAGGTTAAATGTGTACCAAAATCTAAGCACTATGTACAAAAAAAATGGATATGGGAAAGTAGAAGTAAACAGTCAGCTTCACACTTGGAAAATTTATTTCCTGTGAAAAAGTTCCCACTGCCCACTGAGTTCATTCTAGGCTCTGTACAGAATAGTGGAAAAGTGAAATTATCCTGCTATCAGAAACCAAATTTCCATATGCAGCCACTCTAGCAACTGAACTATACAAAGGAAAATGTGAAATTAAGACTTTTTTTATTTTATTTGCCACTGTAAATAATTTCAATATATGCAGTTCACAAATTGTTGGGATATTATAGCCACTTCCTTGCAAACTTTGCGTAGACCTACAAAGTGCATAATCGTCTTGCAAAGGAAACCAACCAAACATTTTTTTCTTAAAATGTACGAACACAGGCTTTCTGCCTGCAGCGCATGAGGTAAAACACAACAAACCTTCCTGAAGTCCTCTAGCTCTGGGACCTGATATTGGGCTTCATTCAGCAGCACAAACAACACACGGTCTGCTTGTTATACTTTGAATTCGTAATAAAGATTCCAGCACTACGTATCGTATCACTAAATATGAAGCAATCTATTTTCATGATAAGGTCTTTCATCTCCTGGGATGTTGCGCAGTTAAGGGTGGTAGCTGGTTATCAATGTTTTAAGGACAATGTAAGAGTCCAGCTTCACTGGTCAAGCAATCTGGACTGCTTGAACCATGATGATGGGACCAAAAACAAAATTTGACCTCCTAGCATCTCAGAACACCAAAGACCTCAACCACACCATGACAGGAGCCTGAAATCTCATATATTCTTGTTACTTTATTCACACCAACAAAACAACAGACATATCTGCATTTCTTTACTGTAACACTGAATGTAATTCCAACTCTTATCTTTTGAAATATGTTTACGCAGAAAATAACAGGTCCCAATAAAACAGGAGACAAACTCCATACCAGGCATGTCAAACTCATCTACATTAGATTATCCAGTTGTTCACAATTCTATTATCTTGCCTCTAATCAGAAGATCTTCCACAAACTTGGCACCATTCATGTGCACTTGGCTTATAAATGTCAGGTGTAAATTGTTGTGCTGATGCCACATAAATTATTGTTGACAAAAGTCTACCTGCTAATCCTGACATGTCCGAACTCATTCTGTTTCACAAGTGAGAACAACTGTTCACACAAATATATGCTACCAAGCATCACGCATATTTGACAAACAACCTGTATAATATTTGGAAACCAATGTGAAATAAACACATATTAAAATGTGGTTATCCAGCATCACTAAAGTTTCTTTAAAACAATTCCCAACACCTCTTAGCCATGATGCTCCATTAACTGTAAGCTGTAATCCTACCTCCTCTCACAGCACCTACACATACTTAATCTGTTGAAATAAAGGAACACTCACACTGCCAGTACCGGGGTGCTGATAAGTCCTTAGCCCGACCAGGAAGGAAACAAGCTTGGAAGTATGTCAGGAACACACACAATTTCAACAACATCGAGATGCAAGCTGTTGAGTTTTTTTTTTTTTTTCTGCAAGGCAAGGCACGGAAGGAAATTCATGCCATTCTCACAGAAACATTAGCTTGTTTTCTTCCTGGTCGGGCTAAGGACTTATCAGCAGCTCCGTATGTGTTAGGTGTTCATTTATAACACATGGCTGTCAAGAGAACACACAAAAATACAAAGTATCAGCACATAATTTTATAACCAACTTTACAATCTTATTCAATTGATTGTTTCGGCTTATAAATAATCTTTCAGCCATACTAAGTGAGTTCTGAGATGTTCTGCAGGTTGCCAATGAATGTGAATCAGCCACATGTAGCCCACCATCTTACAATTTGACATTTCTATATACCCTACGTTACAATACACAAAAGTCCAAAAATATGGGTACCTTAAACTCTGTTTTGTTATACATTCAATGTCAAACTATAGACACACACATGCAGATTAAACAAAAGAAAAAAAAAAGTGAACATGCACAGGAATGCCAAAAAGCAACATCCAACTCCAATGCTCCTGAAACCAACTCTAATAATACTCATCTTCCTACAAAACTCAGAGGTTTTCCCTTACATTCAAACTGAATGTCGCTATAATTTTGTAAAAATTATAGAGAAATTTTGTCTAAATCAGTAACAACCTTTCACCGTCATATTTTGAACAGTTCCATGGCCTTCATACATGTTTTTCAAGAGGGACTGTCACTCAGGGAGGGAACCCAAATAGTAAAAAATATGTTATTAGAAAGCAACTTAACAGAAATTCAGCACCGAACTCTATAAACAGTGTTAATGTAGTATAATTCTAACTTTGAAATCTGCCATTAAGGCCAACACGCTTCATTCTGGGAGTAAAAATCAGTTCCTAACACTAAAACAGTAACAGCTGGTTTTGTTTAAACTTACAAGGATGGACAAACTGTTCACATTTTTAAGCTACAGAGGTCTGTAATATTATACTACTGTGCCAGTTTTCAAATTATCCGAATTCTTTCTTATAATACAATAAAATCATAGAAATACACTTCCATGACACTCATCATGTTATAAGGAATGAAACTTTGAACTGTGTGACATGAAAACAAAGTGTGTTTTTATTTGTATCTGGGGAGGAATGAGAGAAAATTTAGAACCTTTCAAAACAGTGATTCCAGCGCGTAAGTACCATAAGAAAATGAACTAAGTCAATTGGTTAAAACGTATCCCAAAATTTTGAGAGGTTCTTCTATTCAGAGAAAAATAATTAAAGAAACCCACAATGAGTAGGCTTCCTGTCTACATCTGTTAATTGTCAAGTCTTATGTCTCATCCTGTTGTGTTTATTATAGAGTTCTGCTCTGTCTAACAAACTGAACAGAATGTGTTTAAGATGCTTGTTAAACAATTCTTAATTTCAGATATATGTCTTACATATCACTCCCTGTATTTATGGAAGAGTACAACAGAGAAATTTATAATAACAGCATTCAAATTTTCCTTGTGTATGTTGGTGATAACACAGTGTAGACAGATGTTTAATAATTTCAGACAGATTCAAATACTGGATTCATGTTTGGACTTGTGGACAATGCTGCTGCTCCTGAATGGAGCTATGCAAACAATAATGCACATTAAATGACGTGCTCACTAACTGAGTTTACACACCTCCTGGTCCGCAAATTTCACAGATGACCTGGCTGCTAGCTGGAACTCCAGGTGATGGTCGAACCCAAGTCCAGAATCATTAGAGTTGTCACAAGGATCTACTGTTGTCCTCTCCTGTGTCCTTGCTGCCATCATTAAATTACAAAACCTTAGTACACGTTTCTCATTTAACATATTAACTGAACCACCAAAAGCAAGCAATAATAAAAATAATGTAGACTAAGGAAAGCAACATATCTCTTTACATAGTATCAAGAAACTCAGTATTTCAACTGTATTGTGTTGTAATATTTTTCAGCTCACATTGGTTTATATCACATTTATTTCAGTTTATAGCACTGGCTTGATTTTGATAAAGAATACAATGTCAAAGCCTTCAGCACGTACAATGTAGATACCCCTACTTGGTTAACATCATTCCATTCCTTGAACACACAGGCTGTCGAATGTGGGGTTGAATTTAATGACAAATTGGGAAGCATGTATTGGGATCTACCCCAGTATTTATAAAATGGGACTGAAGAAGTCACAAAAACTTTGGCATGAACGGCTAGTCTGTGTGTCAGAATCTACAATTAGGACATCCCAAACAAGAAACAGGAGTGCTAACCACTCATATGCAACATTGAACATGTCTTACTGCATAATCCTACACAGCTGCAACCATAATATACTTATAACTTAAACTTCATATCAAAAATTAATATTTCAAATTAAATTATTTGATGACTGACACACAGTGAATCTGAGGCAAGTGTAATGTCCTTCACAAATGACAGGGCAAGAGCTAGTACCCCAGTTTGAGAAGAAAATCAAAGAATTAATGGATGGAAATAAGGATACAGTAGCTCACAAGCAAAAGATATAACTTCCTGGGACCAAATGTAATAACAAAACAAGCTAAAATGTATGTAGACAGCCACCTTCACTCAAAGCCAATAGAATGTCAGATTTCACTGTAGTAAGCTGTAAAGTTAAATATTAATGCACTTCCTACAAAGAATGGTCTCAAAAAAGACAAAATGTATCACAAGTACTTTCAAGTTTGCTTTTTTAATGTACTCTTAGGACATTCAAGACAATATTTGGGAAATAATACTACAACAAACCATTCAAAGGAACAAGCTGCAATGCGATGAACAGTTTCAAATGCCTCATGAAATGGCTCAATCGCAATGGTAATAAACCTAAAGAAAAATGAGCTGTTTCGGCCAGCTGAGTTAACTGTCACTTTGTAAGAACGATTCTGTAACACAGAATTACTTAGCTGGCTAATTTTTGTTCATTTGTTAGATAAAAAGTATCGCATTTAAAATATTAAATATTCATTCACTCCATTAGCATGTGCAGAATGCAAATGATTCCATGCTGTTCTCAGGAGCGTCTTCCATTCCTTTCTGACTTCATCTTGCCATCTACTTCTTGGTCTACCTCTCAATCTTGTTGTCCCTAAATTCATATATAATACTCTTTTGGGAATTTTATTTTCTTCCATTCTCTGTACATCCACAAACCAATGTAATTTAACCTTACTGTCTCTGTTATAGTGGGTTCTTAAACCATTGAATAAGTTTCTTTATTGGTTAATATCCTCCAATTTCCATTTTCCTTGTCATATACTGGGCCTAAAACTCTTCTATACACTTTCCTTTCAAAAATGTTCATTTGCTGTGTAACTCTCTTTGTTAGTTTCCAGGTTTCTGATGCAGATGTTAACATTTTGTCTATTATTGTGTTCTTTAGTCTTAATTTTAGTTTCTTTGACATGTTTTTATTTATAAAATCTCTTGTAGCATAAAGTATGTTTGTTTTGTTAGAATTTTTTATTCTTTCTTGCAAGTCTATTTGCTTACTGTTATCTTCATTAGGTATAACTCCTAAATATCTAAAATGTTCGTCTCTTTCAAATTTGTAATTTTTTATTTTCAAATGTCCTATTTTATTTTGCTTTAAAACTGTTTTTCCTTTCCACTATCATATATTTTGTCTTTTCTTGGTTTATTTGTAGTTCTAATTTTCTGGCAATGTTTTCCATTTCTACAAACAGTTTTCTTATTTCTATTTCATTTTGTCCAATTAATGCAATGTTATCTGCATATGCTAATATATTCAATTGTTCTTAACCAATCTTTATACCAATAGGAACCATTTTTATACTTTGTATCACTTTTTGCAATGCCAAATTAAATAATATTGGTTATAAAGGGTCACCCTGTGTCCGTCCTGTTTTATTTTCAAATAAAGATGACAATGTTCCTTCTATTCTAACTGCACTTCTTGTCTTTTGTACACATGTTTTACACATATTTATTAATTCAGTAGGAATTTTAAACTCTTCCATACATTCCCATAGTGTATCTCTATGTATAGAGTCATATGCCTTTTGAAAATCAATAAATAAATATTGATTATACTCCCAAATTTTCTCGTTTATTATTTTCAATGCAAATATGTTGTCAATTACAGATCTTCCATCTCTAAATCCATTCTGTTAGTCCCCCATTTCAATTTATGGTTTAATTGTTTCCAATATTATATGTGACAAAATTTTGTAAGCTTCATTTCCTAGTGCTATTCCCCTGTAATTCTGACACTTATCTCTGTCCCCTCTTTTGTGTATAAGAACTATTATTGTTTCTTTCCATTCTTCAGGTATCCTTTCCTCCTCCCAGATTTGTCTTACTAGTTCATAAATCCTATTCAGTAGTTTATTTCCTCTGTCTTTTATTAATTCCAGATGTATTCCATCAGTTCCAGCCGCCGTGCTATTTTTTAACTTTCTTGCTGCCTTTTCTACATCTTCTATAGTGAGTTCTTCTACTTCAACTTTACCCATTTCTTTATTTCCTTTTTTAATTAATTCCCTTGGTTTTTCTGCATTCAGTAATTTGTCAAAATATTCTTTCCATACTTCTACTTTGTATTCATTGCCAATTTTCCTTTTTTGTTTCTAATTATGCTAAATTTAAGTTGATATTAATTGTGATTACAGTAAAATACTAAATCATGTTTCATTTCATAACAAAAGTCGATAAACCTGTCACTAATAATTAAACTCAGAATGGTGGACACTGGGTTGTGCTGTACAACAAGCATTCCAACTTCATATCTGTAACTTGCACCCAAGTCTTTCTCTCATGACCAACTATCCCGTACCGATTTTCTTAGTTTCCCTCAGTCCATGCATGTAAATTATATGGGCGTACTTTAAAACAGCATCATACCCATTCATGCTTTATAAATTAAGCAGAAGACATGGTACTAACATACATACATATGTACATACATACATATGTACGTGCATACATACATACATTCATACATGCATACATATGGGACATTACAGACATGTGCTCAAATTCCATATTTGTTAGCATGTTGAAACACTTCAAAACTGTAATGGCAAACACTTTTAAGGCTATGGTTATAGGGAACAGAAACCAGCCGACCATGTGTGCGCATGTGCATGGGCATGTGCCTGCTTTATATACGTACATACGCATGTACGTACATATGTATGTACATACCTGTGTGTGTGTGTGTATGTATGTATGTATGTATGTATGTATGTATGTATGTATGTGTGTGTATATGTATGTATGTGTGTGTATATGTATGTATGTGTATGTATGTTCCTCTGTGTGTGTGTGTGTGTGTGTACATACGTACCTGTGAATGTATGTATGTATATATGTATGTATGTATGTATGCATATATGTATGTATGCATGCATGCATGTATGTATGTATGTATGTATGTATGTATGTATGTATGTATGTATGTATGTATGTATGTATGTATGTATGTATGTATGT
>Ga0123355_10005882_pt1 | contig 18066 bp, 4 predicted proteins | sample TergutEmb28metaG_3_FD_89872 | JGI IMG/M metagenome (GOLD analysis project Ga0123355, IMG submission 89872) | Embiratermes neotenicus P1 segment gut microbial communities from Petit-Saut dam, French Guiana - Emb289 P1 | ecosystem: Host-associated > Arthropoda: Insects > Digestive system > Gut ... | reverse complement strand
TGGCAAACTACTCCCAAGAACGTGCCCAGGATGCAGTGTGCCAGAGCCATACCGGTCACATGACTGGGCTCTGGTTCCTGCCAAGCCCGGCCTTCAAGGCTGAATACTAATGAATGAATGAATTGCTTGATGTGTTCACAGATAGAAAAAATAGCATCACCTCTTCTTTCTTCTTCTGAATGACTCCAAGAGGAGACATGGAGCAATTGTTCTCTTCGTAGTACAATAAAATTGCAGCATTGTTGCATAGCATTTATAAAACCAGTATTTGCTATTATATAAGAAAATGCAACTGTATCATTTGCCATTAATTTCATGCAAACATTATAGGGAATTTATTAAATTTTGTTAGTAAAGTCTATAGACTGTTATTATAGGTATTTTTATAATTGTCAGTATTGTTGTTTTAAACATTTTGTACAAGTCAGTTATTACATCCCAAAGTATTTATATTGTAATACATTTTAAGCCTTTTGGTATTGTTTATAAATAAATATATATATATATGTGATGGATTGTTGAAGCTTAACATTTTGTGCATTCAGATGTTGGTTATAGAGGCTTCTATAATGGGTTCCACAATTTTTACTTCTGTGATCCAGAGAATGTATGCTGTGTATTTTGGGAATGACCAGCAGATATCAATGCAGTAAGTGTGGCACAACACAACACATTTCTTGGAAACATAGAATTCCTTTTGTTCTTTTTTGCTGAAGGTAGTTCACTAATGACACTGTGTACAGGGTGTACAATTAGAGTCAATGAAGTGGCAGCAACAGTGTTTGTTCTCTTTGTGCCTATTGCCTATGTACTGATTAGCTGTGTGTTCTACCCGGCCTGTACAGTGCAGCTGCAGTATGCTATTCCTTTCCATCTAGTGCCATGTTTTAGCATGTGTAGAGCTGCATTACCATACCTCAGCAGCATGGTGCTTAGGCACAGGGTCAGCTTTACCTTTTCTCTCTCTCTCCTTTTTTTAAATTTATTTTTAAAGGCCTGTATCACACTGTAGGATGAGTAATGCGGCAGATTCTGATGCCACTTCAATATTTACCTTGATGACAGAAATACTATAGGATTTTAGCTCTTGTTGCACAATCTTAGGGTGTATGAAGTCTTGACAGATCTCTGTGCAGATGTAGTGTTAGTAAGTACTCCCAAAGCTAACCATAAACCACATGTACTTTCTGAATATACATCTACCCACCTTTCCATTCAGCACAGTGGTAACACATGTGCCTTATTCTTGGCAAGAGTTAAAGTATCAGTTGGAAAACTGGTTGGTATGAACTACAGCACTTTGTGATTTTTCTCAGTTCTGTTAGGATGGTTCCTTGAACTAGGCTATAAATACTATATGCTTTAGTTTCATTAAATGACAGGTATCAAGGCTGTCACTATTCTGTCCCTATGTAGCAAATCATTTTTAGCTGCATTTGCAAAAATGCAAAAAGCTACTGTTTAGCTTCATCATATCTGTTTGCTTAGAACAACTTGGCTTCCACTGGATAGATTTTCATGAAATTTGATATTTGAGTATCTTTTGAAAATCAGTGAAGAGCATTCAAGGATTAGAATCTGACAAAAGAATGGGTGCGTTGCGTGAAGACCTATGTACACATGTATCTCGCTGAATTCTTAGAATGTGAAATGTTTCAGACAAATTTGTAGAGAAAATCAAAACATACATTTTTTGTTCACCAATTGTTTTTCTGAAAATCATGCTGTTTATGGGATTATGTTGGAAAATACTGTAGAACAAGACAGGCCACAGATGACAATATAATACAGGGCATGCACTTTGCATGTTGGATACCTAAGGCTACAGACACATACTCACATTGCTTTTCCACTGCAACAATGGTTATGCAAATTCACCTCAGTGTTACATTATACATACAATGCCTATATTGTTATAGTTACAGATACAAATGCTAGGAGGTAGTAATGATCCAACAGTCTTAATGTAAAACTGTTTTTAGTTGCTAGGGATGGAGACAAAAGGGAGCAGAACAAAGTGGCAGTGATTGTCATATGCATATTTGCATAATTGATGGTGTCATGTGCAGGAAAATAGTGATTCATTGAGGATGGGGTATTCTGTAGAAAATATAACAAAGATAAGAAGTGGTTTCCATGCATAGCACACTACTGGAGGATTCAGGTCAGTATAATGTGCTGTAAGATATACAGTACATTCCACCCATTTGTAGCACTTTTTAGTTCATTCAGAATAATGGTCAGGCAAATATTATAAAAGTATTTGGGAAGAAATGGAATTTAGGATTGTAATTTCAAAATTATAATTATTAATGAAATGTATAAATGTCTGTCAGTGTTTATTTTATATGAGGTGCAAATCAATCTAACACAAAACTGTCAAGTTGGGACCAAAAGAAATTTATCACCATTGTTTAAATGTATAATGAAGGTAGATGTTTGTTACAACATTTTATGAACACATTTCCCTGAAATTCAACAGGCCCTATGCAAGGACAAAATAAGTATCAGATCACTTGTTTTCTCTGTTTCCCGGAGGTTTTCTGTGAGAACAGACACCATTATTTCATGTGTGTAATTGGCAGTCACATGTAAGAAGCTACTAGAATCAGGATACAGGGGAACAGCAACTGAAGAGATCAGTTATGGCTAAACGCTTAGCAGATATGCAGCATATAATCAGCTGTTCGCAGTTTGATTACTCATAGTCAATACGTGTGACGCCATACAGAACTTCAAATCGTCTAAAAATTATCACACGCAAAAAACCCTGTAAACTAAGACAAATGTAAGAGACAGTCATGCTTCTCTAAAAAATGAATGCATATCTGCAGCATTGTTAACTGGCTCACAGTGCGAACATGCAGTCACTTTGGTCACAATAATGTAGACCTGTAACTGCAGAATGCAATATCCAGTAGTCATACAAACCTGTACATGGATCCTGCATCACACTTGCAACATAGCAATTTTCAGTAAGGGATCCTGAAAGTCAGTACCAGTGTTGTTTATGATAAGAATATTTGTTAACAACAGTAGTAGTAGCAACAGCTAAAAGTATGTGGATTCTGTTGCAATTATCTTGTTGTAACACTGAAAATGCCTGCATAGTGACAAAGCAAGATATGTTGATATAATGAAAATGGGTAATCAGCTTTCACAGTATGAGACAACAGATAGGTTTGGAGATAATATGCATGCCTACAAATTCTGTATAATATGCTGTGTGTTGATAAGCAGAGATACAGTAACAGTACAAACTACTAAGGTTACATGGAACTGACCTTTACTAATTCTGTTCCTTCCTATCATATTTTGAACATTTTTAGTGACTACCTAAGTTACATGTACAAAGTCTCAACATTCTGTTGTTTCACAGCTCTATCACTCTTATGTTTCACAAAACTTGCTCCTGCAGCAGTCAATACATTCAGTCTTGTAAAAATAACTTATTAATGCATTACTCTTTGTGTTCATCTTAATATTACTGCATGTTTGGCTATACTAAAAAAAAATTCCTGCAACTTTCATCCCACTTTCCTGACTGAAAAAGGACAGAAAAACCGCATTATAACAGCATCAGGCAGTGTCTCTTCACCCCATCCTAACGTCTGAACAAGCTGACAAAATCAAGTGAAAACTTGAATATTACACCATTCACAGGTACTGAACACCAATTCTATCCAATTTCCTACACTAACTGATAAACAGACAGTGCTTCCTTCTACTAAAGAGGAAAGCAAACTGCCACCATGTTAAGACTCTGAACAGATTCATTCCTCACTCTCATATTCAGTAGCATTCACAAAACAATTATAGGTACATAAAATGCTAACATAATTAATAAACAACTAGGAGCAAAAGCTTGACCCATAATTACATTACTAAAATAATTCCATTCACAACTGCACAATCAAGATGTCACTTCCAAAACTTGTTTATTACAACATGAAACATAACAATACAGATTACATGAAATCAATTATGCTTCTTTGTTAAAGGGATAATGAAAATGCCATTTTTTGCTTCTTTTATCTTCCACCATCTACCAAGTCTATGCTCCTGACCAACACCCACAATAAGGAAATTACCATCAGAAGTGAAAGACATTGCATTAACAAAACCTGTCACAGGAATATTTAAGAGAGGACTGAGTGAACGAAAGCCACTGTCACATTTCCAGAGTTTAATGTGTCCATCTTGTGAACCAGAAGCAACTAAGTCAGTGTTTGTCAGAGTGGCAATACTAGAGATCCAATTTGGTTCTTCATTTTGTGCAGCTATGCCATGAGCAAAATCTACTGTGCATAGTGGCTTCTTCTTCTTGGTACCCCAGAGACACAGTTGTCCATCATCACCACAGGAGAGAAAATGTTCTTCATTAATCAGCTTCACTGCATCAATACTACCTACATGTCCATTGTAAATCAACTGTGATTCTTCCACTACTTTCCATATCCTAACTGTATGGTCCCTGCCTCCCGATGTTACGGCTCGTTCTCGTGACAAAACATCCACACTTGTGATTCCTGTCTGGTGACCAAACAAACTCTCTATATATGCCATTTCATCCAAGCTCCAAATTTTGACTGCTTTGTCAGCAGACACACTGAACAGCTGATGAGTCCCTTTTCTAAAAGCCAGGCCAGTAACAGCAGAATTATGCCCCTTAAACGCATGTAGATGAACTAGAGTGTCAGGGTTCCAAATGTGAATAACTTTGTTTTCACCACCTGAAGCAAGAAACTGGCTATCTGAAGATATAGCAAGAGATAACACAGTTGCAGTGTGGCCATTATTAGAGTCTGCGGATCCTTTCTGCATCCTCGGTCTACAGTTCACTTTACGTCTATCCGCTAGAGACCACTTTACAATTCCACAATCCTTGGACCCTGAATAAACATATTTATTGTCTGATGATACAACAAGGCATGTGATGGCAAGCTTATGCTCCTTACACCGCAAAAACTGCATGCCATCACTGTCAAACCCAACATAACTGTCCGCAACAGTCTTTCTTAGCTTACCACTTTGTTCTAGGTAGTCTTCTTTCAAACGGTGGGCAATTACATCTTTGTCAATAACCTCACATTCTGCTCGTTCGCGCTCTTCTCTCTCTATTTCGGATAGGTAAAGCTTGGCCAAACGAACTTTCTTATCCTGTGCTGTTTCTCCTGCATCATCGTCCGATTCGAACTGTACACTTTTACCCAATCTGTTACTCTCAACTTCATCTTCTACCTCGCTTTCAATCTCTTCGTTTCTTAATGATGAATGATGACTTAAATCAGCACTTTCGACTGCCTTCTTCTTCCTTTGGTGTTGACCTGATTCTCTTTTCTTCCGTTTATCTCTCCTTTTAGCAAACTTTCCATTATGTCCCTCATTTAATTTTGCTCTAACGCCCTGTCTTATGAAAAACGACATAACCAATACAATTACACAACACGTGCTTACTCGCTGAACACCATACACCACCCGTGCGCTAGCTTCGTAGCTGTTCCCAACATCACCTCACCACAGGACTCAATACCATTGCTGATCTGTCGTTGACTCTAATGCTTGACAATAATATCAGGCGTTCTGTCTACGTGAATAGGTTCAGTCCAAAATTTATTACAACTGCTACCATGCAATACAGGCAATTAGACCTCAGCCCCAAGGCCACAGATCATATATAAGGCTCACAAGATCACATAGGGAAATTACTCCCTTGTGGCTCATGAAAATTCCCTCCTACGCAATGCGGAAAGCTTATGAATTGCCAACGTTGCAAAGAACGCTATGGGAGGACAGTTTTTGGTCCGCAGCATTAACATACACCCACACAAAATGTATGTTCATAAATACGGTTCACCTGCACACTTTGTTTGTCTCTGCCTCTTTCACACACACACACACACACACTTTTTTTTCGTTCTCACAAACAGGGACGAGGTAACTTGCGGTCAACATTGCCCTTCTAGTTTCAGAAGGCAGGATATTTTAAATCAGTACTTGTGTTCGCGCGTATGCTCAAATGGCGTTGCCAGAAGAGTGAATGCCTGTGGTCTTCTAGGAACGTGGTTCGGTGGCTTGCATAAGTAGGCATTTTTACTTCCTACTGTTCCGCCAAGGCAGGCTGCGGGGCCAACCAAAATTAACTGCAGCTGTGCAGTTAATATTGGTTGACACGTTGACACGAAAAACTGACAATGACATTGTGTTCGCACATATGACTACAGCATTCATACTGTTGGCTCTCTTCCAATAAATAAAGCTTACGGACTACCGGACCAAGGCTTAACCTGCGTAAAGGGTGTAGGTTTCTTCTCCGTGCGCCTTCATGGCGTGGTGAGTAGGACAAGAAAAACTTCGCCTTTATGTGCTCTCGCCTTCCCTTGGTAGCACCATGTTAAGGAAAAGTAAGGATATGTCTGTGAAAATGTTTTAAATTGCTAGGGCTGTTTTGTCAGTTCTTACCACTAAGAGATATATTTTGCGTACAGAAAAACTGAATGGTTCGTGTATTCAGTATGCCCTTGATATCTTTGCTGTTTCGATTCAAATGTAAACAATGCAGTACTTTTCTTGGTTTGGCGGAGGGGGGAGAGTGAGAAAGAAAGGGGGGGGGGGCGGATAAAACTAGACGACAGGCATTAATTGTCAATTTGCATTGGTTATTGAGGAACCATGAACACTTTTCTACATATTTGTTTGACCAGAAACTAAATCAAAAAATGATAACAAGAAATTTATATAACTTATGTCTACGTTTAGTCTACTTTTTTATATAATGGCACTTCCCTAGAGCGCAGGTCGCATTCTGCTTATTTTAAACTGAACATATTGGCTCAAGGGGAAAGAATTATTTGCATTGCTGAGGTACCTGGTTCCAAACTGGGCTGGGATGTCAACTATTGTGAATGATAATTTTCATGATTTTTGTTACACCTACAAGACAACTGCTGACATAGTACCATAAATTGGCCATGACTGCTTCTTTTGTCACTTTTTACCAATCCACTATTCTTAACTATGTAGATGCTATAGACACAGTTACTGAAATGTGTATATAATAGCCTATGGAGAATTTTAGTGCACAGCATGAGCTCAGGCACCTATTATGAGGCATAACAATTACTAGTAAAACAGTTACTTTTGACCGCATCCATTTATTATGAACTGCAACAGGCAAGAAGTGTACTAAGCAATATATAAGGGAAATATTCATTGTTTCTTTGTGTTTCCTGTTTTATACAAAGAGAGGCAATGTCCTGGTTGGTTGACTGGAGGTTGATAGGTTTTTCCAATAATGGGGAAGGAGAAAATTTTAAATATGTACGCAGACTCATGAAATGCAAATAATTTCTGCGAAAGTAGGTCTGTCAGTGTAGCAAATTGACTGGAATTACCCAAAAATGTGTCAAGTTTTAGCAGACAGAGAATATATTGGTAGTCATGTTTTTTGCTCACATAGAAGATAAATAAGCTTGCTATCCTACAGTTTCAAGTTTGAGTGAAACTGTATCAAAAAGAAGAGGAACCATGATTTTAGACAATATGGTGTGTGAAATTTGTAGCATTTTTGCTGTAATTGGGATTCACCTACGCATGAATGACTGGGACTTTCATGTCACAATTTTTGCTGTGGACTGTTTGACCCCAATGTAAAGGTAAGTTTATAGCTGATACAGAGGAACACATTACACATTCAAGACAAACAAGAACACCCCTAGAACTATGTCTGAAGTAACCATATATATTGAAAGAAACAGGCTTAGCTAGAGAGCAACATTTAGCTGCAGGGAGGGAAAGTAATGAGAAATCTGACTACACCAAACAAACTGTGATATAAGTGCCATTTAATTGTGTGAACTTATTTAGAAATTAATATGTACAAATGTTAGGAGAGTGACAAATACTCAAAATACAACTTAAAAGCGGGCTAATTCTTACAAAGAGAGCCTTAATAGTATTCCAGAGAAGATAGACTAGGGACTTCTAATCCTTCACTGCTGGCTAGTGTTGAATTTTATATATCTTTTAAGACAAAACAAAGCGTCATTTAGTTGGTACTAGATAAGTAACAAGTACACAATACAGTTAGTTTAGGAAGACTAAAATGTAGAGATCACAAAGTAGATACAAGCGTGAGCTGTACTCTTCTGGGTTATTATATGAGTAGTGGTAAGAAATCACCACTATTCGCTGTGTAATAACACAGAAGAGCACATTTCTCAACTACTTCGTGGTGAAAACCCGAATTCGTGCGTAGATAAAAGTGCAGTTAAGCTGAAACTAAAGAATTATTGTTCTTGTATTGCATCACAAAGTAAACCCCAGATTATTTACCAGCTCATGTTGTGAAGTTCCATATGCAGAGATGAATTTTTAAAGCTACTGTATTACAGCTCTAATACTGCTAGATTTTGATATTACTGGAGGCAATAGCCAAACCCTGCAGTATGGGAAAACAAACATTAAATAATGGGAGTGGATAATGTAATGCATGGGGGCAGTACATCAGTATGACTAATGATGTATACTGCAGCACACTATTTACAGAGTAGAGTGAAATACATATATATTATGCAGGATAAAAGCCCTCATTTCTATGGATTTCGTTCAACATATATAATGTTCAGATATGAAACTCTGGGTGCTTTTATTCAGACAATGCAATTGTACAAATACACAAATTTAAGAAATATATGTTCTTACTGCTGAGATAACATATGATGTGATTCTGACCCACATGCAAGGCTGTTTTGCACATATCATATCGTATCATATCATATCATGTATCATATCATACCATACAATATCATATCATAACATAAGCACAAGGTTTAGGGCTTAGCTGTAAAGTTAAAAAACACATAACTTATTATTACATGTATTTCATAAATTAACAGCATACATACAAATATTTTTCATCACCATGCTGGGCACATTTATAAACATTTTCAATAGGATTAATTGAAGATGACAATTTTAATTTAATCTTAACTTATATATACAGTTATTAATATTTGGTTTTAAATAAATAACATGTCCACAGCAGCATAATACAGTTTTGATTACGTCTATGTAGTTAACTTCATATTTTTTATTGTAGAGTTAAGTACAGTATGTTAAAAGTAATGAAGTCATTAACCTGTATCACATTGTATATCAAACTTGGATACATATTTCATGTCAAATAAAGAGTACATAGCTGAATGTAGCAAACATTTTACATATGTTGTGAATGAAAATTATTTTCAATTAAAACACTGTGAGGGGGGAGGGGTACATTTAGAATATTCTGCCACTGGACAGAAAGACAAATGAAGTAATATTTCTTTGGTTACACTTTGTAACAAACCTTCATTATTCAGTTGTTACTTTGATGTATGGGTGTGTATTAATGATCTTATGTGATACAGATGCTTTTCTGTGTCACCATTAAGTTTTTTATCTATTTGTCAAGATTCTTTGTGCTTATAATTTATTTCTTACAATAATGAACTACAGTCTGTTAAAATGAATGCAATTGAGAATACTTTCACATCAACATTTTGTCATATCCACAAGTCTTTATGGTCATTTGACGATGTGCTCAGGTAGATAGGTATGTAACATTGAGGGGTACAGCGGAGCAGACAAAAATGTCTCAACAAAGGTGTTCTTTCAGCTATATGTCCAAAATGCTTTCTTGAAGCATTTGAGTGTAAGTAGAGAAATTTAGCATACCAGACCAATTTTATTTCCAAACTGCAGTGGTTTCGACATCATACCTAAACCAAGGAAGAGTACTATTGTTGAGAGTAATACAAAATGCGTCAATGGTGTAAATGGAAAGTAGAAAAATGTGTGTGCTGTAGCAGACTTTATGCACTTAACTGACAAACCAGAAAGATAAGAGGCATTGAAAGAAGCATGTGTGAACTGGGGCAGAGACTCAGGCAGTACAGGCCTATTTGAGACAAAGTGACCACCAGTACTTGCAGTTTCAGTACTTTCTTAAGAAAAGATATGCATATTTTAATTGTCTTACTGAGCGTGCAGGAATACAAGCTTTGTAATGCAAGACAAAACAGCTGATTGTTACACCATTGTTTCTACACTACATATTGAGTTTCTAGCCCAGCAAGTACTAACTACTTGCTTCCACTTGAAATTAACTAATATACAGCATGGAAACATCTAATTTCTTCCTTTCCAGTAAGTGTCACTTGCATTATAGGAAAGAGGCCTGTAATGGAAAGTAAAAGGTAAGACAAGTGTTACCAAATTCCAGCAATGTTTTAGTTCAGTAATTACGTGAATTTCAATTGGAAACTAGTTTGTTAGGACACCCCATAAGGGTCTGTAACCCTATAAAGTCTGGTCACCCTAATCTAAAAAAAAAGGGGAGAAAAGTACTTGGAGAGCAACCAATAGGAAATGTAGTATGGTATCAAGAAGAAAAAGAAGACTTGCCACACAGCTGCATTAACAGTCATGTGAATTTAATTTTTTTTTGTTTATTTGTGGACTGGACTTGCTGCGTTTTGTATGTTTTGTACAAAATTAATGTAACATCACAATCTGCCTGTGAAAAGAAAATTATAATATTTCTGTCATACTCACATTTCACAGAACATGTCCTAGTTGGAAACACATGTGAAACACTTGGGTCTGAGCCCAGAGAAATCTTAAAATGTGTAGTGTCATATACCGTAATTTAATGCGATGTTGCAGTAAGTGGCAGTTGTAGAGTATAATGTGCTGTAATGATGTACCCTCTTTCAGGGTGTGGGCTTGCTTACCTAAGTTGAAAAGGCTGTCACCATGTGTCCAGATAAGCTTCTTATGGAGCTGCAATATCTCGTTTTATTGTACAGGCTCCAAAAGAATGATGGTAAGTTGCACGTGTAACACTGATAAATCTATTACACATATTATTCAAATTGGAAATATACCATATCCCAGTTGTTACCAGAGAATAAACCTCTACACTCGCCCATGTTTTCCCAGTCACCATCTCCCAAGGGAAGCATAAAAACGTATTATTATTGTGCTACAATGTACTATGTATGTAATCAAATACTTGTTATGTTTCAACATTCAGTCCTTGTCTCAGTAAGAAGGCACTCTTTCTACTGAACATAAAAACGTGCGAAGTATTTGTGTATTGTTTAAACAGATATGTTAGTTATAGTGTGACTGTTAGTGAGAATATTCACAGTAGTATAGGAGCTGTGGGTGCGAGAGTCCACAGTAATATAGTAGGTATGAGTGCTCATGTCCACAGTAACATAGCAGCTGTGAGTGCTCAAGTCCACAGTAATGTAAAAGCTGTGGGTGCTCATGTCCACAGTAACATAGCAGCTGTGAGTGCTCAAGTCCACAGTAATGTAAAAGCTGTGGGTGCTATTGTCCACAGTAATATTGCAGGTGTGAGTGCTCTTGACCACAGTAGTATAGCATTTCTGAGTGCTAATGTCCACAGTAATATATTGCATCTAATATGCTTGAGTTTTCTATCTAGAGTAATAAATTTGTGAGTGAGATGGGGGTCCACAGTGTTATTTCTAGCAGTTCTATATTTCTTCAATAGCCATCTTCTGTTAGTAGTTCCTGTGGTCATGTTTAAGATCAGATAGGTTTACATAACTACCAATGTGTCACAAAAGATTACTACTATAAAATGCATTTCATACACATTAATTCTTCGTCAGAGTATGTTATGGCATTTTATAATTCTAGTACAGTGACTATAGGCATAAATAAGGAACATTCTTTGCATCAAAGTTGCTGTCTATTGAAACATTTCTTAGAGATAAAGTACCTTACTGGGTCATCCCTATAACTGCATTAACAATGATCTCATATTGCTCTTGACAGTATACAAAACATTTTTATTACATAGTAAGCAAATCTGAGAGTTTTTATGTGATATATGGCTTTGATATCCTATTTTACTGTTTAACTCTCTTTTAATCCATTTGCTTTATATTTAGGAGTTTTTACTGAAAAGTCAACTGAATAAAACAGATGATTTTTCATGCTTGTAAGCCCGTGAGTTCAGCGGCTACCACCAGCTAAATATGACAATAAATGTGAACTGGTTGATTCTAATCTCTGTGTTGTAACTTTTTTCAGTAACATCCATTCTCACGAAATCATTTTCTCTTGACGTTCAGTAGTTTGAAGATACTTGGGATGTTGCTCTCCATTTTCTTCCGGAAATGTGTAGATGGGTTTAAATCCACCAAATAACTGGGGTCTGAAGTTTTCAAAATCAAAATTGTTTTGTTCATTACTGTGATTTCCATCCTCACTACTAGGTCTGATATCAGAAGCCTCCAATTCTTCTCCATGGAGATCAGCCTTGTCAACGGTTCCAGGTTTCATCCTTTCACTGCTAGGACCTCCACCTCCACCTCCTACCACACTCCATCCTTGATTTGTTGGTGCAGCTCCTATGTTGGCACTTGCAAGGAAAGGAGCTTGAAAATTCAATTGGTGAGGTGTTGTAGATGAAAACATCTCTACAGGCCTGTGGTTGTTAACTGCCTGAGGATGTGTGTGCATAACAGCTGATACTGTGAATTCTGATCCTCCAGAACCAACCATTCCCTGCTGATGCACTGATTGTGATGAACTTCCATATATATTGGAATTGGCTACAGATAATGGGGAAGCTTTTGGATAGGTGGTAGCAGACAGTGCAGATTGGGTGATAGAGGAATGTGTAGTACTGGACTGTGGCTGAACTGTTTTAAGAACAACTGATATTGGTGATGCAGCATGTGGTTCTGATGTTGAAGATGTGGAACCATGAACTTCATTTTCTGCACTTCCTGTATTAACTATTCTTGCATCTTGTGTCTGCTGTCCACTACCAGTTGTAGTCCATCGGTTGCCTTGCAATACGTCTTTTTCTGGTTTGATGGAGCTGGTATAAGTTCCAAGTGTAGCACTGACAGAAGAAAGAGTAGCAGGATTCCTTTCAGATGAAGGTTTAATTGATGTGACTGGTTTTTTGGTTGCAAATGGCATGTAGTCTTGGAGGTATGGGATAATATTAATTTCTGTGTCATCTTCATATTGACTGTCCCTGTTGTTGTTATGGACTTCTGCTGGAATTTCTTCACCTGCAAGAGCAAATTCGTTGTCATATCTGTCATTATTTTCTGGAGTAACACCTGTCGTGATTGATAGTATTTCTTTATGACTTTCATTGTCTTGTTTTGCGTCACTTTCTATTCCATCTGTGAAAGCAGCTGGTCTTTCTAGTGGATATGGGAAGTCAGATTTTATGGGTCGTTCAGCATTAATATTTGGTGTTGCTGAACTTGTGGGATTTTGTGATTGAAGTGGGGATGAGTAAAACATATCTGTTGGAAGCTGAAGCACTGGCTTTTGATTCTTGTGTCCTGGAAATGGTAGTGTTAATGGACCATCATCTTCTGCGGATAATGATAGACTACTTTCAGAGTCAAGATCTATGGGTGGTAAAGGACGCTGAGGACCGTGAATTCCTACTACAACACCACCATTATTTGAATTACTATCTCCAGTATTTAGAGGCGTTGAGTTCACAGGGTATACTACAAATACAGGTTGTTTCTCAGAGACTTCTTCGCTTAATGGTGACCCTAAAGGATATTTCACTTCAAATGGAGGTTTCATCTCATCATTAGAATCAGGAAAATCGTCCCTTGCTGCCTGTGGTCTGGGAAGAAAATAAGTGTTAGCTCCCTGCTGCTTGTGTTGCATCATTTGTAATGTTGCAACCTGTGGTTGAGATCCACCCACATCTGTAATATGAGGGCCAGTTCTTCGATGAACTAGAGGTCGTTGTTGAGCAGAGGTTGGGGACTGTGGAGGATATTTCTCAAATGGAAATATGTCTTCGGCTTTATTTAGTCCAGGACTGTCATTGCGATTCACTCTTCTGTGATTAGGTGGTGGAGGTGGATGCAGGTGTTCCATGAACTCTGGAGGAGGATGCCTTCCAGGCCTTTCAAGTAAAGGCTGTCGCTGCAGACCAAAATGTGGATGTGCTTGTATTCGACCTCCATTTTCTGAGTGAATATGGCTTATTTTGGCATTTGGTCTGAATTGTGGGAGGATGTTTGGAAGGTTTGGGTTTTGATTACGGTTCTTATGAATTGGTTGAGGTCGGTTTCCCTGGAGTGAGTGCTCAGGTGAGAAGCCAGGGCGAACACGATACCCACTACCAAAATTAGGAGAATTTTGTCCAAATTGAGGTGGCACAGTATCATGTTTTGGCCTTGCAATTTGAGATGGATCAGGTTGTGGGAAGTGTGGGGGTTGTATTGCTGGACGTGACTCCCACTGTGGACGTGGATAACTTCCAGATATTGCGTGTGGTCTCAGAGTTGCAGGTTCTGCTGGAGGTGTGAGATCTTGTGATGGTTCTTTTACAGTGTCTCTTTCTGAAATTGGAGGTACATTCTGATTCGTTGGCCACGTTACAGATTGTGGTGGAACTGGAATCATTAGTTGGTTTGAGGTGTGTGTAATTTCCAGAGACCCTACTTCCTGTTGCTGAAGTTGAGGATGTATTGGCACTGACTGGTAATTACCTTCTTCATTTGCTATTGATTTTATGTTTGTTGATACTGGTACTGCTATGGATGGCCTTTCAAATATCTCATCCTCTGGCATTGCTACTGCCAGATGACCCTCGGGAAAGACAACATATCCTTCTCCATCACCTTTCCTTTTAGCATTGCTCTCTGTGTGTTCAGGTTTGACAGCTTCTTGTGTCTGTGATCCTGCAGGCCTTTGGAGATCATTGCTTTGTACTCTGCTGTAATTTGGGCCAAGACCTCCTACTGAAACAGACATCTCTGAAGTATATGTTGGTTTGTGCTGTTGAGAATAAGAGTTAACAAATGGCAGCTTCTGTAAATTAGGCCTTGGTGGCTCAACTCCAGGAATTCTAGGAGGATTTCCAGTAGAAACTGTGTTTTGGGCCTGTTGTTGCTGTTGCTGATGCAAGTTCTTTGATGGGGGAGGTTGGAATAACACGGAGGTACCTTCGTTGTAAGGGTAATTCCATCTTGTTGGTGACTCCTGTGGAATTTTTGATGTCCCAAAATCTTCAGCTTTTATTGGGCCTAGGTTGCTGTCAGGAGCACTGTTAGTGTTCTTATCTTTTTTTGGAGGTACCAATGGTGGATGATGTAATGGAGGTCTGTCATCTACTTTCACAGGTCCAAATATTGGCCTAAAAGGCTCTTCTGCATGTGATCCATATGGACTGCTCTTCAGTGTATTGCTTTCAAATTGTTCAGATCCCACAAAATATTCTGGCTGTTGTTGATGATGAACACTAGACATGACGGCTATGTTGGTCTTGTTATTGGTTGGATTATAAGCTGCAGTCTGAAAATTGGCTTGCTGGTAATTACTTGAATATGTGTGAAGAGATGGTTGGTAAATTTCAGGATGATGACTTGCAGACTGTTGCTTGGAATGTGACTGTGTGTCTAGCAGCATGGGTGTTCCAAAGTTCTGATGCTTCAGAGTGCTGGGTTGATTATGAAGAATTCCAGGTGACTGTGTATTGGAGAATTTGTCTATAATTGGTTTTAGTGTGGTGTGCAATTTCTGTAGGGTTTGATTTTTCTGGGCTACATAATTCGGAGCTTCAGAGTTTAATTCATGGTGAATTATGCTTGTTCTAGTTGTATTTGAGGTGTGGGTAAGTTGTGATGTAGGTAGAAATGGTTTTTTATTTTCACCTTGCTTGAATTCTCCTTCTTCCTGCTGCTTTTTCTCCTGTTCAGGTTCGTCTTTCTTGATCCCTGCTGGAGGTTTACCATATCCAAAAAGTTCTGATAAACTGAAAGAGGTTGGTTCTTCTGTATCATAATCTTCATTATTTTCTTCTTCATAACTGGTTGGCTTTTGTGTTGATTTGATTGGTAATATCTGAATAGAATTGTTGTTTGGTGAGGATGGATGAGAGGGCAGTTGTAATTTGTGCTGCTGACCTTGTTGTGCTTGTTTCTGAATTTCAATGTGCTGCTGCTTACCATCTTGACTTTCATAATCATGATTTTTCTGTTCTTTGTCTAGTAGTGTCTGCGAGTGACTGCTGTGCTGTGAGTTAAGAATCTGAGTATTGTGTTTCTCTGTAGTTGGCCTGTAATGAATTGTTTCTGCAGTTGCAGAAGGATGAGATGAATTATTATTTTGGGAAGGTTTGTACTTACTTGCACCTCGAGTTGGAGGTTGTGATGAGCTAGTTGTGAATGTTGGATGAGGTCTGATAGTGTAATAAGATGGTGACTGTGTAGAACTGGTGACGTATGGACGATGGTTTCTGATTCCACTAGCTGTTCCCTGAACTTTAGTGTTGGCGTAGGAGCTGGAAATTAAAGGAAATTTGTTATTATGTTCTACTTGGTATTTGTAATTGCTGTGATCATCTCCATGGATGTTAACGTCGTTTAAGATGGGAGGATAATTTTTATAAGGGTTCATGTTGTTTGGTCTCCCATTGTCATCGAAGGCACCATCTTTCCTGTCAATGTTATCACTTTCTTCTTCATCATCATGATCATCATCGTAGTAGTAATAATCGGAAGTACTTGGTTCTTCTGAAATTTTATGATTTTGGAGGGAAGGCCCACCTCTATCTGGATCTTCGTTGTCTCCTGTTCTGACTGAAGATGTTTTGGTACTGAAGTCCACTGCACCTGTAATAGGGTCTTTTTCTAGATAAAATGGCTCTCCACCATTGAAACCGAAAAGACCAGGCATCCTATATCCTAAATGAGAACTTTCTGCTGTTAATGGAGAAGACTTTGGCATATTCTCAGTATCATTATTTGTGTTCCTTCCAACTATAGCACTTTCCGATGAGCCCTCACTTTGTGATCCATTTTCCAAGTAGTCACCATTGGTTTCATCATTTTGGTCACTTGCTGACACATTATGTTCTGTTGATACTGTACTACCAGTCACTGTCACCTGACTTTTGTCAACATCTTCACTGTAGGAATCTTCCTTTGTTGTGTTTGTTGCTTTAGATCCTGGTATCCAGAGGCTTGCTGTGAGCAGTGTCACCACTGACACAAAGATAAATGCCTGTGCTATCTGCAATAAATCAAAGGAAATGTCAACTCAAACATCTGAAAATTACATGTGAGTAGCAAAAATAGAACTAAATTGTTTAACATAAATAAATTTATGATTAAAGGTCGGAGTACATGCTGACATGCTGTACATGTTCCTGGAGCACAAGCCTTCCAGGCTATTCTGTCTGATACAAAGCTGCAGGCAGGACTTACAAATTAGTAGCAATTTTTTTCTACATTACTGTGAATTCTTTGTACAAATTTTTTCCTAAAATACAGTGCCAAGTTGGAAAATAACAAACATATCTTTAGAGATTTCTAACACTTTTAGTTTTAAACACAGGAAGGGAAGTATGTGGTGGCGCAGTTGGTTGAGGCACTGCGCTACAAGCTGGAAGGTCATAGCTTCGGCTCTCGATGTGGTCATTGGGTTTTTCATTGACTTAATCCTTCCGGCCACACTATGGCCTGGGGTTGACTCTGCATCTAACAGAAATGAATACCAGGAATATTTCCTAGGGGGTAAAAGCGGCCGGTGCATAGAGCTGCCAACCTTTGCCACCTTCATGTGCCGATTGTCTGGCAGGTTTGGGAGCTTCTAAACCCTGGAGCCCCAAGGGCGTGTCTAGGCCAGTAGTGTAGCTTAGCTGGAAAATAATGTCTTGCATGTGTTGGGAATCGAAGCACGATTACAGGATCATACTGTCCGCAGCCTAGTTGCTACACTGACTATGATATCTGGGGTTCCGAATTAGGATAGTACGGTGTAACGAAAAATTGCAATATGACAAGGAGTATGGTTTTATCATTAATTACGAATGTTAAAGTATCTTATGTTTATTGGACCGTGCATCATCTTGATAGTTGAATAAAAAGAGACCAACTTGATGCCACTTTCTTTATTATTTCTTTATTTAATGCTCAACATGTTTCGGATGTTAATACATCCATCCTCAGGAGCTTGCGACTTATTTGTTGAGTTATTTCATGGGTTGTA
>Ga0123355_10005881_pt1 | contig 18066 bp, 10 predicted proteins | sample TergutEmb28metaG_3_FD_89872 | JGI IMG/M metagenome (GOLD analysis project Ga0123355, IMG submission 89872) | Embiratermes neotenicus P1 segment gut microbial communities from Petit-Saut dam, French Guiana - Emb289 P1 | ecosystem: Host-associated > Arthropoda: Insects > Digestive system > Gut ... | reverse complement strand
GGGGGGGGGGGGGGGGGGGGGGGTTAATATTAGTGTGTGTGTTCTTCTCGCTGTTGCTGCTGTCGTGTTTCACACACAACGGGATGACCTATTTTAGGTTAGTAAAACTTTAAGGATAATTAAATAAGATTAATTGCAATAATATTCGCATGTGCAGCACTGTGTGCTGTAGTACACCGTGGTCATGGCATGTTTGAAGGTACTATAGCTGCATTCGCCAAGAGATACTGCAGAGCACCACAAACACGTGTGTTTGTGTAGCAGTCCTCCACGTCAAAATCGAACCCTGGTTTGTCCCGTTAGGAAGCAGGTGTGTTAGGTTAGAACTGATGCTCTAAGATAAATGAAATATCTGATGCGTCATTCTGTTTGATGAAATACATGCTAGGAAGTCTGTGATGTGTAAGCCTGTACAAATAATTCGACTTCATTCAGGCGAGCACAATGAAACTTAGGAGAAAACTTCGTGTTTGTTTATTTATTAGAAACATGCTGACAACGAGGAGAGTACAGGCTGCAGCGAGGAGGAGATTTCTGTCAGAAGTTGGCAGTGTTCAGAATGGCGATGTTCAGTGAATTAAGCACAACGTTCAAACGACACACAAGAGAATATTTGTGTTCGTGATTAATCGGGAGTGATAAAAACGTCACGAACGTCGGAATCACGAACATCGTAATCCATTTTCAATATAGGGTTTACTTAGCGTCTAGATGGGCTGTGGGGCCGACCAAACCTTCCTATTGAATGATACCGGCACTCTTACCCTAAAGTGTCTGGAGCTGAAAGATAATCTCTCACCTCCACCTGGTGCCGAGATTAAGAATGCGTGGAGCTATACCGCTCAAAAATGTCTTCATGGCCTGTTTCTTAACTTAGTACAGAGAGAAGAATACCACCGTATTGCTTGCCTTCTCTCCATTCGCAGTGGATCTGTGTGGTAGATATTTTGTGTGTGATGTACTGCACAGAGTTATATGTAAGTGACTGTAGGTGCATAGCGCCCATGACGATGTCTGGTGAGTAATGAATTGGAAAGTGTATGGAAGGAAGCGGTTGAGATGTAATCGAGGCACTGTCCATTCTTTTGCCTAATGGGCGTGAAGATTACCCCGAACAAATATAGGATACTGTGGGCCAAACCCCCCACCCTCCATATCCGGAATTTTAGTTGAAAACAAACAAATAAAGACGCCCTTTGTAAACCCTGTACACCTACCGGTAGAAGAGGTTAGACGAAGTCCATGCTTCTCAATCTATTTTAGCGCACAGAAACCTAAAAAAAGCTACAGAACTTACTGAGGAGCCCCCTACCTGCCCACAGTAAGTAAAATATATAATTAAACACCGGCATTTGTTTATCTTTCATGTACACTGCATGTAAAAATCAGTGGCTAACCTCAAAGTGACCGATGACTTGAACGTTTCGCCTGGCACATCGACTGTCTATGGCGAACTGTGCTGACTGACTTGACAACAGAATCGGGAAGCTTCTGGATTGAAGCAGCGATTGATTGTCTTTGTGCCATCAGCGATGGAATGATTAGTGTCTAATATCGGCACACGGGTTCTAATTTGTACATACACATTTAGGACCGCCAGTAAAACACTTCTGCCTTTACGTATTTTCGTCTCGTGGAATCCCTGACGCCACTTTGTGGAACCCAGTTTGAGAAACTCTGGACTAAGTGAAATGAAGATTTAAAGGAAACCTCAGAATGGCTAGTGACCCGGCCCATATTCGAAACCTGAACTTTAATATAATACAACGCATTACCTCTATACCAGTGTGACTGATCATGTAGTTGATGTAGCATCAAGTGATACGTTGAGACTCAGATGAACGCTGCGGAGTGGGCTGAATTATCAGTCGCTATGCAGCCACGATATGGGCCGGGATAGCTCAGTCGTTATAGCGTCTCGCTACAAGCTGGACGTTCCGAGAATCGAATCGCGGTGGGGCGAAATTTTCCGCATTTGTCCAGAACGGCGCGTGGGCCCACTGAGCCTCCTCTATAATGTGTACCGGGTCTTTACCGGGGGTAAAGCGGACGGAACTTGGCGTTGATCACCCACCCCCATATAGTACCGAGGTCTAAGAAAGAGAAGAGATATACCTGTACTCCTCCTCTGGTCCTCCTTTGCCTGTTCGAGGGTAAACTTTACCTCTATGCAGCAATGATGTCGTCGGGTCCACGGGGAGCAGTTAGGTGAAAAATTCTTTCCTTATAGTGAATCATTTTTTGACTGACTCATTCAATCACTCGCGCCAAGTCGGACTTACGTGACTGTGTAATCTGGGAATGGACTGGCTCATTCATTTGCTCACTGACTGACTGACTGACTGACCTCCGACCCTCCCTCACTGAGTCACATATTAACCGCTAAACATTTTCGAGTCTAAAAAACTGAACAGTGCGTACGGGACTGAGGAGGCAACTGCGTTTATCAGTACGTTGACGTGTCAAACATGCAAATGAGTGAAGAATGAATCTGTGACTAAGTAGTGGAATTTCTTCGAAGGAAAAACCACTGTGATGCAAATAGCTCACTTGACACAAGTTAAACAATTAAACATTTAAATTAGGTGTTATTAAAAAGAATTAAAAAGAATAGCATGTTTTGATCTCCGCACTGCAGGTATCTCACTTGTTTGATGAATGGAGATCATAATACATCTCCAGTGTTACGCACTGAAAGCGTCTATTTTCAGAGGCCTTCTGTGCATGATGAGGATCTCATCTAAATGTTTACAAGGCAGCATAAGAAGGATATTCAGTTGGGTAACTCAGAACGGTAACAAGTGGGGCAGCCAACAGAAGGGGAAGTTGTATTTTCGGGATTCCGCACTTAGGACTGCTTCAACCCATCCCTCAGTAACGCCATCTTTTAAATTAAGTGTTCTGTACACGTTTTTTTTTGAGTAACATTTTGTAACTTGTTCTCGTAAGGCGAGGAGATGTTAGACCGTCCCCCAACTCTCCAGCAGAAAGACCGCTCCAGTTCGGCTGTCCGCGGCTGCTTATGCGATATATTCGCAGCTACCTTTCGCAGCTGGAGGACGTATCCTCGGTCCGCGACCTGAGGAGGAACCATTTCGTGGTAACAGAGAGCCACTTAGGGTTGCGACCAAGTTAGGAAGGATGAAATGGTTGGGCTTGTGACACATGTGGTGGGGAGAAATGTGCATACGGCGATGTGGTGGGGAGAAATGTGCATACGGCGATGTGGTAGGGAAAGGTGAAGGAAAGAGCTACTTGGAAGACTTAGACCTCGATGGAAGGGTAGTACTAAGGTGCATATTAATGAAATAGGCCGTGAGGGTGAGAACTGGCTTAATCTGTCTCCGAACAGGAACAATGAGCTGGCTTTTCCAATTTATCTTCGAGTTGTATAAAGTATGGGGAATTCCTTGACTAGATGACGATTTATCGGCTTCTCGAGCACTCTTTTCCGTGGGTTGTTTATTAGTTTGCCTATATCCAAGTGTAAGAAACCTTTTGGAACAATCAGAGTTATTTTATCGGCATCTAAATGCTTGATTATGGAGCAGGGGTTACCACAATGCAGCTGACAGATCTCATGTCTGCTGCTCGCGCAAGGTGCTTGCAAACAACAACAGAAAGTACTGGCTGCCTTGAGGATTGTTGCTACCGTGCGGTTTGACTTCAGTAAAACAATGGCTCTTCCCTAAGTTGTCTCTTAAAGTGCGGCTCCCCAAGCTAGTCTAGCTGGTCACCCCTGTTCTAGAGCGTTATTACTACACCAACTTGCTCGGTCCTTATCTGAACAAATCCCATGGCATATTTTAGTTCTTTTTTCCCCTGACCGCTTCCAGCCGGTGGGGTGTATTGTGTCTAGCACAGTAATGCCTGCAGTTTTACTTTTCTAACTACAGAAATTTCGTGCATGTATATTACATTCATTGCAAATTATGTTTGATGATGTGGGACATAATGAGATGCAGTAATACGAAGGTTACGGGGGCTAGACAGGGAGGAATGCAGTTCGTTGCGTGGAGTTTCAGGGGATTCCAGAGTAATGTAATTAAGGAATCGTGTTTCTATGTTATGCTGAAACCAAATACACGGATCGTGTAGGCCGAAATGTACACGTAATGAGATTACAGTGGCTCACCAACACCGGACCTGCTTTCTACCATAAATTGTCATGGCATGCTACTTAACAGTGTTAATAATAATGGATAAAAACTTGTGTAATATTCTCAACATGAGTTGTGGATTATTTTTGTTGTGAGTGTGAACTTGAGCATTCTGAAAACAGGATTCTGAGATGAATATTTAGACTTAAGAGGCGGAAAGTGAAAACTACATAATGAGGAGCTTAATGATCTGTGTTTCTCACCCACTATTGTTCGGGTGATGAAATCGGGAGGAATGAGATGAGCTGGTCATGTAGCGTGTATGGGGGAGAAGAAAGGCGTATACAGGGTTTTGGTGGGGAAACCTGAGGGAAAAAGACCACTTGGAAGACCCAGACTTAGATGGGAGGATAATATTGAGACGGATCTTCATGAAGTGGGATGTGGGGATATGGACTGTATCGAGCTGGCTCAGGATAGGGGCTGATGGCGGGCACTTGTAAATGCTGTAATGAACCTTCGGGTTCCATAAAATGCGGAGAATTATTTCTTGACTAGCTGAAAACCGGTTAGCTTCACAAGAAGGAATCTGCTCCAAGGAGTCGGTATTTAATAGGCGGAAAGTAACAGGAGAGTTGAGAAAGTAGCATTGTAAGAAGGTTTAATCGACACTCTTGGCCAAAAATTAATAAGACAACGGAACCGAAGAGGATATAAACGGCACAAGTTGCGAAAAAAAAAAAATCTTATCCGTTTTTTAATTTATTATTCACCAGGCACTTTTCGACAGAAATGTTTAAAAGTGAAAATTTTAGGCTTTATTCGCTAACGTGGTTTTAATAGGGCAGTGAGGAAACTATGGGTTATTCAACATTTCGGTAGGGATGGTCCTACACATATTTACTCAATATCTGTGACGCAAATACTCTGTAAACGGTTGAAAGCTATTCCTCATGGGTATGTTAAGTATGCGGCATCAAACCCTGCAGGCCCTGCTGTTGCCTTATTCGTCGGACGGAGGGAGGTAAACAATAAGTGAAACGTCAGGATTCATTGGAAGAATTTTCCAGTTGATTGTCAGCGGCTTTGCAGCCGCGCCGCAACCTGCTGATAAATAAGAAGTGTGAAAAGTTTATTCAGACGGACTAGACGTTGTCTGCCAAGTACGTCTTTATTATCTCGCCTACCTCATCAACCTTTATGTACATTTCTTTCCCGTAAAACGTCTGCTAAATCTTGACCAGCCTGGGGTAACATTTCGTGACGAAAATAAGTCGTTCAAGATCTATTAGTGTCGATGCCATATAACTAGATTTTATGGAAATGCGGAAATAATTTCCGACATCGACAATGCTGAAGAACAGACATATATCCCCTTTAAGCCTTAATTTTGCCAGTTTGCTTTCAGAAATCTTTGGCAAAGTTCATAGGACAAATTTCATCCTGAAGAACTCATTTGGAGTCGGCTAAGAAATTATTGGCCTTTATTAGGTAACACGAATATTCATTAACGTGTGCACAAGAGACAGTCATTGCACCTTATTAGGATCCAGTTTAATCCAATATAACCCTCCGCAATCTCTTTATTTGTGATAATTTTTATATTATCATCCCGTCTGTGCCTACGGCCTCCCTTCATTTCGAAAATGACGTCCGTACGCAGTCTTACATCTCCGATTCATGCGTCCTTTCATCTCCCATACATGCTCTTCACGCAGCTAGCCTTATCTTGCTTGGTTTTGTCGTCCTTATTGTGCTTTATGAAGGCCTCTTGTGTGGTCTCCGTCCCCCTGATGCTGCATACCTCTTAGGCGGTTAACATCGTCACCACCCCCTTCTATGAAGGTGAGAGACCATGTCCCCGTCTGACACTACGTTCATTTCGCAGCCAGCAGACGATTTGTTGTCAAACACGCAGTTTTTAATGTCTCCCTGACCCCGATTACCTTCTCCTAGCACCCGCTACCCGCATCTCTTGTAAAATTTATAGCTTGTGTTTGTCTGCTTAAATGACAAGGTTTCCATTCGCTTTCTTAATAACTGAGAGGCGTGATTTTTAGGTCAAAAGCCGATTACTTCAGTCACGAAGCGTGATTTATGTTGCGTGCCGCCCGTGATAGTTACGTCATCATGTACTTTGTTCCAGAAGTAGTGACAGTCGACAGCCAGAGGAGATAACCGTCTCATAGGCAGACGAATGAAATAATAATAAAAAAAACTTAAGGAATTTCTGGCTTATTTGGTGCAGATACATTTGGTACAGCTTAGCCGTTTGTCAGTATATGTCCAGATCTGCCACACGTTATATGTTGCTGATTCGCACTGATGGTTTGCTGTGTATAAATCTGCACACAGTAAGTCTCGATTTATTTCTTCGCAATTTAAGGGTTTCATTTGCCACACCCTCGTACTTCTAGCACTGTCTTTGGTTTTGAAAGTTCGTACTGTCCCAAGGTCATATGTAGTTTCAAGTTTGGTTTGAGAATAAAACTCCCCAGTGTTTACTGCAGACGTAAGTTATGAAGGTGATGCATTGTAGAATAATTTGTGTTTTAAAGTACTTGTTTGAAATACAGTCTGGTGCAGGCCTGCGTGACATAAGGAGGGTGTCCAAAGGTCCTGATATTCCGTAGAAAAGTACTAGTGGGGAAATTTCCTTGACGCTCTGAGCGTACTCTGGGCATAATTGGTCAATCGAGTGATCAAATATTAAAACCCGTTTCCTAAAATGTTCCTTCCGAATTTGCCACTGGGATACATGATTAATTTTATACCTGTCGACAGTGGCCTAACTAGTTTTTTTGGGCCCCTGGGTCAAGTAATCGTTTTCCGCGCTTAAGAGAAATAACGAACTTTGAATAATCGGTCATATATTGTATTTCATGTTACTTGTCTCAGTAACTAAAAATGTTTTGAGCGCAGAAAATCAAAATTTTCTGTTTACAATATTTATTTTGCTGCCCATTCTCCCCCTCCCCCGGGACTCTGCCCGCAACCCCTACCCTTAGCAATGCCCTTGCCATTCGATAAGTTGTACCTTACGTAGTACGAGTTGTGATAATCCACTGAGCTGCTAGGGTCGGTGCACAATGAGGCTTCGATTACCGTCAGGGGTACGGAATTTTTATCTTTGCCTCCACGCTCAGGCCAGCTCCTGGATCCACCTGTTTCGCGATCCGGAATGGGAGGAAGAGGAGTTTCGAGGTTGGTAATGCGTGGAGCCTTGCATCCACTTACTCATGCGCGTTCGTGACGTCGTCCTTAAGTCTGAGGACAACTTTAACCTCATACGTTAGATATCGGGCTTGAAGATTCACCTAAGACCAAACTAGCGAGCATTCGAAGCAGTTTACGGGGCACACCGGTCCTGCCGTCAGAGAGGGAGCCCTGCCACAACATTGACTACAAAAGTCAAACTTAAGGTATAAGATCTGGTTACGAGCCCCAAGGAGGGATTGATGCCAAGACTTGGACTTTGATTCCAGGCGCAGTACGCAAAATGACAACTTTCTAAATTGAGAGATAAAATATTGAAGATCGTTACTGTGTAGAGATGTACTTTCAGAGTAAAGCTGTCTGCTGGAAAATGAAAATAATAGCTATAATCTAGTATAATTAAGTTAATTTTATGTAAATGCCTATCATTCAAGGGTTTTTTCTTTTGTTTTTTCTTACTGTGCCTTTTGTACGAGTCTCTAGTCTTCTGTTATAAAACATACGTGTGTCGGTTTTTCTACAGTTTTTTTGCTGCCGTCTGGAATATGTTGCTTTGCTATTTGGTGAAAGGTACCGATGTTTCGGAAGAACTTTCTGCCTCTATAATCAGAATAGGTTTCGAACGTGGAAAGCATGCACCTCTGAAACTTCTACCTGTGAGGAGCTTCATGATCTGTACACTCAACAAGTATTAACCGGCTGATGAAATCAAGAATTATGAGATGGGCGAGGGATGTGGCACTTACGGAGGTGAGGGGGTTACCATACACAATTTTGGTGTGGAAATCTGAGGGAAAGAGTCCACTTGGAATAAGTACTCGTAGATAGGAGGATAATATTAAAATTGTTTTTAAAAGATCGACAGGGAGCTCGTGGAATGGGCTCATCTGGCTCAGAATAGGGACGAGGGGCTTGCTTTTGTGAACACGGTAATGAACTTTCGGTTTCTGTAACGTATGGGAAATTTCATGGTTAGCTGAGGAAATATTAGCTTTTAAAGAAGGGCTGTTATTCGCAGTGGCGTACCGAGGAGGGGGGGATTTGGGGGGTTCAAACCCCCCCCCCCGCAATTCTGAAGGTCCTCCAAAATCGTTCCAAACTCAACCCGATTGTGAAAACTGTTAAAAATTGCTGAATTTAGGACGCCAACACCCCAAGATCTTCGGAAAAAAGGCAGTAAAATTCTAGAACTACCTAGGTTCGCAATTGTTTTACATTAGCAATGACAAATAAATTGGTTGTCATCATAAATAGTCTTAAAATACCAAAAATTAAGAAAATTTTACTATTTGAAATGAAATTTCTTGTATACCAAATTACAGCTGCCTCCAGAATCCCTGACTAGGGAGCTACCGCTCTCATCCCCGTTCTCTCTGTCCTCTGTCCTCAACTGAATTTGTTGAACCCCCCGCCGCCGAACAAAATTCCTGGGTACGCCACTGGTTATTCGTGAAGTTAGTTATGCGGCTGCACACCCAGAAGACAACAATGTTGCTTCAGTGAGACCCAACGTATGTGGTGCCGTCTTGTTCGTGCTGTGTCAGTATTACGCACATGAAGGTGCTGCATCAGCTTGGGGTTGCCTTCGCCTGAACAGAAAGTCTCCGTGTGCCAGGCAACTTCTCGGTACGTCATCAAGTTCGCAAGCACCCGTTTTTTCTCGGGAGACTTGTTTGCGAAAATAAAGGAATCCCTAGGAACAGTCCATTGTAGATACAATGCGCCATTGATTTCACGTGTTCTTTTATTTCCGTGGATTGTCATGTGGCAGTGGTGAACCGTATATTGCCTTGTCAAGATTAGCTCTATAATGTATGTAAATATAGTCACCGTCACAGTGAAATACCATGCCATCTTCACCTTGCGGGTTAGGTCGATGTCTGGTCTTTTCTGACAGGATTTGAGAAGGACCACTTTGCGCAGATGTGAAGTTTTTGGGGACTTCCTTGGCTGTGTGACCATTTAAATCGTCGTTAAATTATTCCAGGTTTTTTTACCTTCTCCGTTACCGACATTATTATTATTATTATTATTATTATTATTGTTATGCAATCCGTAGGCCGGGTAGCTCAGTCGGTACAGCGACCGACTACGGGCTGGACTGTCCGGGATCGAATCCCATTGGGGACGAGATTTTCCGCCCATTCAGACCGGCACTTGGGTCCACCCAGCATCCTGTAAAATGGGTACCGGGTCTTTCCTGGAGGTCAAGTGCGGCCGGGGCGTGCTGCTGACCACTCACACCCTTCTAGTACCGCGGTCATGGAAGATTAGAGCTATTACCTCTACCCACCCTCTGGGCCACACCGGGCCTTTAACGGGATCACTTTACCTTTACCTTTTTTATATTATGTAATCCACCGTTACTTCATTGCAAAATTCTGTACAGTCTTCGTGTTTCGTGCTCATATTCGGAACTGTGTCTGTGGCTGAATCATAACTACGTATTATTAACGCAGATCTATGCCGAAATGCGAAATAAAATTACACACGTTGCTAGCTTGAATAGATATATTTTTTATTTAACCAATATTTAACTACCCATTTTCAATGCGCAGGTGGTTTACCTTCGAAGAGTAGGATAATTTTGTAATTCATAACCAAAGGTATGATATACCCAGCGACTACGGTCGTAGGCCTACTTTTATATAATTAATTAAATAACGTTTGCTGCCTATTAACATTTTTGCGGGTAAAAATGTCATCATAGTGAAGTTTTGTATTTACTGAGAAACTGTGCCCACATGATTGTGATTGTTTTGGTTTCGCTTTATGTATAAATAGTAATAGCTGTGTATTAGATGATATCTCAGTCCACACTACCCTTGAAGTACAGACTGTGGCTTGGAGAATTTTCGCAGTCATTATTCTGAATGTTACACTACGCAAATTGCATCGGCCAATCAATCAATCAACGAAACAGCGATCCAGCGATTGAAAAAACCAACCAAACAACCAGTGAGCCAAGACTGTAGTAATACAAAACAATCTACATCCGATTTTGTGCCATATGATATCTGTTAAATTTTAAAGAGTGTTAGAGCTCTTAGAATTTTCTTGAACCAATAGAACTACACTGTTTGGCACATTCAATAGAGTTTCTCATATTTTCTGTTGAACCTAACTTAGGAGAGCCACACAAAACAGATTCAATATAATGAATGGGAAAAGTAGGTTAAATTTTATGCTAGAATAATCTCACATTTTATATTTATTCCTTATTATGTGCCAATCTTTTGCGTTGCATATCATTCTGATGGATATAGACTGTTAAATTTCCAGCTTCTAAACAATTTGACTGAATTTCAGCAAACCTTGTAGGTACGTTGTCGCATTTGTGGACACACAAATGTTGTAATTATAAATTTTCTACAAAATGACCAACGCGCGAACATGTAAAGCGGGATCCTTTTGTCCTAGACGCTTGAAATGTGATGAGGGAGATAGACCATAAACATACTTACAATGTCGTTACGAAATACTGCTTGCAAGTTAACAATCACAAAAAAAGAGGGCCTTGAGATCCCGTGAGATGATATCCGATTAATTTAACGCACAGAGAATCTGTACGTAAGTAATAAATCATTCACAGTAATAAAGTGAAATAAAGATACAATATCAGTAGACGGAAGAGACGAGAAGAAGGGGAAGACCCAAAAAAAGATGGAAAGAGGAAGTAGAAAGAGATCTTCAAGTGCTGGGAGTAAGAAGATGGAGAGAGTTGGTGGCAGATAGGAAAAAAATGGAAGGACATTTTTCGACAGGCCAAAGCACACAGTGGGCTGTAGTACCAATGGAAGAAGAAGAAGAAGAAGAAGAAGAAGAAGAATAGGACGGTATATCTGTGTAAAGTAAAAGTAGACTTTGTGATTTCTGTTCGGAAGGCGTCTTTTCTGGACTTCACCAGCCTTGAAATTTTAATAGTTGTCACCATAATAGGTCTAAATAGGCCTTTGTGTAGAGAATTTGGACCAATATTAGAGTGCTGTTTAGGACAAGGGGTACTGAACTTCCAATTTATTCTGTGTCCTTTTGAGAGGTGTCAGAGAGCAAGGCTTTATTGCTACTGTCAAGGTTACTTGCCATTCCCTTTGTCTGCTAGTTGTCAGCAGAGCCCTAATATCGTTTCATGTCAGTTAATTGGAGATCTTCATTGGACAACAGGGCCTGGTCATAATGTTCACGTTCACAGAATGTCATCACGTACAAAATAATTTATTCCACTGATTGACTGTCCGAATAGTCTGTCAGATCACCTTTGTTTCTGTATCTAAATCAAGGGGACAAAAACGCGTGTGAGGAACGGCAAACAACTTTCATGGACATTAGCTTGTTGAAATCATTCTGTATGGATAGAGATTCAGCTCTCAGAGGGATTGAATTTCTCTCATCTTTACCAACTCCAGATCACCCACGGACCTTCCAAGCCTTGTATCGCACTGTTACTGACGTCTTTTTAATCAGGGGCACAACTGCTGAATTTCGGATGTCGCAGATTACTTCTGTCAAGTGCGGAGGTTTAGAATGTACGGAGTTACATTTCCACTCCGTCGTAAGTCATTGTTGTATGGTGTTGAGGCAGTTGTCAAATTTTTATCATGAAATTATTTTTGATACAATGAAAAAGGACATTGCAAAGATGGTGTTTCCTAGTCAGATTTTCTAAAATAAAGTGTTGGGTGTTTTATGTATCAGCTGGATATTTTCGACGTTTAATCAAAACAAATTTTATTCGCAATCCCTGCTATTATTTTTACATAACTTTTATTGTGTGTTTTTTTTTTCATGTAATGGTAGAATGTAGTGTAAAATGAAACCAAATTATATATGAACTTCCCAATAATTTTCTTCTCTTTTATTTCTTTGAGAGAGAGTCCCCAAAAAAAAATTGGGGTTGGTAATTTCAGGCTCTAAACATTAAAAAGGCTGTGCTGATGTACTTTAGTGCGGTGTGCACGCTTGACATGAGTATTGTCTCGCTTTTGTACTGAAATGGTGCGGTTTACGAAATAAATAAGGAAAGTGTACGTGAAGACTGCGTCAGTCTGTCTGTCTGCCTGTTCGTCTCTGACGCAGTGCCAGTGACTAAACTCTCTGTGATGGCGAGATTTTCCTCACCCGTCCAGACGAGCACCCAACCTCATATATAATGGGTGTCATTCCCAGGGATGAAGCGGCCGAGTCGTGGCCGTAACCAACCACTTTATCTAGGGCCGAGGTTAAAGAAAGAGTAAAGCCATTCTCCTACTCTACCTCTGTGATTTCATGGCAGGTTATAATGTGAACTTTGGCTTTTAATCTATACGTATTTAGTGACGGATTTGGGGTGAAATTCTGCACAGGAAATGTCCTTACACGTTGTTGAGAAAATACAAGTGTAGTGAGAACAGATGCGGTGAAAACGGTACTTTATCTACGGGTGTAAAAGAAATTTTGTCAGAATTTTCTACATTTTTTTGTCCGATTTGGAAGAAATTCGGCAGAGGTAGTGCCCACAAAAGTTTGTTGAGTGATGGCGAGTTTTGTGAAAACCGGCGCTGTGAAAGCTATCCGTCACCAAGGGCGCAGAACACACTTATGTTCCCACTCCCCCAACCCCCCCCCATCCTACCCACACAAACATATATATTGTCCGATCTGATCGAAATTTTGGTTTAAGAAGTCTGTACGTTATGCTGCTGAAAATTTCTCAGTTGCGACACTAGACGGAGGTGGGCCGAATTATCTCCAGTGTACATTTAATATTAGACTGCGTGGATCTCAGAGCCCGTTTTCTCACGGAACTCTTTGTCCTGCCGGGAATCTAACCACGTTTTCTAGGTTGTCCAGCCTCATAGCCTCTTCGCGTGAGCTAAAGTTTTATGAAAATGGATTATTGTTTCAGCTGTTAGTGAACTGGGGCTGGATAGTCTCAGAAATGCACGTGATGGTGCAAGGAACAAGGAATGTGACCGGAAAAGAGATGGAGTTGCTTGAGGAATGAGAAGCGCAGGGCTTACAAGATTTATGAACTCTTGCTTTCAGCTAACAAGTTGAAGCGATGGTTAGTACTTTGATATGCGTAGTCGTGCGGCATACAACTAGGACTGCATTTTCTAATAGCTGCTTTTCTTTCCTACAAGTATACCTGACTGTGAAAAGTGCATTAGTTTATTACATGTCAGGTGTATTTCCAAGTCAGAATGATCACACTTGGTAACGTAACGAAAAGTAGAGTGGTTGATTCCATACACGACATGAAGGCTTATGGGAGATTGGAGGTACAGATCCACTTATTCTTAACCTCTGCTCTAGAACGAAGTGAATGTAAGCAAATTATTTTCCCTGCCGGGAATGGAAAGCCGATTCCGTTTTCGTCCATCCCGTAGCCTAGTTACTACACGCACTGAGCTATCCAGACTCACCACAAATACATGAATGATTATTACTAGGTGAGCAGTGTACGTATAACTTAACAATGTGGCACGTTCGTGTAACCATTGTTGCCTTGAAAAGGAACAATAAATTATTGTACTTTTGCGCCAATGTAGCTGTAAACAACATACATGTTGAATGTAACAATGAGTCTTCTTTGTATTGTTGTGTTACATTGATCTGATGTCAGTTCCGTGTCGATGGCAAGAATAAAACTCAACAGACTTTCGTCAAATTTTCCGCCAACCAATTTCACGAAAAATCCTCCAGCAATGGTCGAGGTAATACTTGCGGATGGAAGGACAGACAGACGTGGTGAAGCAAACAGGCACTTTTCGCGTGTTTCGCGAATGAGCCTTAATAAAGTTCACGATAGGGCGTGTCGTGGTGGGGGGCGGTTAATAGCTGACTTCTGGCTACCGGGGTCAGGGTTTGATGTAATGCCGGTACATATGGGATTTGTGGTGGGCGAAGTGACCCTGGGACGGGAAAATATGTGTTTTTCTTTACGTACGCAGGATCGGTTAACGAATTACAATCGTGGCTTGTTGTGTTATTCCTTACGCACAGGAACTACAGCGCCTTGGCCCATACAGCGTTGCATGACTTGTAAACTAATGTTCTTTCTCGCATTCTACTCGCTGTTTCCTTGGCAGCAAGTAACTCAGGAAAAGTGGGTCACCATGTCCTCCCGTTGGCGGTCGTCGATTGATAATGCCACTGCCTGAAGAGTTAGTCCTAGCAAAGTAATTCGGCCGCCAGCGCACACCTCCGCACGGTGACACTGCGTGACCTCGTACAAAGGTCTGTGAACTGTGCATAGAAATACAAATTTTAAATGAAAGATAAGACATGCATAGGCCTACGTTCGCGTGTTAACGGTGTGGTATTAACCGCAGTATCATCGAATGACATCAGAAGACGACGGGGTTTGGCGTACTTGAAAGGTTCCTAGAGTGGGCGGCCACGCCGTTTTTTTGATAGAATTTACATGATGGAACGGAGGAAAACCTCGCAGAACTTTAGCGATTATAGTCGGTGTTAAAACGATATTGATACGTCGTCGTCATGATCATCATCATCATATCTTGCATGGAATTGGGCCATTTGTTGACCCGTTCCGGTCTCACGTATCCAGAAGTCTCTTCAAAGGTCTACTACCATGATTCCTTCTGCCAGTTGGGGAGTAGTATTTCATTACCCTGAGTAATCTATTTCGAGATTGATAGGTGTATTTTCGTAACACAGGTCAGGAGCGATGCCTTTTGAAACAAAAGTTTGGTAAAGTTGTCGAATTTTGAAACAAAGTGCAAAGGAATACTGCTACAATTTCAGATGCACTTGTTTTTCAGAAGCATTCTGTTTGCCTTCTTCATGTCTCTGTCATGTCTTCGTACTCCACGACTGCACCTGCGAACCTCTAACTAAGAACATGAACAGCACTACAGAGCAGTTACACTGAGACCGAAATTTTGACCCTTTCTAGGCTTTCCGTGTGACATTCACCACGTCGAGAACTATTTGTAGCGATAATTGTGCACATCACATTTACAGAGATCTGTCTGTATTTCACTGTGCATGTTTATTGTAGGTGCGATCAGACTTTTATTTTATTTGTAAGAAAATCCACGGAGATATGTTGTAGCCTCAAATGAAGTGAAGGGTTTTATATTCGACATGTATTTTTTCTCCCTTTGGCGCTAAGGCCCAACGCGGGACAGGACCTCCTCATTCTTGAGGTTTCTAGATCACACACAACGACGCACCACACTCGACAGGACTCCTCTGGACGAGTGATCAGCTCGTCGCAGAGACCTATACTTGACAACACACAACACTCACAAGAGACAAACATCCGTTCTCCCCTGACGGCATTCGAACCCACAATCCCAGCAAGCGAGCGGCCTTAGACCGCGCGGCCGCTAGGATCGGACTTTTGACAAATATCAACAAAAAATAAATTATTACTACAAATTTTAGTGCTGAATATTAATTTTGAAACAGTGTGTTTTTTTTTTATTTCTTTGTGATTTTTATAGGAATTTTTGTGTGGCAAATTAGCTCATCGTGAAGTAGTCGAAACATTATCCTTCCGGAAAATGAAGGCGGTTCTAATTTTTTTTGTTAAATTTCTTTAATATCCTGTGTGTTTGAAGTCGTTTAACCGTAACCTTTTGTAAAATATCTGGTGTAACAGACGTCGCGTGAAAGTGAACCGTGTTGACACAGTTAAATAACCAAAGGGAACGACAAAGCCACAGTTTTATCGCGACTAAAAAGAAACGTCTGCCGCTACCAACGCACGCTTGCCTTTCATATCTTTACCTATTAAGGGTGGGTGTGTAATTTTACGTCAAGCTTACCTGAGGCAGGCCAAAGGCCTGAGTGACACGTGTTCTCCTGCTTGTAACTGCGAGGTGCTGTGTATTATGGAATGTGACGCCGTGTAGTGTGGTAGAAGTGTACCGACGTTTCAGAGGAATGTGCTACCTCCATGGGTAGGAGGTTCCTTTTAAATATCGGTACCATTCTACCAGACTACACGGTTTCGCATTTAGAAGACGGCAGTCTGCGGACTTATGTTCTTTTTTGAATACAAAGCATATATATACGAGCAAAGTGACATCACATGAACACCATAAATAGCATGCGGACACACATGAACACAGAACTCTGAAGCGTGTTGTGCCTAATGAGTCTGTCATTAATTATTATCGGCATCTTCAGTTCAGCATGTAAATCTTTATCGTTGCACCGTGCATTCTGTAGTTTATTTAATAAATACACCAACAAATGCTCATATTCATTTAATGATCTAAAATTCACATTAAAACACTTAAAACGCTCCAACATGTTTCGATCATACGATCATCCTAAGGGAGCATACATTGTACTAAATCACGGAGTGTTTTAAAACTATAACTTTAGCAAGGAACAATGTACGCTCCCTGAGGATGATCGTATGATCGAAATATGTAGGAGAGTTTTAAGTGTTTTAATGTGAATTTTAGATCATTAAATGAATATATGTGCGTTTGTTGGTGTATTAATTAAATAAATCAGCATGTAGCGTTTAGTACTTAGAAAATGTATTAATGCTGGTGAACGCAGTAGCCTTACCGATTCTAAATCGAGAACAGTGTGTATCCTTTCCTAATGAAATCGCTAGTTGCAGTCCTGTTCGGAATGCGTACTGTGCGTACGCGTTTTATCTGTGTTTTGCCCTGAGCAGATAGTGGGCTGGTGATAGGTAAATGCTCCTTCTAAGGGATTTTACTAAGCGCCTAATGATATGAACTCTCCATGAATTCGTAACCTCGACACAAAATAAATGTGGTCGACACCGGCTATTTCGCCCTCTTGGAAATGTAAAGGTCATCTCCTAACATGCGCGGGGGAAGGAAGTAGAGGTATAGACCCACTCATTATTAATCTCGGCGCTAGGTGGAATGGATGGTCAACGCCATGCCCCGGCCGTTTCACCCCCGGCAATGATATGCTACCAACTGTGTAGGAGGCTGTGTGGTCTGGGAGAATATGCAGAAGAGGAAATTTATTTGCCACAACCGGATTTACACTCTTGGAAAGATTTCCGGTTGTCAGATAAGCGGAAGGCTTCAGTAGACCTAAATATTGTCGGAATTCAGATGAGTTTCCTTGTCCCATTTTACAGGGTAATTTCTTGATCAGATGAGTGGCTGTTAGCTTCTCAAGAAGGGTTTTGCCACACTGAGTTAGGACACAATTATAGGCTTGTTTAATCAAAGCGTATTCTTTATTAAACATTAAAACTCTTATGCAAGGATGCCTTGCCATGGTTCAGGCAGCTATTCACTGGTCTGTCACTGCGGAGGGCCTGCTCCAGTCCCCGACAAGTTTGTATGGGATATGTGGCAAACAAAATGGCACTGGAACAGGCCCTTCTCGGAGTAATTTTCTCTTCCCTTTTCACATTTCAACAATTCTACTTACTCATTTACAAGTTGGTTCAAATATGACCGGGACTGTTTGTGTGTAAATCTGGCGACATCAGTCCCGGTCATATTTGAACCACCTTGTACTTACTTATTTATCACCGACTCTACATTATTTTAAGAATATGCAACCTAGTTACATGGCACACTTATAAAACACGTACGTATAAAATTCAAGAACGATTAACGGTGATATTTTCAAAGAGTACACATACATACATACATACATACATAGACATACATTGTTGAGTAAAGAGAAAACCAACTTGATGCCACTTATTTTATTATTTATTCAATACTCATTCAATGCTCAACATGTTTCGGCCGTTAATACGACCATCTTCAGGAGTCTGCGACTAACT
>Ga0123355_10005879_pt1 | contig 18070 bp, 23 predicted proteins | sample TergutEmb28metaG_3_FD_89872 | JGI IMG/M metagenome (GOLD analysis project Ga0123355, IMG submission 89872) | Embiratermes neotenicus P1 segment gut microbial communities from Petit-Saut dam, French Guiana - Emb289 P1 | ecosystem: Host-associated > Arthropoda: Insects > Digestive system > Gut ... | reverse complement strand
CGTAACCGTTCAACTTTGGACATAGGTGTTTTGGGTTATATCGGTATACTTTAACATAAGGAACACCCTCCCGAAGTGTGGCACATTCCTCCTGGGACACCCTGTATATATTTTTTTTTCAGTCGCCACAACTTTATAATAAAAACATAGGTTAAAGCAACATGTTCCGACTTAAAAACTCATCGTCAGGCTAAGCTAAGAACCATGAAGTTCTTTACAATGTGGCTGTGCGCATTTGGCATCCCAGATGGCTCACAATGTGTGCTGTGATTCATACCATGTATATACCGTGACTTAAATCTATTAAAATCTTGTACCTATATTGGGAGGTCAAGTATGTGACATGTGTTAGCGTGCTATTTCTTGGGACTGTTGTTCAATCAGTGAACAACGGTTAACCTATGCTTTTATTACATAGTTGTGTTGAGCGAAATACATATAATAAAGTGAATATATAGACTCAATACACAACGAGATCACTTCTTTCAAATTTGAAGTTTAAACATATACATTGCGTAATTTACAAAATGCAATTTGAAGTCTGCTCATGAAAGAAACTTACGGCTTTTGCATAATAGTTTTAAGGACTTCCGTGTTAACCGCGTTTCTACACGTATAATACGAAAGCCCGCCAATATATGCGATCCCGATCCAGTTCTATCAAATCCCCATTTTCTCAATATTTGTTCTACCATCTCACGTTTCATTTAAAAGCACTGTATTTCGAATACTTGTTCTCTAAGTAATTTCCTACCCTAAATTCTGTACACACGCTTTCTTTCGGCAATCCGAACGAGAATTTCCCACCAGTTCGTCACAGCACATTATTTATAGACTACAGCATTTTACTAATTTAATATGACTCACCTACTCGTGTTTAAGTAAAAATGTTCCCGTAACAGGCCCGGTGTGGCCCAGAGGGTGGGTAGAGGTATAGCTCTACTCTTCCATGACCGCTACACTAGAAGGGAGTGAGTGGTCAGCAGCACGCCCCGGCCGCACTTTACCCCCGGGAAAGACCCGGTACCCATTTTACAGGAGGATGGATGGGCCTGAGGGCCGGTCTGGACAAGTGCGGAAAATCTCGTCCCCACCGGGATTCGATCCCGGACCGTCCAGCCCGTAGTCATTCGCTGTACCGACTGAGCTACCGGGTCCACACGTGTTTGTGTACATTCCCAAATAAGTAACTGTCTTAACACGACATTTATTTATTAAAATTTACATCTCAATTTTTAATCATAATACTCTAATTTGATAGCGGCACATTTTGTTTCCTGCATTTTTACGTAGCCCAAGAACGGTGTAATATAGTCGAAACATGTGGCAGATTGTGTATTTTATACGTAAATGTTGTGCGAGGTGATGAAAAGTCTGTGTTTTGTACCGCCCATTTTACTTTGGTATAGATATTACTCAGCACACAACCTTGGTAGCCTTGGTTAACTTAATACACTCCAATGTATTCATTCGTTGCAAAATATCCAAATAATGCAAAGTCTACCATATATATATATATATATATATATATATATATATGTTCACCTACATCTGATGCCGTACCTCTTAACAACTTCTTGCTTTGAAATCCTGCAGACAATGCACAATTTTCGCCCACTTATCTGCAGATACGTTACTTTCCACACCGGTTCCTATCTGCAGCAGCTTACACACGCACACACTGGCTCAACCTTCACGACAGCTAGTACATCACTGTGAAAACGGCCTTGGGTAATCGCGTGTAATCAGAGAGGCAAAATTCCGTCTCTATTATTGGCTGTTGTAATATTTGCCCAAAGGTCATCATCGTTTTCAACAGCTCATGCGGTCCTCCCCCCACCCACCCACAAGTGGCAGTCGTGGACATGACGGAGACATATATATATAGAAACGGCGCAACTTGTCAATTATTATGTACCATCGTGCAGCTTAACACTGAGAGCAAAATTACGAATAACGCTCGACGGCCATGTTTGCTAGTGCGGCCTTGTGGCTGTTGGTAGGCGTGCTTAGATTCAACAAACCGCAATACAAAGCGCGTGATAAATTCTCCGGACAGTACGTAAACATTTCATGCCTAGAGAATGTGATTAACTAAAGCCATGTAGCAGAGTCCGGGCACCGCGTTAGCACAGTGGTTAAGGTGCTACGCTACAAATCGCAAGGTCGTTGGTTCGATTCCGGATTGTGTCTTTGGAATTTTTCATTGACATAATTCTTCCGATCGCACTATGGTCCTGCGGCCGACTCAACCTCTAAAAGAAATGAGTACCAGTGGGGTAAAAACGGTCGGTATGTAATGCAGACAACCTTACCACCATTCTGGGCCATTGTCACATAATCTGGGAACCGGAACTTCCTGGAACCCTCTGGGCACTTCGGGTCTGTAATGGGACTGATTTACCATGTAGCAGGGTCCTTTCTGAGAATTTAACAGGTCTTCAGCTAGTCCAGAAAATCCCAGGATTTTATGGAACCGGAAAGTTCATTACCGCCTTCCCAAGTGCCCGCCACTCGTCCGTATCCTAAGCCAGAAAAATCCTGTTCATACCTTCCCATAACACCTCTTCAAGATTTATTTTTAATACTATCCTCCCATATATACCTACGTCTTCCAAGTGGTTCTTTCCTTCATGTCTCCCCACCAAAACCTTTTACGCTCCTAAACATTTTACTGTTAAATTTGAAGGCTGACAAGTATGTACTATATGTACCGCAGCTCTTCCCAACATCCGACCCTTCCTTACCCATGGCGGGCAGATGAGTTTACAAGAAGCGATTGCTAGGGGTGTACCTGTGGTTGGAATCCCTTTTTTCGCTCTTCAAAAGCTAAACATGTCGCGGGCTGAATTATAATCGATTTAAAAAAAATCACGAGAGAGTTGCTAAATTGGACTATTCTGGAAGCAATTGAGTCACCAAAGTAGGTTCTACAGTTTTAATTGTTAAAATCTTTTACTATTTCTTGTAATTATGACTTCTCAAATAACCGGTAGTCTGGGACAGTTCAGCCAGCACCGTGCCTAGACCGTGTGCGGGATTAGTGAAGAGATGAAAGGAATACCTGAAGTTTTACACGCACGGATAACAACAATCGTCAAATTTTTTGTTATTGTGTTTCATACATAGTCAAGTCTGTGTGTATGTTTACACTGGAATTAAAATAATTTTAAAATTTTGTGAACAATTATTTCATGGGATTGACGACTAGTCATATTATGAATCAGAAATACTTCTTCAAATTTAAACAGTGATATTCGGTGTCTGTCACAGGTACCGCGAGAATGCTCAACGTCTGTCCCCTATTTAATCGGACCAGCCCCTCACACCACTGGAGCAGTCCGTGTACTGGACGGAGTACGTGATCCGACTTAAGGGAACGCCTCACTCGCCTGCAGCTGTACTGGACCTGACCTGGTACCAGTATGTGATGCTAGATGTCAACGCTGTGCTGGCGCTAGCTGTAGGCTCTGTGGTGCTGATAGTATACATGATAGTAAGACTAGTTTTGAGATGGGTGTCAAGAACAATTATAAAGAAGAAAGAAAGAAAGAAGCAAGATTGAAAATGTATACATGTAAACTAATTGGAACAAGAAACGCTATTCACTAAGTTTATAGAACTGAAGCTGTATTTTTTCATAGTATACGTGAAGTATTTTCTAAATTTGGACCTGCTTCTTTGCAGAAATTAGAAGCTATATATACATATAAAACAATATAAATAAAATTGTAGTCATTAGCTGTTGTTGATACGAAATATTCTGACCACAAGGAAACAGGAAGAAGTCCTACCCGTACTTTCAGTACTCATGAAGTAGTCTGTGTAAATGGTGCAGAAGTAGGTAAAATAAATTTTATTGATTTAGCTGTCCGTTTCGTTCTTTATTGACGAGGTAAATAAGCTGTTGTTTGAATGCTAAAAGACTCTTTTGAAATTTATTACTGTTGTTAGATTCCACGAAAATACCTACGTATCGGAAACTAATGACACTCTACCAAACTCTACACAAAATGGCGCTTTTCTTTCTCTATAGCGCAACAGCCCAAACTCTGGCCTACTCCCCTCCCCCAATACTGAAGGGTCCAGATCACATACAATTACACACACACACACACTCGTCTGAACGAGTGAGCAGCTCGTCTCAGAGGCTGCTACACAGCGCAGAACAAACACAACACAAATCCCCTCAGTGGGGTTTGAACCCACTATCTCGGCAATCAAGAGGCTTCAGCACCGCTTCTTAAACTGCAAGGGCACGAAGATCGTGACGCTTACGACGCGTCCCACTGTGGACTTAGGCTTATCTGTTCAGACAGGCTTGTAGAAGCAAATGTATTGACACTGATATGATGCTGTTGATTCTGAGAGTTTAGAGAGATTATGTTTGCATTATAGAAACGAGCGTTGTAGCCTTCTGTTGTGTCAGGTACTGTACAATATCTCGTGCGTGTTTGCGATGTTTTTATCGAGTATTTAATTAAGTTTAAATTGCAGAAGTAACGTTTGTGTTCTCTAAACATCAAAGAAAGTGGCATTGTTTTACTTAGTACACAAGAGAAGGTACTATTTATTGCTGTTATCTGAGCTTCGACAACTTCTCTGGATATAATATGCACGGTTTTCTGACTCGATTTATGTAATATAATTAAAATAATTTTCAAACCTTAACGTATCTGTACTGTAGAATATTTCTTTATTGTCCATTGTACAGAGTTGGGATTTGGAAAATATTTTAAGTTCAAAATAGGCTGTGCCGTATACTGTAGATTATTTGATTGGTTTTGACACTTTTGCTATCGTTAGTAGTTATAACGTTAGGAAAAATCATTGCAATAAATATTTTACTGTGTTTTCGTAACAAAGGAAAACGGAAAAGTGAGATTCTAAGGAAATCCACGACGCCCAGTTTTGTAGGATAAAGGAGTCAAAACGCAGTCCGGTGACTGGGAGACCAACTCTTGCAATAAAATTTTTCTGTTTGCGGGCAAAAGAGGTTTGTCTTCAACATGAGCTACCGATGGGTTTTGTGCACAATGTTTTCAAAGGGCCTTGGTGGTTCAGTTCAAACTTCATTATGGAGTTAGAAGATACAAAAATGAAGAGTAAGAGTATTGAAAGGCGCAGTATATGATAATGGGAGATATGGACTTTCGAGTTGAGTCTAAGCAGAGTAAAAAGCCAGTCAAGAGAAATTTTTTGGGGTTTTGAAACGAGATGAATAACGTGGCAGAAAGTATTTAATTGATGACGGAAAAGGGAAGTATTGTGCAATTTTTAAAAAGATATAAGCTAGAAATATTAAATGTATGTGGCGAGGATTCTAAAAAGGACTTGAAATTTTTAATTCGTCATGGAGAATTCCTTTACATTTCAGGCGGCCTTGGGGGATGAATTCGTAATATGGCATGTCTTAAAATAAATGCTGCAACTGTTAGTGCTGGTATACCCTTAATCTCAACTCAAAACAACGCGGTACGTGGGAGCGGTAACGGGTGACTACACTAGATGTAGTGGCACCGTTTCTATTCTCACAAAAAGAGGCGAAATTATCTCGCGGTAGGTCGTGGCGGGCAATGTCGCGCGCTACTCTGTGCGAACATGTGCGTGCCATTTGACGAAGAAGATGTTGTGGTATTGGTCAAGTTGCTGGCAAACAACAACAAGAAGTTTGTATTTCTTCATAGTCTACTGCTGCTAAAATGCCTTGCTAGCATACTTAAAATTAGGCTACACTTTCGTGATGCAAATAATTCTTTGTTAGGGAAGAATAGGAGAAGGAAATATCTGTGAAATCGAGTCAGAACCGTAAAAGTATGGGGAATATCTCACTTTGGTTCCAGAAATACTGAAAGTTGAGAGACGATTTTATATATATTTTATATATATATATATATGTATATATATATATATTTCATGAAGACTAATGTTACAAAATATGACTTTTAAAAAAAGGCGCAAAGTGATCACCGCACACTCCAGACACGCGAGACACAAAACAAATCGCTCACCGCTTTCTCCTGCCACGTGCAAGACTACACTGTGGTAGCGGAAGGACGCTGCAAGCTGCGGTACAGGAAAATACCGCGACAGTACCGCTGATACGCGGAGGGATCCTGCATTCTTTGAGATCCTTGCCATTTAATATCCAAGGAGCCTACTGCATCCTGTTACAGCCACGGCGTACCGCATTGGTTTGAACTGAGCTTAATGTAACAATAGGGTGTAGGCCTGGGAAACAAGTAGGTGTGATGTATGGAGTCGTGGCCAAATACACAAGACAAATGGATCTAAATAGGGACATGTTTCAAAGGAGAATTTGTTAACACTTAAGGGTGGCAGTAACGGTAATTTCTTTACTTGAAACAGATAAGATAAGACAGAGCTATGAGATAACTAAAGGATTATAAATGTCAGACAGCTTAAAGGAGAAACCTGGTGACGAAATAGAGGGGAGAAAATCCTAGCGCTTTTAATTCGATGAGGAACAAACAGAGGGTAAAAGATTCTTGAGAGAGTCCTTTAGAATCATTAAAATTAATATTACCAAAGAATGCAGAGGCGAGGTGTGAAAAAGTGGCAGGCTGTAGAGTTTTGGAACGTAGATACAGTTGTGACGTAGAATTGTGCAAAGATGTTTGCGACAACATTAGGAATATCCCAAGACGAGATGTAGTAAAAAGTTGTTATTCCTGGAGTTTGGGGTAAATATTTTCAGAGTATGCTTGCTATGTGTGTTAGGGTGGGAAAACAGTAGAAGATTGGATAGGTTTAAGGGGAGTGCTATATTTCGGAAAACGGAATAGAGGTTACACAACAGATGGTAAAATGACTACGGTTTGTTTAAAATGAAAAATAATAAAGCCAGTGTAATAGGTTGGATGTAAGCAGATACACTGAATATAACGTGCACCCAGGAGAAGGAAATTGAAACATTGATTTAAGAGTGATTAAAAAGGGAAAACATTTCAGTGAATTGTGACAGTATAACGTCAATTTTAACTTTATTGTACCAAATGGATTTTAAACACTTATTAATATTAATTCCGCTATAACTTACATCACTTTCAGATACAAACATCACAATATTTATAAGCCAAGCCACAGCTGGTGTGACTTCAGGCTTCCCCCGCGGTGTAATGGGATCTCTGCTGTTATGGAATTTTATATAGCATAGAATGAAAATGATAATGAGGACCTTACTGATATTTAGTGCTCAACAAATATCATTCAAGTGATAAAATCTTGAAGACTGAGATGGGCGGGTTTGTGGAACGTATGGGGAAAGGACAGGTGTATACAGGGTGTGGGTGAGGAAACTTGAAGTTAAAAAACCACTTGGAATACCCAGGCTTGGGTAAGAGGAAAATATTAAGATGGATATTCATGAAGTAGAATCGGGCATGGACTGGAATGATTTGGCTCAGGATAGGTACAGGTAGTGGGATCTTGAAACTGGGGTAATAAACATTCGGGCTCTACAAAATGCGGGGACTTTCTTGACTAGCTGAGAACCGGTTATTTTCTCAAGACGACTGTGATCCGTGGGATAAGTTAACATAAAATGATAGTTTTACTGGCCGGTAACAAACTGTCATTTAACGCTGCGTTAAATCCCTGACGAGAACGCATCCAAAAGTAGAAAATTTTCAGTCATTTTTCTTTACCGCACTTGATGTTAATAGTCGCATAGTGTCAAATAGTCTTCTGATAACTGCGCGGGAAATAAAGTACACGGCCATCATAAAGCACACTGCCACTAGCGCCAGCACAGCGATGACATCTAGCAGGAAGTACTGGTACCAGGCCAGGTCCAGAGCAGCTGAACGCAAGTGAGGCGCTCCCTTGTGTCGGATCACGTACTCCGTCCAGTACACGGCCTGCTCCATTGGTGTGAGTGGCTGGTCCTGGTAGATACGGGATAAACGTTGCGCATTTTCGCGGTAACTGTAACAATACATACGGTTTTGTTTAGTGCTACAAAGTACAAATGACAAATATTCAACAGCTTCTATAAATTTAAAATCGACAAAATCCCGCATTTCAACTCAACGAAAAACGACATAGCAAGAAACATAATCGAATGGATCCATCCTTACAAAGAAAGCAGCCACAAACTTGCTTACATCTAAATTGAATGTATTATATGTAACTAAACCTGTTGAAGTGTAACATAACAGTCAATTTAATCAGAATCAAAAGACTTCGAATTGTAATGGCAAAGTTGCCAATACAATATTAGAGAATATCAGAACTCAGTTTATTGCATTCATAAATTCCTTACCTCTGATTGTTCAGCACTTCATTCAATGCCCACGTCACAGATTCCGTTGTGATATTTTCGTAGTCCAACCGTATCCCTATACCGAAAGATACAATTCTGGCCAAGTTGTAATACTGATCTCCATATACAGGGATCCCGACAATAGGTACACCACGGTGAATTGCCTCCTGAGTACTCAACAACCCGCCATGAGTAATGAACAGTCGCACATTAGGATGAGCTAAATGAAGTAAGAGATCATGTAGTTAGCTCCTTTCCGTAACAGTGATAGTCAATAAAGCACTTCTTCGAGAGAACCGTGATATTAATCAATCTCTCGTGTGGTTTTCCGGGCAATGTGCCAAGTACAGGATTGTGGTTACATTCAGAAAATCTACACCATATCATGCAATTAATAAGGGCAGGTGCATGAACGTTTGCCGAATTAGGAAAAATTAATGTATGTGGTCATTGTTTGCATACAAATTATACGAACTCACCTAAAATGTCGGACTGTGGCAGCCATTTGCATAACTTTACGTTTCTCGGCTGCCCTGGTAACGAGTCGGTCTCCCACTTCCACAGAACTCTCTGCTTCAGTTTGGAGAACGATTCGAGGAACGCCTTCGTGGTTGCGTTTTTCATATTAGAACTGTGTAAAATAGATCCCATGCTAAAGTAAATCACACCGTCTGGTGATTCATCAACAAATTTTTTAAAATCCTGCAAAAATATTATTTAATTATTAGCTTTCTTAAATCGTTGTTGGTAAAACTCTCTTGAGTTTTCCGGAGCAATAAAAACATGGAATAAAGACATTACATTTTCTATCACGCATAACAAATACCTCTTCTCCACCATGGTTTTAGTCAGCAGCCTTTTTTCGACATGTGGTAAAGAAGTATTCATAAATTCGGTAGATAAATTGGAAGAACAAACTCTAGAACACTGAAGAGTGCAGTAGCTAATTTTAGCTTAGAATTTCGTCACAAATTTTACGACTTCTATCATTATTACTGACGTGAATCAGCAGATACCAAAAATAACCTATATATTAGAGTCAGATTTATAGAATAATTAATTACCGAGCAAAGATATTAAATCTCAGAGGCAGTACTTCAAAAGTTATTCAAATAAGACCAAAGTTTATCCAGGTTGCTTTCATTTAATATTTACAGCAGTTAGTAGGAGCAAGACTACTTGCATGCCATACAAACATGCTTCGAAAAACATGAAAGAAATTTTGTTTTAATTTCTAAATGATTTTATCGTGCCAAAATATTTTAATTTTAATCCTTATGCTGCTAAGGTGGAGAATATGGCGATCTGCTAATAATGCTCGCAAATGGCAGATGGGATTTAATTCGGCGTTTGAAGGATTAAATGTAAAATGTAGTTATTAAAAATGGCGTCTACAATTAAACGCAGCTCATAACGAATGAATATATTGGTGTACGTTATTACGCTTCAATATATTCTCATTACGAGTAAATAAAACTCTAAGAAAAACTCTCCACAGATCCAGGGTAAGATTTGGTGCTTTATTAGAGTCTATCTCTTATCTATCTGTGAGAAGCAAAAATGCCAAGTTTTCAAGGCCAGAAGATTGTTTAAGCAGATATACTTACAGCGTTTAACTTTTTCGGTGGATTGATGTGAATTCCCCCAATCTCCACAGTGTTGGGCGTGAGAGGTCTGGGGTAGCCTATACTGAAATGCTGGTTAATCAGCAGTAGGGCTGTGGATTTCTCCAAAACCGAAACCGAAGGAATGTTGCTGGAGTTGAAGTACTTCCTCAAAATGGCGTCATGTTGCGGTATAACATAAAATATTCTGCCCAGTTTCATGTATATTTCTGAAAGGGTGTTAAGCGTCCTTTGCCAGAAGTTCATTCTGTCACCATAGTCAGAGAATATCTGAGGTAGATATGCATAGGGACTTGGATTTCCAACCCATTCATCCATCCACTTACTTCCACCAAATGAACACATCTTAATAACTGGTATATCTAACATAAAACGGATGCCGAAGACACAGTCATTGAAGAAAGCACTGGTAATAATAACATCAAATTCTTCTTTTTTGGAGTTGATAATACCCTGGAGGTCTTTATGTTGAATTAATATTTCGCATAGCCTGATGCCTAGATCCCAAGAAAACTGAATTCTTTGAAATAACGAAGACCTTGTCATCTTCAGCATATCCGACGTACCTGGAGACGTTCAAGGCAGAAAATTCGTGTCAATAAAATGCACATTATTTATTCAATATATATATATATATATATACTTTGCTCTTTGTTCTATTGCTGCTATTACTGATGTTGATGACGAGGAACTTACTTGCATTACAACGAACCTTAAAATGTTTTGCTCCCATTCGTTTTCTTTAAAAACTTAGCAATATCCACTGCAGCAACTTTTATCTGTTAAGGTGACACTGTGCTATATACTTACTTACTTGCTCCATGGGGCAGAGTCCTTCTTGAGAAGCTAACTGGTTCTGCAGGTAGTCAAGAAATTCCCCGTACTTTATGGAACCCGAAGGTCCATCGCCGTATTCACAAGTGCCCGCCATCTGTCCCTATCCTGAGCCAACTCCATCCAGTCTCCACCCCCTCCCACTTCCTGAAGATCCATCTTAATATTATCCCCCATCTACGTCTAGGTCTCCCTAATGGTCTCTTTCCCTCAGGTTTCCCCAGTAGAACCCTGTGCACACCTCTCCCCTCCCCCATACGCGCCACATGCCCCGCCCATCTCATTCTGTGCTATATACAACTTAAATTGAAGCTGTAAGTTATACTCACCAGAATTCTGTAGTAAGTCAGAGTATGACAGTTTAAATTCAATATCAGTAAAATTTTGGATAGGAAATTCCTCGGGAAATGGGCTGAAGACAGTCACTTTATGTCCTCTGCGAGCCAGTTCCTTCATCAGTGCTGAGTGTACTATCATGTGACTCTTTACCGGCATGGGGAAAATTCCCAGGATATTTGCCCCATCAGTTGCAAAGATACAGGATATCAATATTACGAGAACCTGCGTCTTCCAAAATAGTGTCGCCATCTTTTACAATGAACTTCCAATTGGCATCTCCCTGCAGTAATGCAAAGGTTTTTCGTTGGTATAAATAGATACAATTGCCAGTGTTTTATGACATATGTTCAAAAATCCTTCCATCAAATATCTTTGTTAATTTCAAAATGGAGAAGGGATAGGCAAGTTGCCATGTATGTCAAAAATGTGCCAAATTGGCAGAACAACATCAGTTAAAATACTGTCAATACGGAGATACGCCACAATTGCTGAACTAGAGAGCAATAACGAATTGGTTCTTGACACATTCAGAAAGGATATGGATATAGGATAAGCGGTGCTGCAAAATACAAGAAGGGTGTTTTAATCGGGCCACAGATCTGCCGGCTCTTCACAGACCAGCAGTTCCACCCCATTCTCAGTGGTAACAAGAAGATGGCATGGAATGATATCCGGCTTGTAGCACTAACTTTCTAGGAAATAAAAAGGCTAAAAGTTACAAGGATCTCGTGGAAAACCTGCAGTTCTCATATCAGAAATTGGGATGCAATAAATCTTGAAAGATGCACTTTCGGCATTCTCATTTGGAATATTTTCCTGAAAACTGTGGGGCTATGAGTATTGATCACGGCGAAAGTTTCTTCGTGATATCTCTGCAATGGAGAGGAAATAAGAGGTAAAAATGGATTGTATCGGTTTTAGAAGACTACTGTTTGGCGGTAAAGAGGTTCTCCGGAATTGTATACCAAAGGCAGGTGAAGTTACTGCACAATTAATCGAGGCAAGCAAGTCAGTATACACTGTGTCGTAAGGCATTTGTAATAAGCTAGTCAATTTTTCCTGAACACTGTTGTCAAAACTTTTTGACCAGTGTAATCAGACACAAACCTTATACCGTTCACTTTGTGATCGTCTGCTTTAAGACACTAAGCAGTGTGACTGTTTGGTAGGCACACGTGTACTTGCCTAGTGTGATGTAGAACACGTACTGAGGAAATGACGTGTACCAGAGTTGGAGGGAGTAAGGCTGAAGAGAGGGCATAACAACGTCTTATACAGTCCTTGAGTTTACAGTTAACTCTTAAACTAAATGACGTAGCCGACATCTCCAACGGCATAAAGCAGAAGAGATTATGGGTCTCAGGGCACAGTATTGAACACGTACAGCTGTTAAATTTTATAATTATCGTCAAAATATTTAAAGGTATAAGAGATTTGTATTATTACCCCAGTTAATGGATTGATGCTAATTCGTACAGTTACATATTCTGTGTCCGATTATACATGTTGAAAATTAGACTGATGAATTTATATCCCCAGTTGTGTTGTACTCGTAATATACTAATTAAAAAACAATAGTAAATATGGCCTATATATAACTTTAATTATCAATTTTAAATAATTATTAGCAATATGTTTCGACTTTCTGTTATCTTACATCTAAACACCTCAAAAACTCTTTCAACACAATAAACAGTAGTTAATAAGTTTCAAAGCTCATTGTGTTAACTGGTTTTTTCCATCTTCAGACCTCAGTTTAATATAATAAATATTCCGTATAATATCTTCAGTTCTATGTAAGACGAAATCTCTTTCAATATGTATGCCATTTTAACTCATGTTCCCCCCTTGATGTGTATTCAGCCTGAAAATGGCTTTTTAAAAATCCGAAAATTGTTTGCTAATAATTGTTTAAATTTAGTGATTAATTAAAATTGTGTATAGACTCTCTTTATTGTTGTATTTATTTATTTATTAAAATTTACTGTTTTCTCTCTGTAAGTCATAAAAGAAAGTAGTGTTGGACACAAAATATTCATCTTTGCATATGACATGTGTGAATTAGAAGAAGACGTTAGACATTTCACTTATTCATACGAATTATGGGACGTGTTAGATACGTCAGTAACACTAAAACGTTACTATGCCACACAACCTGGACATCAAAAGTGTTCTTATTTTGATAGAAAACGCAATTATTTAAAAAATGTAGATATAATTCACATATTCCTACAATATCTTGGTAAAGTCTGGATATTCATTTTTATGAATCAGCGTCCAATTAGAGCACGAGGTATCAGCGCAGTTCCATCTGACCCACGATAATTTACATTAATGATATTCCGTTCATGAAAACAGTAACACGCCTACCCAACTTTGCTGATGTCACGTCTGTAAGTTGTTGAACAGGCAGCTAAAATATAGCGACCGATAAGTTAAATATAGCAAAAGTTTTATGAAGGAAGTCAGTGCTGCCATCTCTCCTAAATAAATGCTTGATTACCGGTTCAGTGTTCAGGATACTGGAGTAAGTGATCGGTGCATAAGGAGGAATATTGACGCAAAAGATTGCTGGTGACACTAGATTCAAAATTATGTTTCAAAACACGAAATTTCAGCCTTCATCTTATAGAAAGCGGCATAGTGAAACAAATTTATCATGTATTAATAAATTCTAAACCAGTCAGTAATTATTTACCACTCCGGTTCGCACTTACATGCGCTTTAAACACTTGGGGATTTGTTGCAAAAACCATTATGAATGAACTGCAATCATTTCAGTAGCAAATACTTAATATAGTAACAGCACTGTCCGTAGCCACTTACTTACTGCATGGAGCATATTACTTCTGAGAAGCTAAACAAGAAACAAGAAATTCCCCGCATTTTATGGAACCCGAAAGGTCATTACCGCCTTCACGAGTGTCCGCCACCTGTCCCTATCCTGAGCCAGATCATTCAAGTCCATACCACCATATCCCAATTCCTGAAGATCCATCTTAACAATATCCTCCCAACTACGACCAGGTCTTCCAATTGGTCTCTTACCCTCAGGCATCCCCACCAGAACCCTGTTTATACCTCTTCTCCATACGTGCTACAAGCCCCGCCCATCCCATTTTTCTCGAATTTATTACCCGAACAGTATTGGGTATGCAGTACAGTTCATTAAGCTTCTCATTATCTAGTTTTCTCCTTTCCCCTGTTACCTCGTCCCTTTAGGCCCAAATATTCTCCTTAACACCTTATTCTCTAACACCCTCAGCCCACGTTTCTCCCCTAATATCAGCGATCAAGTTTCACTCCCATACAAACAAGAGACAAAATTATAATTATGTACATCTTAATCTTTAAATTTTTGAGTAGCAAACTGGAAGACAAGAAATTCTGAACCAAATGATAGCAAGCATTCCCTGACTTCAATCTGTTCTTAATTTCTTCCTGAATAGAATTTTGAACTGTTAAGGTTGTTTCCAAATACTTCAACTGTTCCACCCTTTCAAAGGATTTATTATCAATTTTTATATTGTGACTTCTTCCTGCGGTCGTATCTCGAGACATGGCCATGCACTTAGTTTTATCAGAATTTACTTCTAGCCCATTCTCCTTACTATCAAATACTAAAGATTCTGTGTTTCTCTTTATAGTATGCAAGCTTCTACCCAATATATTAACATCATCAGCATAAACCAATGGGTGTTGTTTAGCAATCAGTTGCAAACCTTCCTGGTTTCCTGAACCCTCCTAATGGCGTACTCTAAAACAAAGTTGAAGAGCAATGGCAATAAAAGATCTCCTAGTTTCAAAAGATTCCTAATAGGAAACATGTTACACAAATGCTTGTCTACCCGGACTCTGATATACGTTTCAGTCAGACACATTTTTATTAGCCTTACTAGTTTCATGGGAATAGCAATCACACTGAGAATATTATACAAGACCTCCGTCCTAATTGAATCATATGCTTTCTTGAAGCCTATAAATAGCTGGCACACTGATTTATTGTGTTTCCATTTTTATCAATTTTTTGACGAATGCAGAATACATGATCAGTGGTTGACCTTCTGCGTCGAAATCCACACTGATGAACCCCAAAAAGTTCCTCGGCTTGTGGAGTTAACCTTGACAGCAGGATGTTGTATAAAATTTTGCACGTAGTTGATAAATACATATTCCTCTTACTGCAATCTGTTTCATCACTTTTCTTATAGATAGGTACAGCGATCGAATTCTTCCACTGCTCACGCATTTCCTCCTTATGCCAAATAGAACTTTTAGGTTTCTGGAACTCAAAGGAATTGTTCTGCTTCCTGCTGTAATCAGTTGTCCTGGAATTTGATCAATACCTTGTAATTTATGACTTTTTATTTTTTCAACAGCCATCTCAATCTCAAAGGCACTCACTTCAATTACCAGTTCTCTTCTATATTTCTCTCCGCTTAAGATCATTAACCCCATGTACATTAAATAGGCGAGAGAAATAGTTCCTCCACCTACCCAAAATAGTCTGGGAGTCTGTAAACAAATAATGCTTCTCATCTTTACTATATTAGTTCTAGGCTGGTAATCCTTCTTAAAGTCATTAATACCTCTGTACACATTAATACCTCTGTACACATTAATACCTCTGTACACATTAATACCTCTCTACAAGTCTCTGATATTTTTTATATTACTGTTTCTTTCAATTTCATCCAATTTAGCTTCCAGGAATTCCTTCTTTTTTCCTTGAAATATTTACCAGCTTGGTGTCTTACATAGTTCAGATTATGTAAATTTGTTTGGTTTGGATCCTTTACCCGCTGCATTTTAGCCTGCTTCATTTGATCTAAAAACCCTAAAAATTCTTCATCAAACCATGGTTTATGTTGCTTATATTCGTGCAGATCTAGACTTTCTGGGGTTTTGATGTTCTCTTTAATGTTCTGCGAAGCCCTATGTATGTCCCCGCTGTCACTTAAGTTCTTCAAAGCTGTAAAACTGTCTGAAATCTTAATCCGAAACTCTTTCCTAATCTGCAGCTCATTTAGCTTCCTGAGATTAAATTTTTCTACATGAAATTCTGTCCGTAGTCACTACTACTGAAATTTTACACGAAGTAAGAAGAATGGCGTTAATTAAAACCATCGACGATTAACAGCCACAGTGCGCCGAAAATCAGTATTTATGGAAAAATAAAAAAATAAGGCGTACGGTATTTTCCCTTACTACTGTCAGATCCATTGGTAGGTACGTAGCTTAATTTCTCTTTCTAGACAACAATGACGTCATCCTAGTCATGTGGGTCACCTAATATTACTTCAGAATTTCATCTGAAATGCATCACTCTGAATATTATCAAAAGTTCGTTGTAATGCTCTCCTTCGAAATTAAAATTCACCGGAAATACCTCAGATTATTTTCTTCCTGCACACTCCAACATTCCATTTCACCTGATCTTATCTTCTTAACTTCACAACGCTCTACCTTGCTTCCGGACTTACTTTACCAGGATAAGATACAAACTTTGAAACTAGAGGTGACTATATTTCCTGTATTTCCCAACAGTAATAAATATAGTGTGACCCTCACAACAGTTCCTTCTTCTGTCTCTTTGTTATTTCGTATTGCTCTGTCAATAAAAGACCGAGATCTCTTCCACCACGCCATAGACATTTCACCGTACATGTATTTTGCCGTACGATATTATCGTTTATATAACAGCGATACAAAACATGAACTTGCTTACAAAGCACCCAGATAAAACGTGTCCTTCAGAATTCACTTACTTCCGGGGAAAAAAAGTTCAGAATATGTTCATTGTTCTTATTCAGTCTTCTGCCGCAAAATAGCTGAGAACTGCCCTCTTCTTCCTTATTACGCAGCGAGTAGTGGTAATATGTTGGGTAAGAAATTACCACTACTAGCTGCGTAATAAGTCAGAAGAGCGCAGTTCTCGTGCTTATTGTCAGGTTAATGGACGTTTAATCACACTCCTTTTCTTACTACACAAACGCATATCGTGTGACATTTGGCATGTGGAGTGTAACAACCTGAGCTCATATTTACATGTAGTAACCGCAGTATTCGTGAGACCATATACATACGGATTGCATTTCGTAAATAAACAAGAGAGGCAGTGTAGGAATAAGAAAATATGAGTGGCATTCGCGTTTCTATTGTTGCCGTGCATAGCAATAAATATGCTATATTATAAGCTGGTGCCTTTAGCGTTAGTCATCCAGCATGCAAAGCGCATGTGCCACAAAGCGCATGTGCCACAAAGCGCATGTGCCACAATATATTATCTTCTGTGACCCGCCCGGCTGTATAGTATTTTTCCAAATATTTCGAGAAAGCATAAATTTCGGAAAAAATTTATAGAATATGAATTATATGTTTTGATATTCCATATAAATTATGTGTGAAACATTTCTTATTCTAAGAAGAATCCAGCTAGATACTATCATAAATACAAAGAGGTCTTCATACAAAGTACCGGCTATTCTTATCAGATCGTAACGGAACTTGGATTTTCTCGACAGTTTTTTTTTTTTAATTCTGAAACATCATATTTATACAAAAATCCATCGAATGGGAGTCGTGGCGTTTTGTGTGCACCGACGGACGGACGGACAGAATTGGGATGATAATAGTCGCTTTAAACAATTTTGTGAACGCGCTTAAATACCGGCGTTTTTATTGTCTACTTGAACTTCGAGAGGGGAGAGGGTTTAGATACAAATATTTGTAACCCATTATCCTGTAGACAAAAGCATAATTACGAAAGTCGGAACGAGTGCCATGTCTACTTTTTTATGTGATGCTGGATAATTAAAGATTAAACAATTAAAATCAAAGGTCAGAAAAGCATATAATAGAAGATAATTAGGAGTACACTGTACAGAGAAATTGAAACAACTATCCAAGCAGCTACTTGCAGCCAAGAAATCGGCACAGGAGGCGTTCTTAAAATCAATACTAAGCAAAGAGGGTAAATGCTGGTCTG
>Ga0123355_10005878_pt1 | contig 18070 bp, 19 predicted proteins | sample TergutEmb28metaG_3_FD_89872 | JGI IMG/M metagenome (GOLD analysis project Ga0123355, IMG submission 89872) | Embiratermes neotenicus P1 segment gut microbial communities from Petit-Saut dam, French Guiana - Emb289 P1 | ecosystem: Host-associated > Arthropoda: Insects > Digestive system > Gut ... | reverse complement strand
TTATGCATATTTTCCTTTTGTAGGCATATTTATTGAAAGGAACAGCGCGATGCCTGCTGCGATGCGAAGAAGCGAGAATTGGCTTTACTCAGGATGTCGGAATCACTATTAAAATGAAAAGGCGGTGAGACAGTGGACAGGGTTCCTTACAGGCGGGTGACGACAAGGCGCGACTCAGGGCCTTCTCAAAGCGACCCTACCGGCTACGATGATAGAGATGAATCAGAACCTATAACACATGGTGAGACATTGATTATGCAGTGCATCATCAGCGGGATTATTATGGTGTTTGTGCTGGTTGCGGCAATGACCAATATCGCCCCTGCCGTGGCGCTGCGTGGCGGGATTAGCCAAGTGCTTTCCGGGGCTGAGACCCTGGACGAGCTTATAACCGATGTGCGGCGCTTTGGTGCGGAGTGGTTTGGGTGGGAGGAAGTTGCACCGCGGGAGCCAGCTTTGGAGTTTACTATTCCTAGCCATGATTTTAATAACAGTATTGAAGCTGAGAGTACTGTGCATGATTTTGATGGCAATCCGGGCAGCCAAGGGGATTTGTATGATAGCTATAGTAGTCACGACTCATATAGCGATACCAGCAACCCTATGCAAGGGCATCACGATTATTCCGATTACGACAACTCAGGTATATATAGCAACGAACCCCCGACGGCAGGCGAGGAATCAAACCCTACAGTCCCGGAGCCGACGGTTACTCCGGGACTGTAGGATTGGCCGATACATATACGGTATATGCAACGCCCATTTTATTGCCGCCACTGTGGGTTAACCCAGTAGAGGGGATAATAACCTCCCCTGGCGGCCTGCGTTATAACCCCGTCACCGGACGCCGGGAGTTTCATGACGGGATTGATATTGCCGCGCCTGTTGGGACAACTGTTGTTGCGCCGCGGGATGGTACAGTGCTTGCGGTTGGCAACTCGGCAACCTTTGGCCGGTTTATTCAGATTTCTCATCCAGAGGGATATATCAGTATTATGGCCCATCTTCATCGGGTGACGGTTGTGGCCGGGGAGTCGGTTACCCAAGGACAGAAGGTGGCGTACTCTGGCAATACCGGGCGTTCAACGGGGCCGCATTTGCACTATGGGTTGTTTCGAAATGGGCAGTATGTTGACCCTGTTGGGTATGTGGACTTGCCTGAGAGCGCCAATTTGATTGCGCCTCTTACGCGGTAATATGATTGTATATATAGTATCGGCGGTAGTGGCTATGGTCTCGCTGGTGCTGCATGAGCTGGCCCATGTGGGGCTTGTAAAAATCTTTGGCGGCCAGGTAGTAGGGGGCAGGCTAAGCCTTGTAGGTCTTGCCGCTTGGGTGCGGGGGTTGGAGGAGCTTGCGTTTTGGAAGCGGTATCTTGTATACCTTGCCGGGCCTCTAGCTAATATCTTGATTGCTGTGGCTGCGTATTCGGCTAGTGCCGTTGCCATAGGGCCTGGGGGCGTCCAACAGTTGGACGGCCCCGGGCCCATTTATATAAGGTCTGAAGTGTTGCAAAACATTTTCATATACAACGTGGTGCTGTGTGGGTTTAATCTGCTGCCGGTGCTTCCGCTTGATGGAGGACGGCTGACTCAGCTATTTCTGGGCAGCCGCCTTGGTGTGCTTAGGGCCAACCGGGTTTTGCTTAAAATTGGGCCATATTTTGGCTCGGTACTGATGGCGCTGGGGTTGGTGCAAGCGGTGCTGTATCCCTGGAATATCACCCTGCTGTGTGCTGGGTTTTACATAAGGCGAAAGAATAAACAACTGGCCGCAAGCCTATACTTTGAATGGCTTCAAGGCCTGCGGGCCAAAAGCGGAAAAGTCTTACCGATAAAAAAAGTAATCCTGCCCAAGAACATGCCCATCAAGAAAGCCGTAGAGCATCTGGGATGGGATTATTGGGCGGAAATCGAAATCAGCCCGAGTGTATGTATCTCTGAGGAAGAGCTATTGACGCGTTATTTGGATAGTGCAATTATCATTGATAATTGTGCTAGCGAATGCTACCATAGCAGCATACATGACCCTTGGAGGAAAAATGGACAATCACGATAATCTGCGCTTAAAAGATCCTATCATTACACCAACTATGGCAATACTAGCCGAAACCCTAGACAGCGCCAGCTATGCCGCTTACGAGGCCCTGCAAGCCGCTCTGCCAGCACTTGAACTAGAACAAGAATGGCAGTGGTACACCCCCAGCAAAGCCTGGTTTGGAAGAGGATGGCATCGATGGACAACCAAAAGGGGAACAAAGAAGGAAAAAACCCTGTACTGGCTACATGTTTTTGAGGGCTTTTTTAGTGTAGCGGTTTGGTTTAAAGAGAAAAACCGCATTGAGGCCCTGACTGCCGATGTAAGTGAAAATACAAGACAATTGATAAGCAGCACCAGCACAATGGGCAATGTGCCCACATTTCCAGTGGTGCTGGATATCACCACAACAGAGCTCCTGCCCGATGTTTATGCGTTGATAGAATGCAAGAAAAGATTGGAGTTGTGATGCAAATGTCTATGAAAAATCATGATTACACAGCCCAGCAACATGCCAAGGACCAGCAACAAGCCCACACACAAACGGAGCCCGAGCCGTATACACATATGCAAGCGCAAGACTATGCACAAACCTACGCCCAAATGGATGTGCATATGGATACCTATGCACAAACACATACCCAAGCCCACCCCATCCCCGCAGCAGGGGAGGCAATAGAGTTTGGTGCAGAAATGGCTATGCGGGGCATTGGCCGCGCCATATCCAACAGAGATCAAGACATATCCACAGCAGGCGATGCCATTGCCGCCATGGATATAGACATATCTGATGCTACAAGCGAAGTAGCCAGCACCGTAGCTGAGTCGATATTTGAAGTCACAGCCGAAGGTATAGCAGAGGGTGTGGCTGGAGGTATAGTTGAGGGCGTGGCTGAAGGCATAGTAGAGGGTGCGGCAGAAGCCAGCGGCGGTATCTTGGGTGGAATACTGGAGTTTGTTGGCGAGTGTATTGCTGGGATTTTTGATGGGGTATAGCATTATTGCTATATATGTGAAGCTGACCGTTGACTTATGGCTTGAATAAGTTTTGTCGGTATCATCAAAACCGGGTAAAATTGCATAGCAAAAACCCGCCTAAGCCCAGTAAATATGCGGGCTAAAAAGGTTTGGCAAAAGTATCAAAACTAGGTAGGATATGGCCTGGATCGCTTTTGTCAAAATCATCAAAAGCGGGTGTAGATGAAAAGTAGACTGGCATTTAAACTGCGGAGGTAGCAATAGGTGAATAAAAATACTACAACCAACGAAAAGGCATGGAATTATGCAATAGGTATTGTTCAAGTAGAAGGGATTAAGCCTGCCAATGATTTTCTGGAACTTGCTGAAAAAGAAAAACGCGGCGAGCTTACAAGCGATGATATCCGGCGTGTTCTTGTGAAGAAGTACACGGTGGTAGAGGATACTGTTCATGCATGACCCATATCTTTACGATGAATGGGCGGGGCAACCCCGTTCGGTGCCGATAGAAAAACAAGAGGCAATTCTAGGGTATACATCCATTGAATATACCAAGCCACAGGCAATTGAAACGGAAGCGATCGCGGCCTTACAAAGCATTGTCGCTAGACCGCGAATTATTTGAACAGAATGCCGCATACCTAAGAAGTGCCCTAGTAGCGGCAACAGCACTATTTCGAGATGGTGACTTTAGAAAGCCTGAATACCTTCTTAGAATCGTTAGGGATAGCCTAGAACGAGGCGAAAAGTAGCACCCTCGGTTCCTTTCTCATATCAGTGATTAATACTACCTCATACAGCGGCAGCCTAAAAAACGGCTGCCGCTTTTAAGTCAAATGAAGCCTACTCCAATGGCCCCGGCACATCAATGATATACGCTGTAGCCAGCATTTCCACTGACCTTTTCATGCAGTTTTCACAGATATCTTTGCGATCGACCCGGACTCTTGTGTCTGGATTCCCGCAGCAGAAGCATTCTTGCTCCCGTTCTTTTTTCGACAGAACTACCAGGCCATTGGTGTAATTGAGTGTTATGGTGTCCCCCTTGACCCAGCCCAAGCTGTTGCGCAGTTCGGCCGGGATAAGTATCCTGCCCAAGTCGTCGATTTTGTGCGAAAATTCTAGCCTCATATGTTTCTCGCCTCCTTGAAATAATGTTGACCAACTTCAAGTAAAACCCGCAAACAGCGCAGGTTTTACTTGAAATTGTGGCCAATGGCAAGAAAAAGCGCGAAGGAAGCCGATGTGCATAAGCACACCGCCATACCTCCGCGCTGTAAACTCAAGGTTGAATTGTCAGCACATAGATAATACGGCCAGCCGAGCCAAGCGGTTGTATAACAATACCGGCCACAGCACTTGGGGGACAACAATGGCTGCCATGGCTTCCTATTGGAAGTATAACCAATGGTAGACCCTGTTTCCTAAGAGATGATGCCTGGCTGCTGACCAGTGTGGCGTCACTCTTTTTCCCTTGTGAAGGTTGGCTTGATGTTATATACTGCTTTGGCTGCGGTGGCAGGGTTATCCTGCGTTTAGAGGTATGAGTCGGTTTCATCCCTTCGAGCGCCATGAAGATTGAGCCCTTCATGGTTCCGCAGCTTTCCTTATTTTGTTGATTGGTGGAATATTTCCTGCCGTTTTCTTGCTTGGTGATTCTATTACATATTTGGAGTTATGGCAAACTTATTTTTGTTGGGTTTTTGGGTAGTTGTTTATTAGTTGAATGGTATGATGACTCACGTGGTTTTCATAGGATTTTTTTAAAATCCAAAGGGTTATCAATATCATCATTGCTGTCAATAGTATTTTGGGCGTGGATAAAATTTTTGAATGTCGAAAGTAAAGAGGAATTAGATATGATAGTTGAAGAAAGATCTCAAACGAAAATTGGAAAAGCTGTGGCCCATCTTGAAGAATTGTCTCAAGAGGAAAGGGCTAGGATGCTGTTTGAGTCTCTGCAGATGTTGGAATGGGATATTAAGCTTGGGCAAGAAGCAGCGGTGGCTAAAGAGATGCCAGCACTATCTAATACAGCGGTTGCCGTGAAAAACGGTTGCCGTTTTTTTTGTTCATAATGAAGTCTACTCTGCTGATATCAGCGCATGTTGATTCACGCCAGCATGTCACAAAGAGTGAGCATAATTCGACATCTATCTATTGAATAACAACTTCGTTTATGCCATAATGTGACAGGTAAAGAGTGTTGGATTTTTTGCATATGTATAGAGCTAGGCCTGGCTATATTGTGTGAGTGGAGGGGGAATAAAATGCTGCAGTCTATTATTGGGTTTGTCAGTAATTCCTTAGTTGGTTTGTTTATAGGTGTCTTATTTACTGTCATATTTGGTTTATTGCCAAGTATTATTATGGGGAAAAAAAGACCAACAAGTGTAAAGATTTTTAATAACATAATTACACATGATAAAAATGTATATGATGGACTTGAATTTAGATATGATAAAGTTGTCATAAATGAGCTTTCAGAAACTAAAATTTTTTTTTGGAATAGTGGGAAAAAATCAATTAGAGGTAGTGATTTATTAAAGGATAATCCTCTAGGGCTATCACTAGGCCCTGATATCAATATATTCAGATTTCGATATTTAACAACTGATAGAATGAAGAGGACTTTTGCTTTGAAGTGGTTTCCTGATGAAGATATGTTTATATTTGATTTCGATGCTATTCCGAAAAACGAAGGGTTTTATATTGAAATATTACACTCTGGGAATATGTCTGATTCAATTAATATAGTTGGCGAAATTGATGGAGCAAGAATTAGCAATCGTGTTGTACAATATACTGATAATATTGTAAAGAAAACAGGTGGATTGCGTTACATCTCTTTGCCGCGATTAATCCCTTCTTTAATTTTAATGTCCTTTACGGGTTTGTTATTGATTCCCCATGATATAATGTTCTTCCCTAATATTGTCCCGTTTTTAGGCGCAGGAGACATAATTTCTGCATATGTTACTGGTATATTATTATTAATAACACCTGTAGTTTTACTTTTTGTAGGAATTTGGAGTAATTTAAAAAAAGTACCTTTAAAACTTAGAAATGCTGCATGGAATCATGAACGATTTCGCATTGTAGTTATTAATAGATAACTTTATGCGGCATCCATACAATCAGCAGTCATAAACTAGTCTCGTGCCTATCTTGTAAAGTGCGTTTTTGTTTGAATAAACTATGGGTGCTTGGATGTCTATGTTATGAGAATAACATCGACATCCAAGCACCCTTTAGTTATTATGCACACAAGATCGACATCTTACATGTGAGAGCAATATATTATAGGTATTCAAGGTTTGATAGATTCGAAACCTGTATCCCCCTACTCAACCTCACCCTTATCCCAAGCCCTAATAAACCCAATAACCTCATCAAACGTAGGACTCTTGGCATTCCGCACATAAAACCCAGAAGTAGCAACCCCCAAGGTCAATGAAGAAAGCGCATCAAGCCCAAGCGCCTGCCCAAGGCAGAACCCAGAGTTCAAATTATCCCCAGCCCCGGTAGTAAGCACAGGCTTAGCACAATAAGGCCCGTCAACAGTAAAATATTCATCCCCAATAGCACAGCAAGCCGACCGCACAGGGTGCACCATCAAGCAATAAATCCCCAGCTTCTTATGGGTTTCAACAACAGCGTGCTTAAGCTTCTCAGCATCAGGCGCATCGATAATATCCACCCCAAGCACCTCGGCAACCTGATAAACCTCTTTCTCATTAAGCCCCAAAATAGCGCGGAACTTATCCTCAAAGCGTCCAATAAGCTGCACGGCCTTTAGCAAATCTTCGGTAGTGCGTTTTTCTGGGTCGGCCAGGTCAAAGAAGGCCAGGGGCTTTTCTTTACGGTCTTCAAGTAGCGGGAACACTTCGGTTATAAGGCCTTCCCATATTGCGCTCATATGTGGCAGCATGGTCCAGTTTTCCATGCCAAAAAGCTGGCTTTCATTGATAAGTTTGGCAATGCCTTCCGGGCCGCCTAGGCCGTTTTTGAAGGTTTCCCAGTCTAGTTGCGCCAGGACGGCGTGCTTGCCCATCATTATTTTGCCGTCTTCAAACTCCAGGGCATCTGTGCCGGCGGCGTTTATTAGGCTGTATACTGCCTTGGCCTTGTCCACCATGGGTTTGAATACGGGATGGATGTCGGGTGCGCCCAGGGCCCCTACATATACCAGCTCTACGCCGTATTCCAGCAGGGCGTTGGAAAGGATTGGGCCATTGCCGCCAAGTTTTGTCTGGATTGTTACCATTTCCACATTGGTGGATAGGCCTGCCGCCCGGCTTATGCGCTGGCCGTAATCGGCTATGGTGCGGATGCGGGTGTAGTTGGCATAGTCTTGGCGTTTGTCCACCAGATGGATGATTTCGTCCACAAAGCCGTCACACCCGATAATCATGTTTAGCTTGAAGCCCTTTTTGGCTTCTAGTGCTGCTACTAGGTTTTGCATATATCCCTCCTGTAGCCCACGTGGGGCATTTTTTTATTGAGATTTTACAAATGTGTTAACACGAGGTTTATTAAATCCACGGCACATCATATATTTAACTGCTCTCTATGAATGAGGTTTGTTGAATCTTTTTAGCAAGTCTTCAAGTGTAGATTTGCAATCAATATCTACGTAATCTTTCACTTTCTGCGCGTATTCTATAAAATCTGCTGCCAAATCTTCTGTGAATGTGGGGAAACTATCGTTATTTGAATAACGTGAGTCATTGAAGTACTTTCGGCTTAGTTTTACCACAGTGCGCAATTCCGGCTTAGGATAACGGCTTTCGATTTCGCGTAGTATGCCGATATGGTTGTGACCAATAAGAAGCTCACTTGAAGCGTTAATTCGGTGTAGCACAGATTTAAGCAATAAATCTATTGCCAGCGTAGCCATGCAGACAGACATGCGATACATGCCATCCTTTTTTAGTGACTTTGAAGCATTTAACGGCTCCTCAGAAATTTTGTAATAATCCATTAAGGTTCACTCCATCTTTATTTACCCGCCACTGAAAACTCCCTACAATTTGCTTTTGGTCATCAAAAAAGCCGCGATCATTTACAAAAACATCGCTATTTACTTGATTTTCTTTTTCATTGAACCCTGGATAATATTCGCAATCATATAAGTCAAAGAGTGTTTCGTTGCCCAAGCCCTCCCCCACAGCAAGAATGTCTACGTCACTTTTCTCATGTGCATCACCGCGTGCGCAGCTTCCGAATAAAATAAAGGTATCAATTTTGTCAAAGGTACTTATCTCCCTTGCTTGACGCAGAAACTCGGATATAAACCGCTGGTGTTTTGAGGGGATATTCAATTCATGTAAGGCAGATATAGTTTTCATGAGTCTGTCCCTCCATCTTTCGCAAACCCCTTGATGAAGCTCAAGCCATACATAATCAAGCGTCTCTAAAAAGTTTCCTTCTTACGCGCGTTCATTATCATACTCTGCTTAAGATCATAAAGATTCTGTGACAAGTCCACAGGCATAATATGTGGCCGTACCAGCCGCTTATGCTCTTCCCAAAGGGTGTCCCGTTCTTCTTGGGCGTATTTTTGGATTTCTGTAACAGTATACTCGGGATACATGCACTTGCCCTTGATAAACACCGGCGTCAGCAGCTCCCGTACTGTGAAGGTTCCGGCCTTCAATGTCATCCGCTTCCATGTAGCCAGCGGGTCAAAAATCGTCAAATCTTTGGTGCTGTCCACTTCTTCATCGGCCAAAGTTATAAGGTCGGCCTTCATCTTGCCCGTTGCCGCATCATATATACGGAAGATTTTCTTCACCCCGGGGTTGGTTACCTTTACTGGGTCTTCGCTTAACTTAATCTTGGGCTGCCATGGCTGTCCGGCGCTGGAAAGGGCCACAAGCTTGTACACGCCCCCAAAGGCCGGGTTTTCTGTGGATGTGATAAGGCGGGTTCCCACTCCCCACACGGTTATCTGGGCCCCTTGGGCCTTAAGATCTGCTATCAGGTATTCGTCTAGGTCATTGGAGGCGCTTATAAAAGCATCTTCAAAGCCTGCCTCATCCAGCATCTGCCGGGCCATCTTGGACAGATATGCCAAGTCTCCGCTGTCTAAGCGTATTCCGTAATGGGAAAGCTGCTTACCTGTATCCCGCATTTCCTGAAACACTTTTATTGCATTGGGCACGCCGGAACGCAGGGTATCATAGGTGTCCACCAGCAAAATACAGGCCTGGGGATATAAGTTGGCATAGTGCCTAAATGCTTCAAGCTCTGTATCAAAGCTCATGATCCAGCTATGTGCATGTGTCCCTCTTACAGGCACGTCAAAAAGCTGCCCTGCCAGTACATTGCTGGTGGCATGGCAGCCGCCTATCATTGCAGCCCTTGCGCCATAAAGCCCGGCGTCAGGGCCTTGGGCACGCCGCAAGCCAAATTCCAATACCCTGTCGCCGGAGGCAGCCCAACATACTCTTGCGGCTTTTGTGGCAATTAGGCTCTGGTGGTTTACGATGTTAAGCATTGCGGTTTCGATTAACTGGCCTTCAATTAATGTACCAGTGACACGGATAAGTGGCTCCCCTGGGAACACTACAGTCCCTTCCGGCACGGCGCTGATATCGCCGGTGAAGCGGAAGGTCTTGAGGAATTCCAGAAAAGTCTCCCCAAAAGCCCCAGTGGAGCGGAGGTAGGAAATATCATCGTCATTGAAATGCAGGTTGTTTATATACTCAATAAGCTGGGCCAGGCCTGCCGCCACAGCATATCCGTTGCCGCCGGGGTTTTCTCTGTAAAACATGTCAAAGGCGGCCAGTTGCTTCCTGCCGGTGTTGACCTCGGCATGGTAGTAGGCCTGCATCATGGTTAGTTCGTAAAAGTCTGTAAGAAGGGTTAGGTTGCGCAATGGGATTTCTCCTTTTAAGGGCGATGTGTCATAGTGTAGATGGTTATAGCATTCCCATATGGGACTTGCGTTTCACGCCGGTGAAAATATGTGGCAGTAGGCATTTTTCAATGGTATGAAACGCTTATGCCGAATTGAAATGCCATATGCCTATGCCAGAGGAGATTAACCTTTTTGCGGCGGTGTAGCAAGAAAATGTTCGGAACGAATAATACTAGGCGGTGGTTATCACGGAAATGAATTTCACAAACACTTGCAAAATAACCTTGATAAGATAAACTATCCAAGGACACAATTTTAATACAAAGGATGAGTTTCTTGGACATTCTATTCAAAAATATTACAGCCGTGACAATGGATCCAGAAGCGCCTATATTGCGCAATGTTGACCTGGGTATCACCGGCCGGAAAATTTCTTACATTGAACCATCTATATCACAGCTGTCTGCCGCACCATCCGTAGCCACTTCTACCACTGGCGGAATAAATCTCGAAACCACCCCCCAAAAAGCCGCTGTCCCGCTGACAGCCGCCCGCATAATAGACGGCACAAACAAGGTGTTAATGCCAGGCCTATACAACTGTCATACCCACGCAGCCATGACCTTACTACGGGGCTATGCCAACGACCGCGCCCTAGAAGACTGGCTGTTTAACCATATCTTCCCCGCAGAGCGTAAGCTTACCCTAGAACTTGTGTACACAGGTACACTGCTTGCCATAGCCGAGATGATATCTTCCGGCACGATAGCCTTTTCTGATATGTATTTTCATGCGGACGAGATAGCCCGGGCTGCTCATGACGCCGGGGTGCTGGCCAATGTGTGCAACGCCGTAATTGCCTTTGACAAGGACGGCTATGATTTTTTCAAAGACAATGTATATACTCAATCACAAACCATCCTGGAAAAGTATCATAATAAGGGCGACGGACGTATCAAGCTAGAGGCCTCTATCCATGGGGTTTATACTTCCTTTGCCCCGGCTTGGAAGCAGGTCACAGACTATGCGGCTAAGCACGACTTGGGCATCCATGTTCATCTATCCGAAACCAAGACAGAGCAGGACAATTGCATAGCCACATACAATATGACTCCGGCCCAGGTGTTTAGCAGCCATGGTGTCTTTGACTTGCCATGCATTGCGGCCCATGGGGTGTGGGTTACAGATGACGATATTTCTATCCTTGCGGAAAAAGGGGTCAGTGTTGCCCATAATCCTCTTTCTAACCTAAAGCTGGCAAGCGGCCTTGCCCCTGTTGGGAAGATGATAAAATGCGGCGTAAACGTAGCGATAGGCACAGATGGTATGGCATCCAACAATTCCCATGACATGTTTGAAGAGATAAAAATGGCCTCCTTGCTGCAAAAATACGCCGCAAGCGACCCCACCGCAGCCCCGGCCCATGAAGTCCTTGCAATGGCCACAACAGGCGGCGCAAAGGGCCAAGGCCGGGACAAGGAAAGCGGGATGCTAAAGCTTGGTTATGATGCCGACATGCTTATGATAGACTTTGACAATCCCCGCCAGTCGGCTTGCTATGACCCTGCTCTTAACCTGGCCTACTCTACAACAGGCCGTGATGTGGATATGACTATCTGCCGCGGCAAGGTGCTATACGAAAAAGGTGAATACAAAACAATAGATATAGAGAAACTTCTATATGAAACCAGGCAGGCAATGAAAGAATTTACAAGCTAAGGGGGTATGGAATGAGCGCCCAGACGCAAAATCAAGTGCAAAATCATGCGCAAAAAAAGCGGCGGAATTTCGTTCATTGGCTGTTTTTCCAAGACCCTAACAAGGGAAAAACAGTCATACAAAATGATGAAGACCTACAGGCCATACTCCAAGGAGAGGAATGGCCTGAGATTGATATTGCCATACCTTTGCCATATATAGGGCCAGAACTGCCACACAAGGGGCCGGAGCGCCCATTTGGTGCGGCCCCCACCATGAAGAAGTGGATAAAGCTGGCCGTGGCTTCCGAAGAGCATGAAGAAGATGTGGAGCTTGATACATTCCCTGTAAAAATAGGCACTGTGCAAAGCAGCATCAAGCTTAGTGACAGAAGCATAAGCCCACGCCACGCCGTAATAGACTTACATAACGGCATACTAACCATTACCGACACCCATTCCCAAAACGGTGTCAGTATTGGTGATGTATGGCTTGACCCCGGTACTCCGTATCCCTTGAGCCCTGGGGATACTATACTTGTTGGTCGCACTAAGATTACCGTGGTAGATTTTGCGGGGAATCCAGAGTCGGTTATTGATAAAGAGCCGCCAACGAAAACGCCTGCAGGCCATATGCTGGAGGTTCATGATAAGGAATTCCTTGTATACATGCCTGCCCCGGATGAGGAATCGCCGGTTGTTGTGCCGGTTTCTCCAATAGCACCGCTACCGGAGCCGGAGTTTGTGGCCGAACCTGAGCCAGAACCGGAACCCGAACCTGAGCCGGTAATTGTGAGAACAACCCTTACCAAGATATTGGATGAGTCCAATGTACTGTTGTTTAGGGATATGCTGGAAATGCCTGAGCCCCCGGCAGAGAAGCCGCAAAAGGCTGAAGAGGCTCAAGAGCCAGATGAGGAATCTGCGCAGCTAGCTGATGAAGATCCAGGTAATGCAAATGCAAATAATACAAATCTTGACAATGCAAATACAGACAATGTAAATGCCGACAATACAAATGCAAACAATGTAAAACCCGATGATAACAATGATAGTAGTGATAGCCTTAGTGAAACCTTGCCGCAAGATGTAGCATCTTTGCAAAAAAACGAAGCAGCTGAACCCGATGTAGCATCTTTGCAAAAAGGCGAAACAACTGAGCCGGATGTAGCATCTTTGCAAAAAAGCGAGGCAACTGAGCCTGATGTAGCACCTTTGCAAAAAGGCGAAGTGGCAGGGCTTGATATAGCATCGCGGACAGAAGACGAAGTGGCAACGCCCGATATAGCATCGCAGATAGAAGGCGAAGCGCCTCCCTCAGTACTCACAGCCAACACCTCCCAAGAACCCCCGGTGCGCCCGCTAACATCCGATGACATTGCCGATATTCTGCCAGGGTTTGAGCAAGGTGTCGATCAAGCAAAAGGGCCGCAGACACCAGTGGTGGAGCTGACGGCGGAAGAATTTGTTGAAGCCCTTATTGATGCAGACCCAAATTTTGGCGCAGCCAATGCGGATCAAAGCTTTTTTGACATACCCGGGGATAGCATGTCGCCAGACACCACAGCCATAGCCCCGGAAAATCCACTAACTGCCGAAGAATTTATTGAGGCTCTAATATCAAAGTCCGCCCATAGGAAGCACAGGGTATCCGTTTCCCACCATGAAACAGCTCCAAAGGGGTTTACCCCACCTCCAGAGGCATCCGCATCTTCCCCCGAAACAGGCCGGATATGCAACAAATGTAATCGTCTAAACACAGAAAAAGACAAGTTCTGTGGTGGGTGCGGCACGGTGTTAGAAGAACATGAGCCTCCGGAGCCGGAGCCAGAAGAGATAAAACCTTTTTGCGGCAAGTGCGGCGCAAAGAATGAGCATATGACAAAATTCTGTGGACAATGTGGCTACGGGCTGGTGTAGCGGCAAGGAAGCCAAAAAAATAAGGCAAAGGTGCGTATGAGCGGGATATCTTTCATTAAACAATATATAACAAAACCAAGAACCGTAGGTGCTGTATGGCCAAGCTCGAAGTACCTAGCGGCGGGTATGGTAAGGGATATAGACTTCCAAAGGGCCCGCTGCATAGTAGAGTATGGCCCAGGTACTGGGGTGTTTACAGACAAAATCCTGCAAAGAAGAAAGCCTGAGACTTTGGTTATCCTGCTAGAGTTTAACCCAGAGTTCTGCAGGCTTTTGCAAAATAAATATAAGAACGAGCCAAACCTGCACATTGTCAACGACTCGGCGGAAAACATTGAGACATATTTATTACAAAACAATGTCCCATATGCGGACTATATTGTATCGGGCCTTCCTTTTGCCAGCCTGCCCCAGGAGGTATCTGCCCGCATACTAACAAATACCCGTAAGCATCTAAGGCCTGGCGGGCGATTTATAACTTTCCAGTACACACTGCTGAAGATGGGTCTTATTGGCGAGTATTTTTGCAAGATTAGCACAAAGCGGGTGTTGCGCAATATCCCCCCTGCCCATGTGCTTTGCTGTGAGATGGCGGAGGAAAGCCAGTAGGCGCAAATATTAGGTGCGTAGCACCTCTGGTTTTTACTTGAAATTGGTATCACAATCAGTGGCGACTTGGGCTGCCCGTAACCCTTCAATAACGGGTAAAATATGACCATCATTTTATGAAAAGGCAGGGGGTACGGAATGTTAAATTTATTTTACACAAATGTCGAAGATCGGCAAGCTGCGGAGTTGTTCTCCAAGCTTATGACGCTATGGCACAGCTGTGATGTCAGCATGGCCCTATGTGATGCCAATTCCGACACAAAATGCAACGCCGATGTGCTTGTAAAGCGAGACGAAAGCCTCAAAGAAGAAGGCTTCCGGCTGGAATGCAACGGGGAAAAGGCTGTTGTGTACGGAAATGGAAATGCAGGCGTTACTTATGGGTTTGCCGCATTGTTGGCCCACTATACAGCAAATAAATCGGCCGGGGCAAGCGGCTTTGCCAAAGCAGACATCACGGAAGCCCCTAGATTGCCCTTTAGAGGCGTACACCTGTACATGCCGCCCAAAGAAAACATCGAAGACTTCAAGCGGATTATAGACATGCTGGCCTACCTAAAGCTGAACACCCTTATCCTGGAAGTCGGCGGCGGAATGGAATACAAAAACCACCCGGAAATAAACACAGGGTGGGAACATTTCTGTACCGTAATGAATGCCTTCCCAGGCGGGCCTAAGAATTTTCAAAGCACAGACGCGTACCACAAGGACAGCCTGCATACAGAGCTTGGAGGCGGGTCTTATGTGCCTCAAGAGCAGGTGCGGGAGCTGGTGCGTTATGCAAAAGGCTATGGCATAAACATTGTGCCAGAGCTGCAGATGTTCTCTCATGCCTACTATATAACCTCGGTGTATCCCCAGCTTGCAGAGCGTGACAGTGACTTCTATCCAGATACAGTATGTCCGCGTAATGAAGACGCCTATAAGTTGTATTTTGAGCTGGCGGAGGAAGTCATAGATGTATTCGAACCCTCGGTAGTATCTATAGGTCATGACGAAATACGGGTGCTGGGCCTTTGTGACAAGTGCAAAGATTACACCGGCCATGAACTGCTTGCCTACGAAGTTAACCGCCTTCATGAGTTTTACAAAAGCAAGGGCATCCGCATTTCCATGTGGTGCGAGAAGCTGCAAAGCACCGTCAATTATTTTACCGGAAAAATCTCCGGCGGCGGCGAATCAAATAGGGTAAACAAGTTTGGACGTAAATGGCATCTCCCTGCAACCCACGATGCCATAAAACATATCCCTAAGGATGTAATTTTTCAAGATTGGCTGTATGGCTGGTCATGGGACTCTCAAGAAGAGGCCCAGCGCAACGGCTTCCAACAGATTTTTGGCAACTTCCATGGCGAAATAACCCGCAATTGGGAGCGGCGGCTGTCTTCCCCTTGTGTTATCGGCGGCGAGGTGTCTTCCTGGTGCTTGTCAGATGAGTATACCCTTGGCCGGGACGGCATTATCGGAGATATTTGGTACTCGGCCATGATGCTATGGGGGGCCCGCTTTGACGAAAGCAAGCATGAGCTTTACATGAAAGAGATGATGAAAGAGCTGCCTATGATAAGGGAGCATCTGCAAAATAGGGCCTCGGCTGTGGTTAGCATGAAAGATGCTGAGGCAAAGGTTGTCTACACTGGTGTAGATGTTGTTACTAGTAAAGCAGGGGTAGCTAATGTGGCTGTCGATGCTGCCAATGTTAGTCAAAAAGCTTATGTATTGCATTCAGCAGCGCTGCCCAACCAAGGCATATGGCCCGATATAAAAAAATCGCTGCCAGAAAAAATGCAAGGCGCACCAGTTGGGGAGTCAGAGTTGATTTTCCCAGTAGGCAAAACAGCAAAGTCCATAGTCTTTGTTCACTCCAGCTTAGGTGAGTCATTGCCTATCATGAGCTACAACTTACCCTTTGCCGAAACCTGTCCGGTGATATATGCCATCCGTTACGTAGATGGCAAGACGGTTTTTGCAGATGTGAAGTTTGGCATAAACATCGGTAACGTGAATATGAATTTTGGCAGACAGCTTGGCTATGAAGGGAGAACCCCAGAAGATCCAGGAGGCTTTGGCACAGATGCCAGCAATTGTCCTGACCCGCCACTATATGCATTTAACAAGCCTTGGAAGAATAGCTTGCTTTATTCTGCTCACCCCTTCTTCTTTGAAGGCAGTGTCTCTAACGAAGATGTTGCTGTGAGCGGTTCTAGCAAATGCGGTGCTGTGAACTGCGCCTATATGATGGAATGGGAAAATCCTAGGCCGGATGTTGCTGTAGAGCGTGTGTTTGCTATTAATAATGCTAAGGAAGTGGAAAGCCAGGCTCTTCTATTTTGTGCCGTTGCTGTTGGATAGAAATAGTTGCCTTGCCGAAAATATGCAATGTATTAAGCATTTTTCGGCAAGGCTTACTGCATCTTACGAGGAATGGTAGTATATTATTTCGTAATCTGAGGAGGCACAGCCATGAAAGTATCACCTGCAGAACGCCAATTGTTACGAGAGCTGGCTAAGCAGTACGCCGAGATTGCCGCATTGCCTATTATGGAAAAGCGAAAAGCTCTTTGGTATAACCTTAATAATGGGAAAGCTGATCATCCTCTGGTGGCTATGGAGTTTCATGGCGACAGGGATGAAATCTATCCTCCTCTTACATGTGAAGACCCTCTTTTGCGAGGTGTTCAGCGCCAGCTATCCTACAGTATTTATAACCATAAGCACTTCAATGATGACCGGGTGATACCGCCTTTTGTCAAACTTCGTGTGCCCAATAATTTTGTGCCTTTTGGTTATCAGCATCCAGAGCTTAAGCTTGCTAGCACCCAGAGTATTGGTTATATGTTTGACCATGCTGTTAAGGATTTGGAGGCGGACTTTGCTGTGTTTAAGCCTTCGGTTTTTTCTGTGGACAAGGGGCTTAAGGAGGCGCAGGCCCAAAAGCAGGCTATTGAAGACGTAATCGGGGATATTTTGCCGGTTCGGCTAGATTTTCCGTCTTTTGCATTTAATCCCAGTCATATTCTTATCTCCATGATGAGTATGGAGACGATGTTTTATGCCATCTTGGACTACCCAGAGCTGGTTCACAAAGCCATGCGGCAGCTTACCGATGACTACCATGCCTATATTGATGCCTTGGAGGCTGGAGGCGCAATCTTGCCCAATAATGGGGCCAGCTCTGTAGACCAGGACTCCTATGGGTACACCAATGATTTGCCATCTGCCGAGGATTTGGACCGCCCTGCCCGGCTGACAGATGTCTGGGGATATTCCAACTCCCAGGAGACCGTGGGCCTGTCTGTTGATATGTATGATGAGTTTTTCTTTAGCTATATGCATGAGATTTCTAAGCGCTGCGGCCTGTATGCCTATGGCTGCTGCGAACCTGTGGACGGGCTGTGGGAAAAATGCCTGTCCCGTATGAAAAACCTGCGTAAATTATCTATCTCTCCTTGGTGCAACGAGGAGGCTATTGCGGAGATGATTCGGGGCACGAAAATAGTCTATCATCGCAAGCCGTCTCCTAACTATGTAGGGGCTGACACTGTGTTCAATGAGGCTGAGTACTTGAAGCATCTGGAGGCAACAGTAAAAGCCGCCAGGGGCTGCCCGCTGGAAATCACTTTCCGTGATATCACAAGTGTGCATGGCGAGCCTTGGCGGCTTGGCAGGGCTGTTGAATTGGCTCGGGAGGCTATTGCCCGGCATTGGTAGATAAATATCTATACATGAAAGCGCCCTCACAGTTACTGTATGACTGTTGAGGGCGCTTTGTATTTATTATTTAATATCCCATCTGCCCAAAGGTGCGCGGATAGGGCACAACGTCCCGGATATTTTTCATCCCCGTAAGATACATGAGGCAGCGCTCGAAACCTAGGCCATAACCGGCATGTTTTACACCGCCAAAGCGGCGTAAGTCTATATACCAGTCGTAGTCTTCGGGCTTGAGGCCGAAGCGGGCTAT
>Ga0123355_10005877_pt1 | contig 18070 bp, 6 predicted proteins | sample TergutEmb28metaG_3_FD_89872 | JGI IMG/M metagenome (GOLD analysis project Ga0123355, IMG submission 89872) | Embiratermes neotenicus P1 segment gut microbial communities from Petit-Saut dam, French Guiana - Emb289 P1 | ecosystem: Host-associated > Arthropoda: Insects > Digestive system > Gut ... | reverse complement strand
TACCACAACGTAACACCAACACACATCGAACCAGAGCAACACAACCCATGAAATAACTCAACAAATAAGTCGCAAGCTCCTGAGGATGGATGTATTAACATCCGAAACATGTTGAGCATTAAAGAATGTAATAATAAAGCAAGTGACATCAAGTTTGTCTCTCTTTATTCAATTTTCAGTTTAGTTTAATTCATAAAATAAAAAGTATCAGAGTTTACACTTGTAGTTACCAGACGGCATCAGCGATGACAGATGTTAGAAAAATATTTGACGTCACATATCACGCTATTATATGCAAAGTGTAAGGATTATTAAGAACAATTAAGTGTTTATTGTTGCGGTGTATTAAATTGGGTCTGTCTGTGAAAATTTAAATTTTCCTGCTATTTTTACGGTATTTTTTAATCTCATTAAACGTAAGTCTACTAGAATATGTTAAGACGCCTGACCTTTATATGTGGAGTTAGTTACATATGGAGTTAGTTACAAGAATGAAGACAATAATAGCCTATCGGTGATACAGGGATTAGACGATGTTATTGTTGTAATGTTGCTTAGGTACATATTTAATAATTTCCACGGACCAACAGTTACTTACGGATATGTCTACACATTGAGATATTGCGCTGAATGGAAAAAATGACCACAATGAGAGACCGAACTTTCGAAGCTTAATTTATTAAACGGAATTACTTTAACCCAGTTAAAATGTAAATTTAAAAATGAACGAGACTGCAGAATTACTTCCAGCGCAAGGTGTTTGTGGTCAGCTGATATTTATGCCTACTCAGTTTTCGAAGGAGTTCCTTATCTAGTCTTCATTCATACAACCCGTTGTTTGAAAATACACGAAATACGTTCAGATTAAATAAAGTTTCTGTAGTTGCTAGTAAATGTGGTTGGTCGAAGGTGATGACATGGCGGTATGCATGAAAACCCGGGAGTACACCACGTATTGCGCAAGGGAGCTGATGTTCTGGGACAAATGGGAACCGTATGACATCGTTATACCAAGGCGTTTCAGGTGCAGATCGTTCTAAACAGCACCAGCAATGTTATTCATGAGTCTGGAGTCGTCATAAGCGAAAAGCGATATTTAGAAACGCCCGAGTTCTTATCGTCATCAAGAAAATGCGTCCCGGAAAGCCCGCGAGTTGTGTAACGAAAACGACCGTCCTCTTGTGGCCTGTACTCTCGGAACACATTGCCAGTCACGCGTTGGAAGGTGCTGCTGGAACATTGCCTTTCACGGCCCAGACCTTTCAAGATGTAATTTCCATATGTTCGGCCACCTAAACAGAGCTCCGAGAGGTCTAACTTTCGGGTTTGTCGAAGATGTGTCGGTCGCAAAATTTCGATGCTTCCAATATAATGTGTTGCAGCGTGTCTGGAGTTTCAGTGCCTCTCTTCAGACTCAGTCAAAAATGCCTGCTCTTCGATATATGTTTTCTTGTACATCAGTTATGAAATTTTACATTTAGGCCTATATACGAATAGAGATGTTTAGAAGAAATATTCGTGTTTGCTTAACGCAGACGGGGATGCAATTTTCTATTCCCTTAAAAAAAGTAAAAAAAATTCATTATCAAAGTAAGTGACAGCAGAGTAGAGAATAAACATGCAAGCACTTGAAAATGTAAACAGACGTTAAAGAGGAGGCGTCTAGAGTAACATAATGTGAAACAAAACTGAATTTGCGAAAACGAAAGTTAGCATCGTTTGGGATATGACATTCTTTAGTGTGGTAAAAAATTATAAAACCGTTTCTGAGAAATATGTTCTCTTCGTCTCCAGGGTTGCTTACTGTGAAGGTAGGGGTAGTAGGGTTCTCCGAAACGTCGTAAATTTCTGCTAGGCTACACGGCGTCACATTCCAAAAAACAATCTTCGTAGTCCACGCCGTCATTCCTTAACCATTTACACGCCGAGTTAAATCCCATCTGCCCTTTGCTAGCATTATTCGGAGCTCACCATATTCTCCACGTTAGCAGGATGAGGGTTAAATTTTGCAAAGTTATAAACGGCACTCTGATGGAAATGAGATGTTACAGCATGGAGTCTGAATAATCTTCCGCATGAACATACAGTCAGTAATGATTTATTGATGGATTTAATAACGTCATTTAAAAAATACCGTTGGTGTCGAAAACATTATTACAGACTTCCCTGCAGACAATTGTTGCCACAGAAACATGTCTGACTGGGGTACTAATATTGAGTCGGAGACGAACGTCAGACAGGACAGTTTCTAAAGGAAACCAGGAGAGATTAGAGTTTGATGGAACACATCAGCTTCTGGTTTACGCTGCTGATGTGAAAACGTCGTGCACAAACGTAATATAAAGGAGATTCAGAAACTCGTTCAAGCTCCAGAATACTACTTCTTACGACGCTGACACTAGTACAGTTGGTTAATGAAATTTTTCGCTTTTATGGAACATGGGTGCGCATTACGGTGCTCACATCAGCTACCACTGGAGTCTGTCAAGACGCAGTTGAAGCCGATGTGCGGGTTCACAAAATATTTCCTTACATTCACATGTCATATCTTCCTGAAGTAAACTATAGCCTATCTTCAAACTGGTCATAGGCTGTAAATACCTGAGTCCTCTGTATAGGACTTAAAACGGCGCAGTTAACTCTAAAGCCATCTTATGTGGCACTAGTCAGCGAGTGTTGTGTGTAACTCAACAGAATTTAACGTCCCCGCTAATTTCTCCCATCGTATTTCTTTCCGTCCAGCAAACCAAAGCTGCTTTTATTGCAGCAGTTGAATGCTGGTGGCACTGGACTCTCCTTCCCCTCCCCACCTGTCCACACGGTAACAGGATTCTCCTCCCTCGTTGCAGATAACAATCGATTATTACTCTCACTACTCCATTCTCTACCTGTGCCTAATCGATCCAGTCCGCAATTTCCACCCTCACAAACAATTTCATAATGCGGCTTTCATAATTTGAACAGATTAATCGGAAAAGGGAATATATCCCCTTTTCCGCTATCAAACTTTCTCCTTATTCCAAGTATAGAATTAAATTTTTAATATATATATATATATAAATATTTTAAACAGAAATCCTCAAAGCATTACTAATATTTTACAACGTGGGCATATATAGGGGCCAGGATACCTTAGATGATACAGCGACTCGCTCCTGGTTGGAAAATTTAGGGTTCGAACCCCGGTGGGCGTTAGGTCTTAACGCTTTTCTACACCCGTTCGGACAGGCCGTGAGACCCACCAAAATCCTTATATGATGGATTCCTTGTCTTTATATCAGGTGTAAGTGGGCTGGAGTGTGGCGTTGACTACCGCCCCATCTAGCACCGTGACTGAGTTGTGGTAGGGCTGTATTTGTACCTTCTGTCGGTGCCTGAAATGACATGTAACATGGCGACCTTGATATTTATCTGCGGGCATGTATACAACTCTCAATGCCAATTGAGAATATTGTTGATGGCCTGAGATATACATTCTATTTGTCGTTATACGTGACAACCTCATAGCATGTCTATGTTACATAACAATTTCTTTTCCGCTTTTCATCCGCTTTTTCTCTTCTTACGTGCGACAAACAGCAGTCTATGTACTGCGTAAAGCAAAGTATCGTTGTGCGGAAGAAAAGTGTCACTAATCCGAATATGCAATTTATGAGTTTTGTAAAGGAGTAGGCTAGTAAAAATTGTCAAAATTACTTGTTTTAACAGGAAAAGTGTCACAACTAGTATTAGACTCAACCTGAGGACGAGCTAGTATTACTCTTCTTGTGAGCGGAATGATGACCATGTGATTGGCGAAGTGTCACGTGTTCGGGGTTGTGTGTTTGGAATTGTCACTTTTCGTCCAGACTATCAGTATGTCCACGTATTTTTCTTTCTCTTGCAATCGTCTGTTGCATAAAGATATCAAAACGCGGCTGTACGGCAGTAAATAATATACTGAATGTGATGTTACATGATTCCGGATTTAGAGTTTAAGTTTTTAATGAAAAGTAAGAATGATGTTTTGCTGGTTTCTTGCAGTAAACTCTTTACTTATTTGTGATTTAAAGGCTATAACATAGAGATATGCTAGCAGGTGATAGTGAATGCTATAATAATAAATAACATTTATACTATTTCCTTCACGTTCTTGGTTTGATGACTGTAATAATATTAAAAGAGTAGAGTCGTGAACTGCGACAGCGTGCATATTCGGTCTGTTATTTTCTACCATACAGTGTCGCTCCCCCGTACTAACCATAAAAATGTCGTATTCCTTTCCCGACCTCATCTCTCCCTCTGTCCGAATATCACTAAAATACACACGCAGTTACTAAATTTATTAGTTGGTCTGTATTTGAACTGAATATGGCCTTGGCATCTGTCTCTTCATAGGCAATAACAGGCTCTTTCATTGTATATGAAATTGTTTTTTGTAACTGCACTGAAGTCTGAACAAGTACCCTGATTGCAACGAAAAACATTCGGATAATCATAATCAGTTTCTATAGTAAAACCAACAAGATGCACCAATGTATCAAATTTATTTCATTTTGGAATGACGCTCTACATGTTTCGGAGGTCTTTCCGTCCATCATCAGGAGTTCAAGACTGTACATGCAGCAACAGACATATACCAGACACTGCTGTCTGCTTGCTAACAAGCAGACAGCAGTGTCTATTTGACAAATGCATGTTGCTGTATGTACAGTCTTGAACTCCTAATGTTGGACGGAAAGACCTCCGAAACATGTAGAGTGTCATTCCAAAATAAAATAAATTTGATACATTGTTGCATCTAGTTGGTTTTACTGTAGAAATAATATTACGATCACGGCTCTATGCACGTCAAATCATAATCAACGTATGTACCAGATTCAGTTTTGTATATTACATTAACCTTTCTTGAAGTACAACTGACGAGTTTGGTGTGCCAGTGTGACTGCATTTACTGTACCTGTCTGACTGCATTTACTGTGCTAGTGTGACTGCATTTATTTTGCCAGATTGACTGCATTTATTTTGGCAGATTTACTGCATTTATTTTGCCAGATTGACTGCATTCATTATTCCAGTGTGATTGCATTTATTTTGTTAGTAGTACTGCAGTTAATTTGCCAGTATCCTGCCTATGTTTTGTTAGTGGGAGTACATTTATTGTGCCATTATGACTGCATTTTCGCCACTGTGACCTCACTTGTAGCAGTATTTCTGTACTTGTGACAGAGTGGCTAGTTTTCTTGTGCCAACAAGAATGCGCTTGCACCACCGCGAAACCATTGGTTTTGTCCATATGGCTGCATTTGTTTTGTCAGCTTGACCGCGATTGTGCAGTATGACTGCACTATCTTTACTGCTACTCTGCTGTTACAAGGTCATGCCAGCCGGAATGACAGCTGATACAGAGCATGCTCGAATCACGTGATGAATGTACACGGCCAGATAACAATTCAAAGTTATTCCAAAGTCAAGTGTAATTCTGACCATCAATGTGTAAGGAGGGGTCCTCTTGCCTTCCTTCCGACCATTATTTCACAGCCCTCACCTGTAACGACTGAGGTGCGTATTCCAGTAATGAACATGCGTATATGGTATTGAAACTGTTCTGTGAAAATTTACATTCGTCCATGCTCTTTAGTTTTATTTCTTACTGTAGATAACATAATTCCGCCATGCATAGACCTATTAATAGAATTTTTTACGCCGGGAGGTTATGAGCTCACCTGAACAAACTAAGAGAACCAGGAAATTTGTAACCCTGTAGTCCTTAATTGTTCGCCAGTTCCTGCGTTGTGATAAACACAGTGCGCTTCTGCCTGTGATGCTGTTTAAGGAAACAGTCGGAGTTTTTCCTGTGAATCATAGGAAGCGCATGAATACTCGTGCATGGTGTAGGCAAGATGCAGTTTTTAATGGAAGGTGGATGGTACAAGTTTGTTTTAAAGATTTCAACAATGAATTAGACTGTAGATCACACTAAGAGTGCAGTTAACACGTATTAGAATAGAAATAAAAAAAAATTATACGTGAGATCTAAGTGCGGTGAAAGTGAAGATTTCAACCTAGTGGGGTATGAGGCCATGTTTGTTTGTTTCTGGTGCGACAGCCCCCAGTGGGCCAGGGACTTCTCATTCACGAGGTTTCTAGATCACACACAACGACGCACCGCAGTCGGTAGGACTCCTCTGGACGAGTGATCAGCTCGTCGCAGAGACCTCTACCTGACAACACACAACTCTCACAAGAGACAGACATCTATGTCCTCGGTGGGATTTGAACCCCAATCTCAGCAGGCGAACGACCGCAGGCCTACGCCTTAGACCGCGTGGCCACTGGGACCGCAAGATGCCATGTTGTATTCTAAAATTATATAGACCTTTCGGAGTAAACTACTGTCTCTGTCATCAGTGCAGGTAGGAATGTTCGTTAAGAAATGCACTGAATGTGAACAAACTTCTGCGTATAATTACATGTTAATAAGTCTGGAGTAAATGGAAAATGTAAGGTTGCCGGAAAATTATTACAGTATAGAAACGCGGCAGTGGTTAGGCATTATCTTGGGATAGAATGGAATATATTTGATAGCCTATACCGTAAACTGACGGAACCGAGAAGCTGTTGTTGGTATAGTAAATAGACTGCTCTTTGGAAGATTTGGGGTTCGAATCCCGGCTAATAATAGGATTCTTTTATTGTCCTAATTGTCCAGACAGGATAGGGGGCCCACGTACCCTCCTGTTTAATGGGTATCGGAGTTCTTTCCCGGCGGTACACTTGCCGGGTAATTTGGTGCCTACCGAAATACATCTAGCGCTGAGTTTAGGATTGAGTAGGATCGTACTTTTAATCCCCCATACGCCTTCATGGCGTGGACTTCAGTTTTATACTATGAAGTAAATGAGAATAAAAGGAAGAATAAATTTCCATTCCTCTGTTTTTTGCTTGACATAATGTACTAAAATGTGGCAGAAGTGTTTGTGAAGTATTAGCCTAGTAAAATAACGCATCTCACAGCCTAGTTTGTGGGCCGAGTAGCGTAGTCGGTACAGCGACTGGCTACGGGCTGGACTGTCCTGGGATCGAATCCCCGTGGGAGGCGAGATTTTCGGCACCTGTCCAGAACGGTCCTGGGGCCCACCCAGCCTCCTGTACAATGGGTACCGGGTCTTTTCCGGCGGTAAAGAGCGGGCGGAGCGTGACGCTGAACCCTCACTCCCTTCTAGTGCTATTGTCAAGAAAGAGTAGAGCTATACCTCTACTCCCCCTATGGGTCGTACGGGCTGTACAGAGCATCAGTGCCTGTACATGAGTGCACTTTACCTTTGCCTTTACAGCCCAGTTTAACACAGAAAAATGTGTTACTTTTGCCTTACTGTTGTTAACGTGGGACATTCAGGACGTCGGTGAAAAGCAGATTTCACAGACTTGTGTTTAGAGAGTCAATGCTCGCTCATTGCATAGACAAGACCTTTGTTCACACTGCTGGTCAGAAATACAGTGACGCGCTTTTTTTATTTTGTATCATTTTGGTTATTTTCTTTAGACCCATTTTTTTAAGTTCTGTTTTTCCACCTTTTCCTTCTGCCTTCCTTCCTTTCGGCTAACTTTCCGAATCGGCATACAACAAAACTAGAAACGTGTCAGTGAACCGAAAAGACGTGTTTAGAAGAGGCGACGCGGAACAAGTAGGGCGGTACAATTAGTCATGCTGGCAATTGCAACTGGCTGGACGGATTTAAAGCCCCATACTGATAAGTGACAATAGTGTCTACTGCTTGTGTTAAAGTTAAGTGAAACTGCATGTCGTCCTCAAAGTTCCCGTTGGGATTTAATTGGTTTCTCAGAAGAAATAGAATTATGTAGAGTAAAATTTATTGTAACGCCAGTTTCTGAGGCGGCGGGAATTCTTGGCGATACCAAACGAACTGTTAAATATTAGTTAGTTGACCTTTGTCCTTTGAAGTCTGAAGGCCGTAATACTTGCTACGCGTTTGACAGAAATTAGTGCCTAAACTTACATGCTTCAGAAATTCCCTTTTCGCCCATCTACAATAACCGATAACTGAGTCCTAAATTCAGAAATTTCAAGTTTGTTATGACCTAGCTCTACTCAAAATATAACATGTTTTCCATGCGCTTCTATGCTGATTTAGTAAATTTTCCCATTTTATTGACTTTCTTTCTTACCGTTACGTGGTCATTTGATAGGTGTGGTTATTCAGCACCAATAGAGATTCCTGAAATATTTTTTGAGCTACTTAGATAACCTACTGCAAGGTAAGACTTGTTCCCTCCAAACGTATTGTCACTGATTACACGCCTTTCTTACATCTTCGTAAGATATACAATAGGTGCCTCACAAATTCTTTATTCAGTTACAAGCTTCCGGTTTTGGAGCACAGGTTCACGAAGATTGTTCATATTAAATTCTTGTATGTTTTTGTTATTTCTAATTGTGTTTGTGGTGATTATATCTTACGTATGCTGGGTGTCGTGTTTCAAGAGCAATTGAAACTAAGCCGGCAACAAAGACACGCCGAAATTTGATGGCATCCAGCACGCGTCTAATTTAAAACAACACTCGGCCATGCACGTGGTCATGATGGAATATTCAGGCAACTCCTGCTGATGGTTGTTGGCAGTTATTCAAGGATACTTGTACTAATTAAATGCAGTACTAACAACACTAATATAGGAATTAATATAATATAATGAGATATTAATAGTAATGCTAACTTAATTTTTATTAAGCAATTGAAATAAGATTATACAAATTTTAATAGGGATTTTATATTCCTTGAGGTAAACAATATAGATATGCGAAATAACCTCGAGTACTAAAAGGACATACATAAATTGTTTCCAAATGTACTGTATATATTAGATTACGACAAAGTACTTGGCTATGTAAAGCCCCTATAATGACACAATCCGCAAAAATATCTGCCTGAAGATAAACAGTTTAGATAAAAATTAAATGATATACAAATAAATGTGTGTAATCTGACGATGTTTCCAGGTGACTTTGATTATGGACCATGACGCTGAACTTACAGCCCAGTTTGCTGTGTAGCGTAGTGAAATCTGAGTTAGCGGTGAAGAAGACACAAATCGTGAATATAATAAGACCAAATGATGCAACGAAATATGACGGACTCTTTTCTAAACTCTCATTTTTGAGGTGCCTTAACACAATAATGGTCAAAGAGAGCTCGAAATATGTACTTAATAGTTTATATAAATCACGTACCTTTTAATTACGTAACATTAGATTATTACGTACATATACAAGTATATATAGTTGTATATCTTAAAAGTGCATTTCCCATTACATGACAAGGAAGAGATAAACAGACTCCGACTCTAGCAGGCAGACATACAACTAATACCACACATTTTATAATTTTATTTAAATTATACCCGTATTTCTTATGACAGGGGCTTTCAATAGATCTGCCAAGGCTTTATTCAGAGACCATACCTAAACCACTCTCTTACAGCAAACAGACAGCATATATGCTTATCCTGAAGACTGAAACACTGCACAGCGTGTACCAGATGCAGGGTGTTTTCGGAATGATGGGGTTTATTGAGGTGAACTGGATTTAACTGCTTCAGGTTGGCTATGATGATGGCATTTCGAATACCAGAGAGAAAGTTCGCATATATCCTTTTTTTGTGCTTTCAGCGAATTCCAAGCCCTGAATGCTACTGTGACAGTATATCTGCATTTATTCCTCAGGCCGTTAAAAACCTAGACGCAACTTGCTGACGGTAACGAATTATGATGGGGTTTCCTGTGTCGAGTTAATGATAATGGTGACAAGTTTAGAGAGTTTGGTTCAGTTTTAAAATGTCATAAAGCAGTAATTAAATTAACTTTTCTCTTTTGTTTTAGGTAAGCTAAAATACAGAGGAAGCGAGTAAATATGATGCAGTGACGTTTCCTGAATTGTAGGGTATGTATCCGTAGCAGGTAATGTCAACTTTTTCAAGCCTTTCCTGTATATTGTGAACATATCTATTCGAACCTCCCCCAAACTGTTTCAGCTACACTGTCCATTAAATTCTGTCTAAATGTCAGGCGTTTAATTTTTAACGAAATTAATACTGAACTTTGAATTTTTAAAATTTGTGGATGGATGGATGGATGGCTAGCAGGAAGGATAAATTATCACTATGTTATGGAGCAGGTATATGTAAATTTTCTCACTTGTAGATAAAATATTCAAATTTTACGCTGTAATGAATTTCCGACCTAAAGGAGTACTGTACTCTATTCCGTACTCTACACGATCACTGTCTTTGTTGTCCCGACGCTCTTAGTTTGGTAGGTGATCCTCTTTCGGGAAACGGGTGTGTTTCACCGAATCACATATAGTTTAATTATTTCTTTTTTACTTGTTTTATTTACTCAATTTATTGTTGATAAAATGAAAATATAGGCGTGCTGTATCAAGTTAAACAACTAAATCATATTTTATCAAAATAACACAGTCACTTGTACTCCCACCTACACCACACTCGTACGCGACTGAATTCGCACTGGATTGCTAGCGCCCGTTGTCCTCTGCTAACGTTTTCTTATTTAAATCTCTCCCCTCCTACCTATCACCAACGGTCCTGAATATACTTTGACAAATTAACTTACAACGCATGCCATGATACGTCCGTAACTGACGCCAGCAATCTTAATATACAACTATACTAAAAATGATCGGCTACAGTACGTTATTTGTCATTAGAAACGGTTCGTACTACTATGATACAATGAATTTATTAAACCTATCTTAATCCTTACCAAAACGCTGATTGGTAACTTTCGGGGTTCTGATGGCCCTCTTCTTCACACAGGCTTATCGAGATACATTTCTTATAACTTTAAAGAAAATTACGAAACAAAAAGTAAAGGGAGAGACTTAATGTTTTCGAACTGTGCAGTAGAAGAAACCAACAATTGCTTAAAAATATGTAAATTTATTGTAGTTTTAACAACGTAGCCTCCTACATGTTTCGGCCACCTATTGTGGTCATATTCAGGGAGATGTTCTTTGAAGGATGTACTATATAGAACGTCAAACCAATTTACATATATAACATTTTGAGTTTCAAATAAACACTTTAAATTGTTTGTTAAAATATAAAATAGTGATAAAATTATTTGTGCCTAGTTGTGTCTGCGTATGCAGTATACATATTGTGACACGATCCAAGTGAAGATGGTGATGTTGTATCTCAACAATACAGCAGCACGACTAAAATAAATTTACATATTTGTGCACGTACTGGTTGGTTTAGTTTCTCATACTGAATATTCAATGCATGGTCACGAATCACTTAAAACTGCAGTAGAAGTTGATAAAAGTGAAGAAGCCTTTTATAATCATCGAAAGACCTGGCAGTATCATGGGGAGTAATCACATCAGGAGATCTATAAAATTCTATGTCAGTTACTAGTGCAAGGAAAGTGACGATTCTGTCATGAAACCTTCGCTCTTTTAGTATATTTCGCTGCGTTGGTTGCTAACCAACGAGGTGAAATATTCTAGAAGAGAAAGAACATCTCGGCTATACCGCGGTGAAAGCCTAAAATCTCAGATGCTTATGCCACTTTAGGGGAACTTTTCCGACCACACGGCAGATTGTAACTGTTGGTCACATAGACAAACATTCCGAAGTATATAGGAACACCCATGTTTTACAACGCTTCCCCCTTTTTTAGGTGCTCTACATTTCTTGCCATTGCTGACAATAACTACCTTTTTCTGCAAAAAACAAATACAGGGTCACGAATGTAACCCCATTTTTCAGATGGAGGACCTAATAGTGTGATACGTTTCAGGAATCTCGCGTACTTACAGAAGTATAATATTGGTATCAAACAATGACTAACTGACCATTAAAAAAAGAAAACTTAGGCATTTTGGAAGATAACCTGCTCAGATACCACTCCTTTCATGACAAAATTCACATTAAGTGAAGAGGGATGTAACTAAAGCCTGCATCTAACCAGCTGGTCTGTTCTCATTGCTGTTTGATTTAATTTCTGTCATCTGCTCCTCTCGTTACCTCGTCTCGTCTTTTCTCCAAACCGTCGTTCCTACCTAAGTGTTCTCCACCTAAGTGAATTGTGGCTTCTCTTTCTCTCTGGCTTTAATTCTGTCATAGCTCCGCCTTGAGCTCTTCCCGCGCATCATATAAGCCTTTCAGTGCAACATAAAACGAGGGATCATGCCGACCGTCTGTCTTGATTATATTACAAGCCAAGTCTCTAGCAGGAAAGCGAGGTTTATATCCTACGTGATACTGGTCGAATAATTCGCATGAATCGATGAAATTGTATTCCTTACTACAGAACCTGGGCCTACTTGGGTGTAAAAAAGAGAAACCTGCAGAATCCTTTGTCACCAATTCGATTAGCAGACACTGCAGTATGAGAAAATATTTAATTTAACGTTATGTATTTTTTTGTTTTTGTTTATTATCGGCGTAAACTTGGCACTCTTATTACAAAAAGAGAATTTTTACTTTTCAATAATTGTTTCTATGCGTCACGTAGCACTTCGGTTATTTCCTTCAATATCTTGATATAATTCTCGTTTTTATAAGGGATATAGTCAGAAAAGTACTTAAAGCGTTATATACGATCTTCAAACAATTGTTGACCTGCTTATGCTAGAATAAGTGTAATTGGGTTATCAAAAAATACTTTGTAACTTAATCGTGTACCTTATCTTATTATTCACAATTATGTGTCTTTCCTGGTAAATGGTACATTCTAATGCAATAAAACAGTAAGTCATAAAACATAAGGGGAAGTGGAGAATAATGCTCAACATTTTCTTAACATCGGTACTAAATGAAGATTCGTCACAATCTGCATGTTTTACTGTGGGAGTAAAAACTCAAGGAAGGTTGGTGCTTGCATGTCACAGAACATGAAACTGCGATTACAAGGAGATGTGCTTGTTTATGTAGCAACAACATACCAGTTGCATGTTTTTAACAGTATTGAGTGTATTATTTCGAATAATTAATTTCGAAGCAGAAGATGGCAGTTTGTGTTTATGTATTTCGCATCCTGTGCCCTGTAGGACTGAAATATGTGGTGCTTAACAATTTATGGGTTCCTTTGTTTGCCACGTGTTAAATTTATGACAAGTAACCGATCAAAGAAGTTAGTATATATGTATATATGTAAATGCAACTTTTATATTTCCTGTTTCTTACTGCAGATATAAGAGTGAACACGCAGATAAAATATTTATCCTATACTTAGCAATATGTACGGCAGCTGCAACTGTTAACGCGCTCTGCAATGACCGCGGTACATTTCTGGATCTGATTTGAATCCTAGTTTTTGTTAATATTACATAATTATTATACTATTTATTATAATATATAATTTTCATAAACGAGTGAACTCCATTTCGTTAATTTCAGTGTAATTTCTGTTTAAACTTTCAGCTACAGTACGTTGTTATGTTGACCAGGAAAATTATTTTGCAGGTAAGTCCCTTGGCATGTGCAGAGGATAGGCGCAAGTGCTACATGCGAACATGATCAGGTATATTGTGCTGAGGGATTTACGCTGCACAGTTTGGTAGAAATTTACTGACGTTCAGAGGAAATTCCTGACTGCACTCTCACGGCAGACGATTAAGTCGCTTGAGAAAAATCATTCTAGATTCAGGGGGATAACGAAAGGGCACGGCTCCTCAGTCGAGACGAAGAAAGGTAATGGGGCCAACTCTGAAGGCAATGATTTGTCGCCTTCCATAAAAGGCAGATAATTTAATGACCAGCTGAGATGTTACGCGGTTTTCGAGAATGATTCCTTTTCTTGAACTTGGTTACTGGTGTTTAGATTGAAACATCGTTTCCTTAAAATGTTTGATGTTGGGGACCCTTACAAAGTTTTACTGATCCTGCCGACCCCTTCCTCAAAATTATTTCAGCCCTCGGAACCAAAGTCACCCCTCGCGGCAACATTGAAGAGTCAAATAATTACAAGAAAGAAATAAATTAATATTCTAAAAACTTCATTGTTCAAAATCAAAATTTGTCACAAATGTTATGATATTCCTAGGAGTAATTCAGTTTAATTCAGTCCTGCTTTGGTAATGTGCTGAGTCAAAAAGCAGAAGGTCACTTACATAAAGAGTACAACTATAAACCAAAGTAATAAAAGACAGTAAAGAGGATACGTAGGAAACAAACACAAACGAAAAGAAGAAACCTTGCAAATAGTAACACACTGGTAATAACATTATGCTAATCTCTGTGGCCACGCGGTTTATGGCGTGGGACTGTGCCCGATCGTTTACTGGGATTACGGGGCAGAATCCCGCCGGGGCATGAATGTCTGTCTGTCGTGAGTGTTGCTTGTTGTCAGTCAGAGGTCTCTTTGTCGGGCTGATCAATCGTCCAGAGGATTTCTACCGAGTGTGAGAAGCCTCTACGATGCGTAAGCCCTGATGCACTGGGGGCTGCTGCATCATAAAAAAATAATACTATGTCTGAATAATTGTGAAAAATTTGCCTTCTTAAGACATCAAAATTAGCACATGCTGAATTCGCCGCAGCTGTGCATCTGACGTCTGTCTCAGGGGCATTTTTTGACGGATGGACTAACATGAAACAAAGGAAGTTTCGAATGTTCGCAGTGGGAACTCGAAGACCAATAATGTCCATCGAATGTGGACAAGTCGTAGAACCAAATGGACATGAAAATAAAAAAAAAATGCGTCAAGTTTATCTCTTCTGACGTGTCCAGTTTGTAGATTAAGTAGACGAAGAGCAGTAACACACGTACAGCCATTAGTAGCTGGGTAAAAGAAGGGAGTGTAATAAAGAGCTTCGGACTTTCTCTGAATGCTTCCGAATATTTTGACACCAGTAAAAATAAATCCTAAATGACAAATCTTGTTTTTTGCTGTGACCAGAATTTGCACTATATTAAACCATTATTCCATAAATTCGAATTTGGTAAAACTTTAAAATATTCAGTGCAATTTTACCTTCTAAATTCTTACAGGAAGAAAAAATAATCTTTCCAGCCTTTATAGATTCGCGGACACCACTTTGACCACCACTGCCCTAAACTGTCATGAAGATACGAGAATTTGGATGTTTTGGTTTAAGTTTAGCTGTGTATGGCTATGCTAACGTTAGTAAGAAGTCAAATGGCCTTGACTGGAGACACTTTGTTAACATATTCATAACTGTGGTGGCGCTAGTGCACTCATTGTGCTGTTAACAACGCGCAAGAAGAACAACTGTGGTGCAGGGAAGCCAAAAACTCCATCCCGTTATGACATGGGGTGCAGCCTGCTGTAGGAGTCGACTCTCTGTCGAGGGGAGGATCAGCGACTGATATTAAAGCATATACCAAGACAAGAATCACGACTGAGCGTCTTCACGAACACGCTTATTTCTGGGGGGTGCTTCCTATATGTTCGCCCCCCTCACCGCACACGCTGTAACAAGCACAGGAGGTAGGATTATATTGCCTGTGTCGTCTTGAGCTGATTAAACTGAGTCCGGAGAAAGTGCTACGGTACCGTGGCCTCTTAAAGATAAAGAAATGATAATGATGATGATAATAATAACAATAACACATTTTAGTATCAGAGCCTAAAGATTTTTTCGTAAGAATAAATATTATAACGAACAGAGGAAAGACCAGTTGAAATAAACGGGAAGTTATATGTACGTAAACATTTGCTCACGTGGAGACCGTCTAAAGATTAATGGCATCTGTCGGACACCGAGAGTATCTTGTTAGTGAGAGTATGTACATGTCAAAGCACTACGCCGATTAACATTATCCACAGACATAAATAATAACTACGTCATACATGAGTGAATAACGTATGCACATATTCAATCAGCTAACCTTGTCCCAAATATCTCCCATTCTAGTTATAAGCAGTTTACGTAATGTCTGTTGCAAATTGGTTGGAAAGTACAGAGTAATATGAATTTTGAAATAACAACACTTGTAAGACCACAGTAATGCATGGTTAAATATGGCAATGATAATGTAGATTTGTTGCAGTGAGCCTCTCAGGTCAATGTGCATGTACCGGACTGTAAATTCAGCATAAAATAATGAACTGTGACGTTACAGCGAGTGGGAGGGATAGTGATGAAAACTGCTCTGACGGATTTATATAACTGTATTTACCACGAAAGAACCTCGGAATATCTTGTCATTTGATCGTGATGTTTAAAGTATTCTCGTACGAGTATTTAACATGTAAAAGTTTTTTACATTTATATTTTAGCCCTGTTTTTCCTCATCTTACCCCCTTTTCTACGTACGCTTTTTCTGCTTCTTCCAATTCTTCCCCATTTCTCTCTCATCCATCTTGTCTTCTTTCTCCCGCTACATATCTTCTTGTTTTGTAATTTGAAACAGTTGATGTAAACATCGCTCAGAATATGCCGTTACTAGGGAACAACAAAGAAAAACACGAGCTCCATACGTACGACATTACTACAACATTTTTCCCCCTCAGCTCCGCCGTCCATCTGAGTCTAAAAAGCTCTCAGATTTCGACATGCACGGAAGTATGCACAGGCGCCAAAACACACACACAAAGTATTTTACAGTTATGATTATTACAGTGTCTCAGTTCGTAAGCTGATTTTTAACAACGTTAGATAATTTTAAAGAATTTAGCTAACTATGAAAGAGCTATGTGCTATGTGCAACGTAAAACCAAAGATATGGATAGCCTTGCATAAAAACCTGCGTTTGGCCAAATTTCTTGTCGAGTTAGGGTGATTTTCATCGTAAAGTCTGTTGGAGCCGGTTTAGTTCATTTAGTAAAATACCTATACTATGGGCTTCACAATCGGGGTTCAGTTCCCGTTAGAGACAGTGACTTTACTGCCCGCCACTACGTGCTGAAAAATTCTGGACGTAATACCGCTATTTAGCCGACGCGCACCGCAGTATATTTTCCCTTGGCGTGCAGCAGAGAGATGAAGCTCCCTGGTCATCCTCATCTTTTGTCGAGGTTAAGCATTTGTGGATGTATACCTCCACTCCTACATCTACATGTCATAGTGCTCAATTAAGAATAAAAATAATCTTAAATTTCCAAAAAAGACATTTTAATTTAAGATGATTTTCTGTGTTCCTGACAGAATCCTGTACCTAGGGGTGTCACTGCTAAGAGCAGATTGGCGGTAAAGGAATTTAGAATTTTTTTTTTTTTTTTGGGGGGGGGGGGAGGAAATTCGAAACCGGTACTCGGACTGGGCCTAATGTTGTTGCTGCTTAGATACTGTGACTGCGCGAGTCAGATTGCGTGAGACAGAGATCATGGTTTGTGTTAACTAGAGATCGAAATACAGGAGGAATATTGGACTATTTCTATGCTTGTCTATAATGTCCAAAGCAAACCTTCCATTTTTCATCATTTTAGATATTAAGACCTCTTGAGGTTGCAACAAAATTGCAAAGTAGATGTTCTATGTATTTGGAAATTTCTTGAATGAGCGCCATATATTGGATGTGACGCAGGCAGATAAATTAATACAAGGTCCAGGCTTAAATACCGTCCGAACAATAGGCAATTCACGACTGCCTCATAATAGTATCTTTTTCGCAATACTTGTCTCCTGACTTACTCTCTGTAACCATAAGAACGATATACTACATGGAAATAGAATAACGACAGAATATAGACGCCACCAGTTGTGTATTTCTTTTTTCTTTCACTGAAGTTTATTTTTTATGCAAGTCTTTTTTAAACGCCTTTTGCGTTTTTCTCGCAAAGTCTTTAGATGAATTTGTAATTAAATATTTGCATGGCGACAGTACTGCCACGTCTAAAGCTGACGTGCTGTTTTCTTCCAGCTTGCAACACCTAATTGACACTTAATAGCAGAGACACAGAAACCAGAGGTAGTAAAATACTAAGATTAGTGCAACTGTCGCTGTCCATTTCTTCTTGGAGGGGGGGGGGGGGGTCCGAAAGGAAAAATTTGTTATTTTTAACCAAATTTTTCCCTTTTAAATTTGGCCGAACCATTTTTTTTTTTTTTTTTTTTTTCCGTCCCTTTTTTTTTTTTT
>Ga0123355_10005876_pt1 | contig 18070 bp, 14 predicted proteins | sample TergutEmb28metaG_3_FD_89872 | JGI IMG/M metagenome (GOLD analysis project Ga0123355, IMG submission 89872) | Embiratermes neotenicus P1 segment gut microbial communities from Petit-Saut dam, French Guiana - Emb289 P1 | ecosystem: Host-associated > Arthropoda: Insects > Digestive system > Gut ... | reverse complement strand
GGGGATGTCGTTGTCCATAGAGAGGGTAGTCGCTGTGGAGTCCATGACCTGCAGGTGCTGGGCCAGGACATCGTCGTAGGTAATAGAGTCATATTTTACGGCATCTGGATCTTTGTTGGGGTCTGCGTTGTAGACACCATCTACATTTTTGGCGAGAAGGATCACTTCTGCATCGATCTCGGCGGCGCGGAGGACGGCTGCCGTATCCGTTGAAAAATAGGGGTTCCCCGTGCCACAGGCGAAAATGACGACCCGGCCGCGCTGGAGGTGCTTATCGGCTTTGAGCCGGATATAGGGCTCGGCGATTGCTCTGATTTCCAGCGCGGTCTGGATGCGGACGCTCACGCCGGTCTGTTCGAGCACATCGGCCAGGGCCAGGCTGTTCATAACGGTGGCTAACATGCCCATATGGTCGGCCCGGGTGCGCTCCATCTTGCCGTCACCGTCTTTGACGCCCCGCCAAAAGTTGCCGCCGCCGACCACGATGCCCACTTGAACGCCCTGTTCAATGCAGGCCTTGATGACCTCGGCCACATGGTGCATCATATCGAAATCCAGCCCGAACCCCTCTTTGCCCGCTAAGGCCTCGCCGGAGAGCTTGAGCAGGATACGCTTATAAATTGGATGCTGCATAGGATGATTCCACCTTCACTACGTTTGATCTCTCCTATTCTAAACTATTTTCCGCTCACCCACAAGAGGTTTGAAAAATTTTCCCTGCATCTGTGTTTTATGTATCCCCCGCCGTAGGCGGGGAAACAAATTTAAATCAGTGCAATGCACCCGTTCCCCGATATGGGAGCCGTTCGGAAATAGTTACATTTTTCTGTGACTTTTGTAACTTTTCTCCAAGGTTGTAGGCATTCCTCTCTTTTTCATTGCATTTCGAAGTGTTTTCCCGTATAGTAGACATAAGATGATAGCTTTTAATTATCTGATAAAGGGAGATTTTGCAATGAAACAGATTCGAACGATTTTGGCCCTGGTGTTAGTGCTGGCGCTATTGGTTGGGTTTGCGCCTGCCAATAGCGATTCGCTTGCCGCCTCGGCTTTTACGCCGCCGCATGAAGTGATTCGTATCGGGCTCAACGCCGCGAACTGCTGGGCGGTAACCTCCAGTGTGACCCTTACGAATGCCGGGGGGCTGCGCCTGGGGACCTTCAATGCCGCGCGGGTGTTTGTGCCGAACAACAACACATCGCACAATAGCCTCACGGTCACAGCTTCCGGGACCTCAGTGATTATCCGCAACGCAGCGGGGACGACACTTCACTCTGGGGCCGGACCGATTGCCATCGCACCGGTGAACGCTGCAACCACCACCACATATACCTTGCCGTTCGCACCTGTCGCCGGGAATGCAAATCGGACCTTCCAATTTTTTGGCGGCTTCCGTTTCACCGCATCGGGCGGGAATCTGACAGTGGTAAATTATGTGGATATGGAGGGCTATATAAAGGGTGTTGTACCCTATGAGATGCCGGCCTCTTGGCCGTTGGAGGCGCTGAAAGCCCAGGCGGTCGCGGCCCGGACCTTTGCGGTTCGGCATTTTGGCCGCCGGAACAGTCAAGGCTTCGATTTAAGGAACACCACCGCCGACCAAGTCTATCGCGGTGTGGGCGGGAGCGCAAACGCGAACTCCAATCGCTCTGTCACGGATACCCGCGGCATGGTGATGCTCCACAATGGCAGGCCCATTGGGGCGTATTACCACGCGGCCTCCGGTGGTGCCACAGAAAACTCAAGCAATGTGTGGGTTACCCAATATCCATTCCTGGTCGGTGTGCGGGACCCGTATGAAACGATTACGTCGATTCGTTGGACCAGAACGCTGACGCCGACAGAGTTTCGCAATCATATGAGACGCAGCAATAATGCAGCGGGTTTCAATCTGCCGGATATTGTCGATGTGATCCCGGAGTATACAGCTATGGGTAACATGCTGCGTGTGACCTTTGTGGCATCGAACGGCGCACGGCAGACTTATTCTCGCGGGGATACACGGACACGGGTCAACTCGGGCCTGTGCCCGCAGGGGAGATTTAACAGCCAGCGATTTACGATCACCAGAAACGGCCCTCGGGCGCTTGACATAGCAATTCCGGAAATATTGGACACGGTGGGTGACGTGTATCAGACGGACCTCTATACATTGGAGGAGCTTGTTCTCTATCACAGCGAGATTGAGATTATGGAAATGGCCGAGGCGGGGCAGGTCCAACTACATACCGCGTCTGAGGAGGCCATAGAGGCACTCAATACCGGCGGCCTTACGTTTACTGTGGCGAACTATGGCTTCGGCCATAATGTTGGAATGAGCCAGTGGGGCGCCAATGGTATGGCCCGGGCGGGTTATACCTTTGATCAAATTCTCCGCCATTACTACACGGGCGTTACCATTACAGGTACAGTTGCGCCACCGCCGCCGACAGGGTTCGCGGATGTGTCGTCCGACGCGTGGTACCACGGGCGGGTTCAGTATGCGTTTGAGCAGGGCCTTGTCAATGGAGTCGGCGGGAACCTGTTTGCGCCCTATGCGACCGCGACCCGGGCCGAATTTGCGACTATTGTAGCCAATATGGCGGGGGTGAATGCGCGAGACTGGGCACGGCCCGGAACCGTCATTACACAGGGCGGCGGCGCGGTCAATGTGCGCTCCGGCCCGGGCGCGAGCCATCAAAGTCTCGGCACACGCTCCACGGGCACCGCGGTCCAGATTATCGGACAAGGCCTCGGGACAGATAATATGATTTGGTTTCGGATCATCCACGGCGGCGGGCACGGATATATGCGCAGTGACTTTATTCAGGCCCAAGCCGGACCGTTCTCTGACGTAGGAGCCGGGGTATGGTATGCGCCTTTTGTGGCCTGGGCCCACGCCAACGGCGTCATCCAGGGTGTCGGTGAGGGCAGGTTTAGTCCGGCTGGATTGATCACACGACAAGAGATGACCGTTTTGTTATATAATTATGCCGTATGGAGCAACATTTCCTTGCGACAATATGATGTGGAGCCTTTCCCGGATATAGGGGATATTGCTTCATGGGCAATAGATGGCGTGACAGCGATGCAACGGGCCGGGATGGTTCGAGGCGATGAGCATGGGAATTTTAATCCGCTGGGGAACAGCATCCGCGCAGAAAAGGCGACGTTAATTGCAGATTTCCACGAGACATACCTCCGTTAAAAGATAATGGAAAACAACGTGTGAGCCCGACACAGAATAGATGTGTCGGGTTCGTTTTTCGTGTGGGGTGACTATAAATTTGTTTCCTCCGCCATCTGCGGACGACACCGAGTTACCTTTTTCTGTTCTCGATTCCCTTTAGCGCTGCGTTTGCCCACTGCCCTATTCGTGCAAAGACTTGTAATTTTATTCCATTCAGTGTAAAATACTTTGACCAGACAGGCTGGTTCTGTTTGGATGGGTTGCATAATACCTATACTATTGAGGCAAACGCCTTAATTTACGAATCGGAAGGATTCCCAATATGACACATCACAGACCCAGAAGAAGCTATCTCCACGGGGCCGCTGTTTTGGCGACGGCTGTTGCTGTCGTGAAGGTGATTGGCGCGGTTTATCGGATTCCCATTCTCAATATTTTGGGCGATGAGGGCGCGTCTCCTTTTCAGGTAGCCTTCTCGGTTTACACATTCCTGCTGATTGTATCTACCGCAGGCCTGCCGGTAGCGCTTTCAAAATTGGTGGCTGCGGCGGATGCCATGGGACGGGCACGGCAGGTGCGGCGGGTGTTTACTGTGGGGCGGAATACGTTTGTGGCACTCGGATTTGGGTCTTTTCTCATCATGGCGCTTTTTCATCAGCAGTTGGCGGAGCTCTTCGGCTCTCCTTCGGCGGCATATGGGATACTGGCGCTTTCTCCTGCGGTATTTTTTGTGGGGCTGATCTCCGCCTACCGGGGCTATTGTCAGGGGCTTTCCGACATGGTGCCAACCTCGGTGTCGCAGATTATTGAGGCTCTGGCGCGCCTGATTGTAGGGCTGACGCTGGCCTGGTTGTTTGCTTATTGGGCTTTGCCCTCCCCTGTCACGGTAGCGGGGGCCATCCTGGGCGTAACGGCGGGCTCGGTGTTAGCTACGCTGTACCTGTTTTTCGCCAAACGGAAGGTAGATCGCCATCGTCGGATATCCGATGCGGCGGATGTGCCGGACTCTGCGCGGCAGATATCCAAAAGCCTCGGTAAAATCGCCGTTCCCCTGACGCTGGGGGCCTCGATTTTTGCGTTCATCGGTATTATCGATAACGCTGTGATTTTACGGCAACTCCAAGATACGGTAGGGCTCCCCTACGAAGAGGCCCTAAGCCTTCACGGGACCTATGCGATGACTCTGCCGCTGTTTAACATGCCGATATCCTTTGTCGTTCCCCTTATGGTGGCCTTGATCCCCGCTATCTCCGCGTTTCTGGCTCAGGGAGACCATCTGGGTGCCCGAAAGACCTCGGAGTCTGGGATTCGGGTTGCCTGCCTCTTGGCGTTACCGGCCGGGGCGGGCCTCACCGTGCTGGCGGGCCCTATTATGGATGTACTCTATTACGGCAGATTCGCCGACCAGGGAGCATGGCTCATGGCTTGGATGGGGCTTGCAGCTTTTTTCATCTGCTTTTTCCAGATCACAAATTGTGTCCTGCAGGCTTACGGGTTCCAGCGATACACGATCCTTACGCTGCCGATCGGCGGCTTAGTAAAACTGGTTTTGACCTGGTGGCTCTTAGCCGTGCCGGGGATTGGCATCTATGGTGCGGCCATCGGTACGCTGGCCTGTTATGTGGTAATCAGCGTGATCAACGTGGTGCTGGTGAAAAAGAAAATTCCGGATCCGCCCAGTTTTCGCCGTGCGCTCATATTGCCCCTGCTCTGTACCGCGGCTATGGCGGCGACAGCCTGGGCCAGCTATGGGCTGATTAGTAGCGTGGTCTTTGATGTGTTGGCCTATGCCCCCACGCGGGTGCCGCTGACGATTTCCCTGACCGGCTCTATCGGGCTTGCGGCGGCGGTCTATCTGGTGCTCATCATCGCCACCCGTGCGCTGAAAAAAGAGGATATGCTCATGCTACCGAAGGGTGCAAAGCTGGCGAAACTCTTGCGTGTTCGATAAAAAATCAAAAAAAATTAAGAAATCACTTGCATATAAGGGAAAAGTATGGTAGATTTTGAATTGCGAGAAGCCTATACGGTAGGCGATCTCAGGAAAATCATTGCATTACTTCGTTCAGACAGGGGCTGCCCTTGGGATCGAGAGCAGACCCATGAGAGCATCCGGCGCAATTTCCTGGAGGAGACGTATGAGGCTTGCGAAGCTATTGACGCAAATAATACGGAGCTCCTGCGCGAGGAGCTGGGCGATGTGCTCACCCAGGTCATATTTCACGCCCAAATCGAAGAAGAAGCGGGCAGGTTTGACTTAGATGATGTAGCGGACAAGACCTGCAAGAAACTGATCTTCCGCCACCCCCACATTTTCGGGGATGTTGTAGCGGAGGACAGTGACCAAGTCATGGCGAGCTGGGACGAGCTCAAACGGCGGGAAAAGCGTTACGAGACCGTAGCAGAATCGATGGAGGGTGTGGCAAAGAGCCTGCCCGCCACTTGGCGCGCGGAGAAAATCCAAGCAAAGGCCCGGAAGGTTGGCTTTGACTGGCCGGAGGCCAAGGGGGCCTTGGACAAGCTGGATGAAGAATGTGCCGAACTGAAAGAGGCTATGCATAGCGGGACAGGCCTTGCGGAAGAAGTAGGGGATTTGCTCTTCTCTGCTGTCAACGTAGCGCGGCTGCTGGACATTGACCCGGAAGAGGCCTTGCACGCGGCTTCGGACAAGTTCACGCGGCGATTTGCTTATGTAGAGCAGGCGGCGATGGACAGAGGCCGGGTTCTGACAGATATGACCTTGGATGAGATGGAAGATATCTATCAAGAGGGCAAAGAGAGGGTTATGGGCAAACAGCGTTGATTTTTGTTTTTCCCAGCATATTAAGGGGGTGGGAAACAAAAAATCTAACAATGCGTGTCTGTTGCTCAAAGAGAGACTTTAAGGTGCGTCATGCGCTTTTTAGTAAAATAAATAGGCGGGAAAACCGTCAAGCATTATTTAGGAGGAGTTTCAGTATGAATAAGGCAGAACTGATTGCTGCAGTTGCGGAGAAAGCTGAACTGTCGAAGAAGGACACCGAAAAGGCTGTCAACGCGTTTGTTGACGCGATCACCGAGAGCTTACAGGGCGGCGACAAAGTCCAATTGGTCGGGTTTGGCGTATTTGAAGTCAAGCACCGTGCCGAGCGTATGGGCCGCAACCCCAAAACGAAAGAGCAGATCAAAATCGCTGCATCTTCTGTACCCGTGTTTAAAGCAGGCAAGGCGTTTAAAGACGCGATTAACTAATCTCGGTTGACAAGCCGGAATCCCTATGCAATAATGGAAACCGCCCTCACATGGGGGCGGTTTTTTGTATATAGTCGTGTAACCCACAGAGGAGGATATCCCATGCGTTTAGACAAATATTTAAAAGTCTCAAGGCTGATTAAGCGGCGAACAGTGGCCAATGAGGCCTGCGATAACCAACGGGTCAGTGTGAACGGACGGCCTGTACGGGCCTCCTATGCGGTACAGACGGGGGATGTGATTGAGATTCAACTGGGCCAGCGGACGACGCGGGTCGAGGTGCTCAGCGTGACAGAACACGTGGCCAAAGACGAAGCCGCGGCGATGTACCGGGAGCTGTAGGGCGGTTATAAAAGGCCATTTTATGACGGGCTTTGACCTGTGACGCATATGGCAGTGATGAGCATCGCGACCTACAACCCAAAAACAAAGAAAGAGCGCCGTTCATAATGAATGGCGCTTTTTGTGTTACTCAGTGGAATTCGCTTCAAAATCATACGCAAATAATTCGTTTGGTGTGACATTGAAAATGACACATAGAGCTTCTATGTTTCTGTAGCTGATGGATCTTGTTTGGTTATGTACCATTTTGTGGTAACTTTGATAGCTCATGCCTAACTGTTTCCAAAGCCAATATTTTGTTTTGCCACTCTTTTCGAGAAGTGTTAAGACGTTTAATTGTATCATCTCATGTCCCCGCATCTGATTTATTCATCTATACTATCAAGTAACTGGCTTTGACATATAGACAATAATCCGATATAGTATATAAACTATAGATAGTGGGGTGATGGGATTGCCGGATTATGAGAAGATGTATAAAGCCTTGTTCAATACGGTCACAGACGCAATCGAGATGTTGCAAAGCGCACAACAGGACACCGAAGAACAGTATATCAGCGCGGAACCGACGGTTTTAAAAATCTTGCCGTTTGACGAAGGTTCGCCGACGGATGATGTGCGATGATACGACTATAAATCGAGCAGAATGAGGTGAGGGTATGCGCAAATAGCGTTGATTTAAATTTGTTTTCCCACGCCGTAGGCGGGGGAAAACAAGAAATCCAACAACGCATTTATCCACTGCCTGAGACGAGAGATCAGCTCTATATTACGGCTTTTTCTGCCGCTTTGGCGACGCTTCCGGCTTTACCAGGCACCATTTATGGAATCCAATCAAGTCCTCACGGCCCGCCGCTCTTAGGGCCGCTAGGACTTGTTTTTTCTTTTCGGGCCTCCGCCACTGGAGGAGGGCGCGTTGCAAGTTGCGTTCTCGATCGCCTTTGGGGACGTAGACCAGCTCCATGGTCATGGGGTTTAGACCCGTGTAGTACATGCAGGTGGAGAGCGTACCGGGGGTGGGGTAGAAATCTTGGACTTGCTCCGGATGTTTGCCCTGTTTGTGGAGGGTCTCGGCCAGGGTGACGGCGTCGTGTAGTGTGCTGCCGGGGTGACTGCTCATGAGATAGGGGACGAGATACTGCTCTTTGTCGTATTTCTGATTGAGACGGCGGTATTTCTCCGCGAAGCGGGCGTAGACCGTCGGGTGAGGTTTGCCCATGCAGTCAAGGACGTGGGGGACGACGTGTTCCGGGGCGACTTTGAGTTGGCCGGAAATGTGGTAGTGCACCAGCTCGGCGAAGCATTCGCCGTTTGTGTCCTCCAATAAATAGTCAAAGCGGATACCGGAGCGGACGAAAGCTTTTTTTACACCGGGGATGGCGCGGACTTTACGCAGAAGTTTGAGATAGTCCGTGTGGTCGGCGTCCAGCTGGCTGCAGGGGACGGGGGTGAGGCATTGTTTACCTTTGCAAAGGCCGTGTTTGCGTTGCTTCGCGCAGGCGGGGCGGCGGAAATTGGCCGTGGGACCGCCGATGTCGTGGACGTAGCCCTTGAAATCGGGGTGACGGACAAAGCCTTCTACCTCCCGCACCACAGATTCGTGGGTGCGAGCGGTGACCATACGGCCCTGGTGGAAGCTGAGGGAACAGAAGTGGCAGCCGCCGAAACAGCCCCGGTTATGGATGACGGAAAAACGGACCTCCTCAATGGCGGGTACGCCGCCCCGGTCGCTATACATGGGGTGGACCTCTCGGGTGTAAGGGAGGTCGTAGACAGTGTCTAAGTCTTTGCCGTCTAGGGGGTAGGCAGGGGGGTTAGCCACCAGAGTGCGATGACCGTGGTTTTGGAGGAGAGCTTTGCCTTTGATCGGGTCGTGTTCCTCCGCTTGGATGCGGGCGGCCTCGGCGTAGGCACGTTTATCCAATTGTATTTCTTCGTAAGCGGGACATTCCGTGAAGGGAGAGGGACAGTCGGCGGTGTTCTGTGTGGCGTAGGCGGTACCACGGATGTCTCGCACTTCGGAGATCGGGGTACCGCTTTTGAGGCGGGCAGCGATTGCGCGGGCGGCGGTCTCGCCCATGCCATAGACGAGGAGGTCGGCTTTTGCGTCGAAGAGAACGCTGCGGCGGACCTTATCAGACCAGTAGTCGTAATGGGCGAAACGGCGCAGGCTGGCCTCAAGGCCGCCCAAGATCACCGGCAGGCCGGGGAATGCCTCACGGGCGCGGTTCGCGTAGACGATGGCGGCCCGGTCGGGACGGAGACCCGCTTTGCCGCCGGGAGAGTAGTAGTCCTCGCGCCGCGGCTTTTTTGCGGCGGTGTAGTGGGCCACCATGGAATCGAGGTTACCCGCCGTGACAAATACGCCAAAACGCGGCCTCCCCATCGCGAGGAAAGCCGCTGTATCTTGCCAATTCGGTTGTGCCAAAATCGCCACCCGATGCCCTTCAGCCTCCAGCACACGACCAATGACGGCGGCGCCGAAACTGGGGTGGTCGATATAGGCGTCGCCTGTGATGATCAGGAAGTCGTAGCCGGCCCAACCTCGGGCGATCATGTCAGCTTGGGAGACGGGGAGAAAACATTGTATGTCCATAGGGGTGTGCCTCTTGGATATGTGGTGGTAGCTTTGCGTAGTAGCAATCTTCTTTCCGGCGGGCGAGATGTAAGGAGGGCTCCGATGTGTGTTCCGTCACCGTACCCGCACAGTAATATCTTTCTCCATCACCCACAGCGGGCCGCGGACGCCTTCGGTTTCGCCGATTTTTACAAACCCGAAGCGCTCGTAAAACCCGATGGCCTTTTTGTTTGCTTCGGCTACGTGGAGGGTGAGCTTGGTGCGGCCCAGGGGGCGGTATACGCTGGTCGCGTGACCAATAAGTTGGGGGCCGAAGCCGTGACCGCGGTGCTCCGGCTTTAAGTAGAAGAAACTGATATGGCCCTCTTCGGCGGCTTCTCCGCGGGTTATATCGAGCTCTAAGAGTCCTACGGAGGTGCCGTCGCTGGTGACGGCCTCTACCAGGGCGTGGGGATGGGCGGCGGCGTGGTAGGCCGCTTGGGTTACATATTCGTCGGTGAACCCTGCCAGGCTGCCGTGAACCTCGCCCCAGGCGTCTTGCCGATAGGTGAGGTAGCGGCCATAAGATTCAGGGTCGTCCAAATCAAGCGACAGAAAGTCCAGATTGCCCTTATCGCTGCCGCAAGCGTTTCGCCACCAGTGTTGGCGGGAGAAGGTGGAGAGGTCTTCCCCCAAGTGGCTTGCGTCATTCATCCAGCGGACAGTGAGGCCGTGGTCGCCTCCGGCCTCAATGAGAGTGACAGCGGTATTGTCGCAGTGAGGGATTTCAGAGAAACGCACAGAGGGCAGACCATGCAGCCGAGCGAGGAGTGCCCGGATGGCGTTGCCGTGGGTGACGATACCCACTGTTTGGCCCGGATGGGCCGCAGCGATATCCGACACGGCGTTTGCCATGCGATTTGTGAGGTCGGAGAATGTCTCGTTTGTACCATCTATGTCCCAACGGGCGGGATCTTGGGAAAAATAGGCGAGCTGACTTGGCTCTGCCCGTTCAATGGACGCCCAGGTGGCGTCTTCCCAGCGGCCCATAGCGACCTCTCTGAGGTCCGGCCGGATCGTGACGTCTAAGTTCCGGGGTATGGAAAGGGCCTTGGCGGTGGACTGGGTGCGGACAAGATCGCTGGCGTAGACGGCGTCTATCTTGAGTCCGGTAAAGCGCTCACCCAAGGCGGTGATTTGGCGTAGCCCCAGATCTGTGACCGGGCTGTCATAGTGGCCGTGAATTCGGCGGTAGAGATTGCCGTCCGCCTCGGCGTGACGGATGAGGTATAGTTTTGTAATCATGTGCTTGCTCCTATGCGTTATGTCGTGAGCGGGCCGTTATTGCGGGGCCGTTATAAGGGGCGTGACTGTTCTATGCGGATTTTGTCTTAGAGGAAACCTGTAGTCGCCGCTACAGTGCACGAAACATTAGTCGGTGCAATTGCCCCCACTATAAATCGGGATCCCAATCTTTGCAGACATCGATCCATTCCCACGCGCCTGATAGTCTGAACAGGGTTTCACAGTCCAGCTCTATGGCGCTGTTGCCGCTTCCGCAGGCGGGAAATACGGTTGGGAAACGTTGTAAGGAGATGTCGAGATAGATGGGAATTTGCTTGTCAATCCCAAAAGGACATACCCCGCCCACAGCATGTCCGGTTAGATCAAGTACTTCTGCTGGCGATAGCATTTTGGCCTTTGAATGGAAGGTGCCTTTGAATTTCGTGTTGTCGATTTTTGCGTCTCCGGCTGTTACAATTAAGAAGCCGCCGCCCTCTTTTCGCTGGAAAGAAAGCGTTTTGGCAATTTTTGCCGGTATGGTGCGGACAGCCTGGGCCGCGAGGTCCACGGTTGCACTGGATGTGTCAAATTCCATGACCATATCTTCCATACCGTGTTGTTTGAAAAACGCTTTCACTGTTTCAATAGACATTAAATGCCACCTCTGTAGTTTGTCGACTATATTTCTCTCATTCTACCACAAATAAAGCAAAAATTCCACGAATTAGATCGAGGGCGGCGGGAAAATGCACTGAAAATTTTCTTGTTGCCCCCGCCGCAGGCGGGGGCAACACATGCAAGCAACTATTTTAGGACATGACTGATCGAATGCCGAGCGGCCAAAGGCGTTGCTGAATTTCGTTCTCTCCCCCGCCCACGGCGGGAGAGAGAACATAGCCTTATCCCTGCGTTTGTCCACTGCCGTCTAAAAGAATATTGCGAATATACGGATTAGGCCCTGGATGATTTTCAGATACATGGGGCGATTTTGCCACTCGTCCAGGTTGATTTCTTGACACCGGGACAGAGTCTCCTCGAAATCGGCCTTGATGGTTTTGATGACCGGAGCGCCGCAGATCCAGACGGCGTTTTCGTAGTGGAGGTAGAAACTGCGGTAGTCCATGTTGATGGTGCCGACGATGCAGTGGTCATCGTCGGAGAGGATGCTCTTGGCGTGAATATAGCCGGGCGTGTATTCGTAAACTTTTACTCCGGCTCGGAGGAGGACAGCATAATTTGACTGCGTGACCATGTGGACGAACCACTTATCCCACACATGGGGCGTGATGACCCGCACGTCGGTACCGCCGAGGGCGGCGGTGCAAAGCGCGTCTATCATGGAGTTGTCGATGATCAGGTAGGGTGAGCTGATGTAGACATATTCACGGGCGGTATGGATCACACTGCGGTAGGTAATCTCTCCCGGGTGGTCGGGACTATTCATGGGCCCGTCAGAAAAGGGCTGGTAGAACCCTTCGGCGGCCGGCTGACCTGAGCGCCGAGGGCGATATTTGTCAAAATCCTGTACGCGGCGGGTTTGGGCTTCCCACATCTGGAGGAAGAAGACGGTCATGCTCTGAGCGGCGTCCCCCTCAAGCCGGATGGCCGCATCTTTCCAGTGACCGTATTTTTTTTCGTAATTAGCGTATTCATCCGCCAGATTCGTACCGCCGGTATAGGCAATCTCCCCGTCGATGACGCAGATTTTCTGGTGATTGCGATAGTTGATATAGAGTCGGCTGATAGAATAATGGATGGGGTTGAATGCGATGACCTGGATGCCGAGTTTTTTCAGGTCGGCGGCTAAATTCTTTGGCAAAGTGGTTAAACTGCCCATATCGTCGTACATGATTCGGACCTCTACGCCCTGGGCTGCCTTGCGGGCCAAAACCTCCCGAAATTCTGCCCAGAGCCTGCCTTGGCTGAGGATGAAGTACTCCAGGAATATAAATCGTTCGGCCTGTTCGATATCTGCGAGCATGGCGGGGAACTGGGCATCCCCCAAGGGGTAGTAGGTACAAGTTGTCCCCTGATAGACGGGGAAGCCCATGCGTCCGAGATAGCCGCATAGGCGTTTGCGCTGGGGGTGTTGGTCAGAGAGGGCTTGGTAAACGACGGGATCCTTGATCAAAAACGGGTTTGTTCGGGCCAGAGTACGGCGCATACGCCTGTGTTTGGCGCGTCTGCCCCAGAGGATATAGAGCACATGGCCTGTCACCGGGAGCAGTAGGATCAGGAGCACCCAGGCCATAGTGAATGATGCGTTCTGCCGCTTGCCCGTCAGAATGAAGATATCAATGACAGAGATGACTTGGATGGCGAAATAGAGGAGTACGGCTCGGGTGTGTACAAATTCGACCAGGAAAAAGATCACTCCGATTTGAGCCGCTACAACAAAAAACACCAGACAAAATCGGAACGTTCCCGCTACACGGCGAGTGAGCCCGGTTTTGACTTGCTGTACTTGCTTTTCTGAGGGGAAGGTCTTTCTATTCATCTACTTCCTCATGCCATTCGTCTACGATATCTGTATTCCGTTCCGCGTAAGAAGTGTCCTCTCCTCCGTCTTGGGTAAGGTTTTTGCTGAGTGTGAGTTGGTAGATCAGCACTGTTGCCGCCAAGGCTAAGAGGGTGCCGCGCATATAAAAAGGCAGATTGTCCCCCATGGTGACGCCGGTGAAATAGATCGCTGTGGAACTGCAGAACATCAGTCGCCTTGGATGGTGTTGGCGGAAGGCGTATCCTGCGATGTAGTAGAGGGCGAGGAGCAGGGCCGCCAGGGCGAAGAGGCTGTAAACATAGCCGAGCAGCACGGGGTCGGCGGCCTGATCAATATGGCCCACGATCAGCCAGATGCAGAGCCAGAAGACGGGTATTGTAGCAGGGATGGCCACATTTGTTCCGCGAGGCCCCAGGATAGCCACGAGCACCAGACAAAGTCCCGCTAAGAGAGCGGCTAGCAATCGAACCGTAGAGAAGGGGTCTAAGCCGTCTGCTGTTTGGGTGAGCGATACAAGCTGCAGGCCCGCTAAAGCCAAGACAATGAGGCCGAGGATGGCGAGGATCACCGTTCCCAACACCTTGCCGCCGAACGCACTCGAAAAGGAGGAGAAAGTCCGTTCTTTTGGCACGGTGAAAGACAGGCCGAAAAGCAGAGCGACTATAATCAGAGAGGCCACGATGAGCACGGCCGTGATCGGTGCGCCCCGTTCCGCGAGCCCTGTGTAGGGGTCGAAGATGGTGGCGACTTCCTGCCGCCGAAGCAACCAGCCGATGGTGCCGGCGAAAAGAGATATGAGAGCCATAAGGATTCCGCTTATACGCATAATGTTTATCCAATCTGAAATATAATGTAAAGAAGAGCTATCGCTTTCATTTTACACGAGCTTTTGCTTTGCGTCAATCAGGGGATAGCGCGGGCAGTGGGGAAACGCAGGGAAGATTTTCTTGTTTCCCCCGCCTGTGGCGGGGGGAAACAAATTTAAATCAGTGCAATTCACCCACTCCCATAGCGCGGGAGTGGCCAAAGGTGTTGATAGCATGTAGAGGCGATCGACTCGAGCGCCCGCAGAACAGCTGTAACCTAAGTCACAGGTGACCGGGGACATTAATTCTACAATATACAACTGTAGGGGTGGCCAATGGCCGTCCGCGGACGCGCACTGCGCGCCCCAACAATACATCGTCAACGCTCTTTGCCGTTCCTATAGCGCAAAAGGAAGGGAGTGGCACACCGCACCTTGCATTAGGTGTTCGCGGATGGCCAACAGGCCCCCCCCCTGCAATAAATATGCCAAACCTACAAAGGAGACTCATCATGCGATTGATTATACCCATTTCTCTTGTGATTTTATTGTTGGCCCTCGTGTTACCTCTCATTTTTGTGCACCGACCAGAGCCATTGGTCCTGCAGATCATGGAGCGGGACGAGCTACTTGCGCAAGATCAAGATGCCGTTCTGCGAGCCGGAGAACCGGACGAACGCGATTCGCCCCTGCAGGACGAGGATTTTGTGCTGCGGATTCTGATTGAGGACGAGGTTCATACAATGAGTATGGCGGAGTTTCTCCGGGGCGTGGTGGCGGCGGAGATGCCGGCGCGGTTTCATCCGGAGGCGCTGAAAGCCCAGGCGGTGGCCGCGCGGACCTATGCGCTGCATCGGATGCTGGTGGCCCCCAGCCCGCGGCATCCTGCGGCCGATGTCTGCGGCAGTTACGCTTGTTGCAAGGCATTTCACAGCCCGGAACGATTGCGGGAGCGGTGGGGGGATAGCTTCGACCACTATCATGCCATCATTGCCGAGGTAATTCGGGCCACAGACGGGGTCATTTTGCTTTATGAGGCCAGACCGGTTCTTGCCGCGTTCCATGCCGCATCTTACGGGTTCACTGAGGCCAGCGGGGCCATTTGGGGGGATGTGCCTTACCTCCAAAGTGTGCGGACGTTCGAGGGGGTGGCGGAGATGCCGCGGTTTTATGAGACGGTAGAGCTGTGCGCCTCGGCGTTCCGGGATGCGGTTTGGCGAGCATATCCTGATGCGGTGTTCGAGGGCGATATCTCCGGCTGGATCACGGACAAGCAACACACGGATTCCGGGCGTTTGTCCAGCCTTGCCGTCGGTGGTGTGACGCTCACGGGGGTAGAGTTTCGGCGGCTTTTCGGTCTGCGGAGTACGGCAGTGCAGTTTGCGTTCGATGCGGAGCGGATCGCTATTACCACCGGTGGTCATGGACACGGGGTGGGCATGAGTCAGTTCGGCGCCAATACGATGGCGTACCTGGGATTGGACTTTCAGGCAATTTTGCACTGGTACTATACGGATGTTGTTCTGGGCCAGATGAATGCAATCGAATAAAATAAATAAAACTTTATTTCAAAATAATTATTTTAACTTGACGAAATGCAATAAGATGATATATAATTATATATAGATGGACAAGCATGATCGGGCGTCCGTGATGCGCAGAAACCTTTTACATTGCTTCAGCCTTCTTAAAACCCCCTGTGCTATTGTAAACAAAGGGAAGAGACAGACGGCGATTCGACAGTTTCAAAACACTCCCTATGGGCAAATAGCGTTGATTATAATTTATTTTTCCCCGCCATAGGCGGGGAAAAATAAGAAATCTAACAACGCGTTTGTCCACTGCCCGGGATCCGCAATGACGGTACATGTTGTTTATGCAAAAAGTCCGGTAATTTGGAGGTATGGTATGGGAAAAAGAAGAATTTTATTTTTTGTGGTGTTCTTGGGGTTTATTCTGTTTTTGCTGCCAGGCGCTTTCGCCGCCGAGGGGGAGGTAGACATCTTCTCTGTGGAGGGTACGGTTGGTGTACCCTATGATGGCTATCTAGTCAGTATCCGACCAGATGCGCGGCCCCGTATGTTCCTTCGGACGGCCGGGGTGGAAGAGGTGGCAGAGGACCTTTATTTGGTTGACTCCATTCTATCGGCCCGGCAGACATTTTGCGAAGATCAAATCATCTACATTGAGCCGAACTACGAAATTAGGCTCTTCTCCGTTCCCAACGACCCCTTATTTGCCGGAAGGCAGTGGTGTATGCGCATGATAAGCGCCCCGCTCCTTTGGGATATGGGTATTACGGGAGCCGGGGTGCGGGTTGCGGTAATTGATAGCGGGATTACCTCTGATCATGAAGATTTAGACCCTGCCCGGGTGGTGGCCGGCTGGAACTACATAGACCGGAACCGAAACGTGCAAGACGTTACCGGCCATGGGACCCGGGTGACGGGGATCATCGCAGCGAGCAGAGACAATGGTTTGGGAATCGCCGGTCTGACGGATCAGGTGACCATAGTGCCTCTCAAAATATTCCGGGGCCAAAATAGCAATTTGAATTTCGCCATCCAGGCCATCCGCGATGCGGTGGATGTGTTCCAGGTGGATGTGATTAACATGAGTTTTGGTACGCGGAGTGATAGTCAGGCTCTGCGCCAGGCAGTGGATCACGCTGTAGGTCAGGGCGTGATTATAGTCGCGGCGGCGGGGAATGACGGGAATACAGCGCTGGCTTACCCCGCGTCTCTTCCCAATGTCGTATCCGTGGGCGCGGTGGACCGTACCGGTACGATGTCCGGTTTCTCCCAGCGCAACGAGGCGTTGACCGTTACAGCCCCCGGTGAAGGTGTGGTTACTCTGGGGCATGTCGGCCGAAGCAGCTATTATGTAGTTGACGGCACCAGTTTTTCAGCTCCTTTTGTAGCCGCCATGGCGGCGGCGGCCAAAGAGATTGATCCGGGCATAAATGCAGAGATGTTTATAGCGCTTTTGCGTCAGTCCGCAGTACATCCTCGGTCGGTAGACTTTGATGTTATGTACGGCTATGGGATCATCTGCTTCAATCGCTTTCTCGCATACATGCCGGAAGTTGTCTGGTTTAACGATATCTCCGGCCACTGGGCACAGGACAATATCCTCTACATGGCGGAACAGGGCTTGGTGAACGGGATCGGTATGGGGAGCTTCGCCCCGGACGGGAGGATGAATCGTGCCATGCTGGTGACGCTTTTGGGTAGGTTCTATCAGCAGATGGGCGGTGATGTGCCCGCGCAAAACGACGACTTCATCGACACCGAGCGGGACAGTTGGTATAGCTCCTATGTGGCCTGGGCCGCAGAAATGGAGATTGTAGAAGGGGCTGGCGACGGGCGGTTTTTACCCTATGACCATGCCACCAGAGAGATGACAGCGACTGTCCTGGCTCGATTTGCTGCTTATATCGAGCTATATACCGATGGGGACTTGACTGTCTTGCAGCCCTTTGTAGATGAAAGTCAAGTGGCCCCTTGGGCTGGAGAGGCTATGGCTTGGATGGTGGAGCAGGGGCTTATTGTTGGGATTGAGGTTCCTGATGGGATGGCGCTCCGCCCTGCCATCAGCACCAGTCGGGCGGAATTGGCGGTGCTGTTCTTACGGTTTAAAAACCAGATGGCACTTGTGCCGAGCGGAGTAGCCGCTTAGGGGAGAACCGAAGAGATAGAAATTAAGGGGCGGCCGATCGGCCGCCCCTTAATTTCTATCCCACGCCTACGGCGGGGGAAAACAAATTTAAATCAACGCCATTTGTCCACTGCTAGGAGGCACACGCAATCACCCGTGTTTCTATCTGATTTCACCCAATTCTTTATTTCGCGCACAAGCGGCCTCAATTGCGGCTTTCACTGTGTCCCGGAAGCCGCCCTTTTCTAGCGCGTCTACGCCTGCTAAAGTCGAACCGCCGGGGGAGCAGACGGCGTTTTTCAAGGCCTCGGGGGATTCGCCCGTTTCCAAAACCATGGCGGCTGCGCCATAAGCGGCGTGGGCAGCGAGAGTTAGGGCGTCAGAGCGGGGGAGGCCGACCTCTGTGCCGGCGTTTGCCAGGGCGTCAATGAACATGTACATATAGGCGGGTGAGGAGCCGGAGAGGGCCGTGGCCGGGTCAAAGAACCGTTCCGGGAGCCACATGGTTTCTCCGCAGGGCGTGAG
>Ga0123355_10005875_pt1 | contig 18071 bp, 20 predicted proteins | sample TergutEmb28metaG_3_FD_89872 | JGI IMG/M metagenome (GOLD analysis project Ga0123355, IMG submission 89872) | Embiratermes neotenicus P1 segment gut microbial communities from Petit-Saut dam, French Guiana - Emb289 P1 | ecosystem: Host-associated > Arthropoda: Insects > Digestive system > Gut ... | reverse complement strand
TATGGCAACAAAAAATCAGATAGCCCATGCGCTATGGATAATATAAGCAATAGGAATACCACAAGCCATATCCTCTAAACAAAATTGTTTAGATTAAGGTTTGCGGTGTCGAGTGGGAGTAGTCTGAATTAAAACTCCAAAAAGCCTGGAGTGGCACAACTCATATCTAAGTCAATATAAGCTGCACAGCAGAATTTGGACAATTTACAAAAAGAGAATGTCATCCGGCGTGTCGATACAAAAAAGATGGGCTTTGGGAAGTTGTGCGCAATAATAATGAATAAAAAATGGTGGTATTCAAAATGGTTGACCAATTACCGGCGGTAGACACCGTTGGCAAAGACATAATTTTCGCCTTGATAGAGGAGGCAACTGCCGGAAGCAAGACGAGTGGCAAATCCTTTGCGCTGCTCCGGGTTGGTTTTCAGTATCCCGGTGAGGTTGTTTGGCAGGGATCCAGCGTCTCACAAGATTATGACGAAATGTACCTCGAAATTGGCGAAATTTTGCTGCAGAAATATGGAGCCAAATTGTACGACTTTATACCGCAAGCGGCAAAAGCTCCAAGCGGCGATTACGCACATGCCAAAAACAATGTAAACGAATTTAGAAGGAAAATTAAAAGCACAAGAGTATCTGCGCAAGCTAAAGTCACCGGCCACTTCATTTCGTTTCTGGAAACCACTGATTCAAAGGCAAAGTTTCAGATTTTAACAAGTTATCTGAAGCTTATCAAACCTAAGGAAAAAGTTTACTTGCGTGGTTTTGAAGATGGAAGATATACCATCACCACCCACGTGGGCGGCTGGATGGAGACAGTAGACACCCCCCTTAATCTGACCGAGACTGTGGTTGAAGCTTTGCTGTTCGCCAAGGCAAAGTATCAGGAGTTGTACCGGCCTGACGGCGAGCCATTTTTCACACATGTTTTGGATGTTTTTAGCATTTTAATTAGTAGCGATCACGGCTGGGAACGTACGTTGCTTGCAGCGGCACTTCTGGGCGTTTTTTCCTATACCAAAACCTCTTATCAGGAGATTTCGGAAAAGTTTGGCGAGCCGGCCGCCAAAGCTGTAGCGGCTTTAACGCAAGGCAAAGATGAGACAATCGATAGCTATGTTGACCGTCTATTTAACAAAGAAATTGGAAGCGATGACTACGATTCAAACAAGCACATTTTTACCGCAAACTTCGTATGCCTGGCTGCCAGACTGGCGAACTTAGAAACACTTCCTTATCTCGACTCACCAGAGACGGCAAAATCATATCTCGAAGAGACAAACAAGATGTTTTCTTCCATAACTAACGACCCCATTCTCCTTGACAGTATCAGGTATGAGTGCAGGCTATTGGAAAAATGCGCTAAATAAGATTGTAGAAATTAGGCCAAAACTATAGCAGATGAAATAAGGGAAAGCAATTTGAGGGCAGCCATAATTGGTGAACTAATAAAAGCACGGAACGAAAAAACATATCACAACGAGAGCTTGAACAACTAAGCCGGGTTAATCAACTAGCAGTATCCCGTATGGAAGCAGGAAAAGCCAGCCCACAATTTTTGAAGGGTTTTTAGTTGAAACACTAAAAGTGTTTATTAATGATATAAACCGCTTTGGAAATTTTAGAAATACGCCATATAAAATGAAGACAGTTCATTGTTCACAATTTTTGGACGCAAGTGAAAAAGGAAATCAAGGAAGATTGAATAGATTAATAGAATCTTTATCGGAGTTAAATGCAAAGTATGACATAGAGCCATTTATATATACCGTCAATAGAAACCCAAAGCCCACAATAATTGAAGACTACTTCATAAAATTAGGTGGCAAAAACTTTTTTTCATACATAACTGATAATGATTTGGAGAAAGTTTTTGAGAATGACTATAAATTTAATAGTAACCTAATCCAAAAACTGCATGATGAGTTGCTAAATGGAACAACAAGATTTCCATATACAATTGATATATATATTAGGCTTTAGTATTGAAACAGATTTGTCAAGTGGGAGTGGTAACGTTTATATTTACACAGAAAAAAGTAGCGGATATTATCCAATACCACATGGGATAATATCCGCTACTTTTTTAAACTTACCAATACACTGCTTATCCAGCAAAACCCAATAAAAACCCATTATCCCGCAACCACGTCCCGGCATATCCCTCAAATGGCACGGAAATGAACATTGATCCCCAATCCTGGGACAAGTATCTATTGTAGATTACAATGGTAAAGCTAATGGTATTTCGCCAATTCCCGTCACTGCCCCAAGCAGAAATATCTGCAGCAATGGCCTCAGCAAGCCCTGCAACCTGTTGTGGGCCGAGTACAGCACTGGAGTGGTTAAGTGCAAAATTCATAATATATGCCCGGTCGCCCAAAACCTCTGCTATGGATATGCCCTCAGCATCTGCCGTAATGCGGGCTTGTTCGAAGTCGGACATATTTCGTTGCTGCCTTATACTATCGCCATGTACGTAGAAATTGATAAACTCAATCACTTCCGGCCTTGCAAGGGCTGGCATGTTGGAAAGGAGTACCGCAGGGCTGTTCATTAGCTCGTTAACATTATGCCTGGTGATAAAACCGCCAGTCAGCATATATGACCTGTGTATAATGCGGCCATCTGCTAGCCGATATGTGATGCTAAAAGGGGTCAAAGACCAAGGCCGTAAGTTGGGGCGGCCCCAGCGGGCACGCTGTAGATATCCGCGCTCTTGTATTGCACCTTGATGGACTGCCTGTGCCCATTCAATTGTATATGGGTCACCTGTAAAGAAGTGATCTTCTACACTCTGCCTGGCCCCTGCCCATGAACGGCTTACAAACACGCCTGTCACCTGCTGAGGCGGGGGAACATGGCGGACATACCCCCATAGACCAACATGGACAACCAGAAGAAGAGCAATATATAACCCAATTGCCACTGCGCCATAGGACAGCACATCCTTTACCTTGTGGCCAACGCGGAAGGTCTTTTCGGCCATCATCTGGGCAATAAAGTATGTGATAATAAAGCCAACAATAAAACCAATATAGTACCCAATACGGCTACCGGTTGTGCTTAACAAAAAGACTCCAAAGGTTACCATACCACCCAGCGCTAGAAGAAAAATAAATACCCGCTTAGCTGCAAGAAAGGCTATCGTGTCCCCTGCCCTTTCCTGTGGACGGAGACGATATGCAAGAAAGGCCAGGCCAAAGCCCGCCAGTGTTATAAGACTATAGCTGATGAAAAACGGATACAGTGGCCGTATAGGATTGACAGGATTATGCATACGCCCCCAGTTGTTATAGGCAGTCATCCATGCAACCGGGTTGGAATATTGTGCAACATTTTCCATAACATGGCCTCTAAACATCCCAAAGCCAAATACATAAAAAGACCCGACAGCCTCACCAAGGCCCATGATTCCAAGGGGCGCAAGGGCAATAACTACTGACAAAATAACCGCAATAACACGATTACCAGCAAGTGATGCCGCCAAGGTGAAAATAGCAAAATACAAGGTAAAGCCTAGCGCATTTCGCAGGAAGAACCCTATGAGTCTGGGAATAGTGTTGATTGTACTTCCATGGGCAAGTCCAAGCTCCGTCATACTCGCACTATGCCAGGAGTGACTTACAAAGGATACAGGCATCAAAAGAGCAAGCGACAGCAATAGCAGCGGCACAACAATAAGAAGAAGCCCCGCAAGAACATGAGTAAAGAACAACTGCGCCCGATTCACAGGAAAGGAATGGTATGCCGTAGCCGAGGCCACCCGGTAAGGATAAGAAAATAGGGCGAGGGCCGTAACGAAAGGAACCGCCACCATACCTATAACCACAAAAGGATTACTCATTGTAAGCAAGTCAATCATATCTTGCGACGTACGAGAAGGATGGAAATGGGTAGGGAAATATAAGGGCTGTACAATAAATAACACATACCCTAACATAGATAATGCGGCAATTGGCCAAAAGCGCTTAAGCTGCTCAAGTAGCAGGGCGGTGTTTATATATCGTGATAATGATAACTGTTTCATTGTATGCCCTCCTTGTTTTCGTAAATGAATATTTCCTCCAAGGTCAGGGGGAGCTGGTCATAGATTAACGGCTGCATGGCCTTTATTTTCGCGGAAACTTCTTCTTCGCTGCCCCGGATTACCAGCAGCTGTACAGTGCCACGAGTTTCACGATGGAGGATGTTAAGGTAGGGGGAACTTTGCAAAGCCTGACCTTCCGCTTGAAAAGTTTCTTGCAAGTCCACGCTCCCCCCTGGGAAGGCTACTTGCACCTTTTGCACGTCAGACTTTAGGTCGTCCAAGTCGCGCTCTATCACCATCCTTCCGTCTTTGATTATGCCTACGGCATCGCAGATATCGTCCATTTCTTTTAGGTTATGGGATGAGATAAGTACGGTCATACCTCTTTCCGATACATCTTCTATGATTTGCCGAAATACATCTTTGCGCACTATTGGGTCTAGGCCATCTATTGGCTCGTCCAGCAGTAGCACCTCCGGCCTTGTGGATAGGGCCAGGATAAAGGCAGCCTGCTTTTGCATCCCTTTGGAGAAGCGATTTAGGCGGCGTTTTTCGTCTAGTCCTAGCAGATTGATCAGGTTACTGTAATGGCTGTCGTCCCAGGTTTTGTACATATTACGGTAAAAGCGCCGGGTCATGCCTAAGTTGTAACCTGCAAAGAAAAATAGCTCATCTGGGATATAGCCGACTTTGGCTTTAAGGGCCGCATTGTCATATACTGGCTGGTTATCTATGGTTACTGTGCCCTTATCTTGGCGGTATATCCCTGCCAAGTGCTTGATTGCAGTGGTTTTGCCTGAGCCGTTTACACCTACCAGGCCGTATATTGAGCCCTTTTTTACATTTAGATTTAAGCCCTTTAAAGCCGTGTGGTTATCGAAATGTTTTGTAAGATTGCTTATTTGTACCATTGACTGCCTCCTTGATGCTTAATTTGGCTGATAGTTATGCACTTCTGGTTTCATATTGCCACAGCTTATGTGCCTGGTTCAGATTACGCTGCTCGCGTTTAGTTGCACTTGAACAATTTCGTTAACTTCATCGGGTTTTTGCCCTCTAAATATAAGCTCTTGAACAGTATTTTTTAGCTGGCTATACAGGGCTTCTACTTCTGGCGACAAAGCCTCGCTGGCTTGAGTATCGGGGGCTGCAATAAAGCTGCCCTGCCCTAGCACTGTGTAAAAATACCCTTGGCTTTCCAGCTCTCGGTAGGCTTTTTGTACCGTATTTGGGTTTACGGTAATGGCTTGAGCCAGGTCACGAATGGACGGAACTTTATCATCGGGTTGCATCGCACCGGAAATTATCAGACGCTTGAAGTTGTCTATGATTTGTGCATATATAGCCTTTCGGCTTTTTAGATCAATCTGAAACAATTATTCACCTCCTCGGATACGTGTATTATATGTATTAGTACAGTCTTGTCAAGAATATCATCAGACAAAATCCTTTACAACCACCACCCATTATGTTACATTCAAAAAAAATTATTGGGGATGACGACAAGCGGGAGAGTCAAAGGCGCTGCAGTTATAATCGCCGATACGACGCCGAAGGGGCAAGTGATGGACTGCCGAGCCACCGCGAAACTCTCAGGCAAAAAAACCGCTGGTACGACCCGGCTCTGAAGATGACAGAGAAATGGCATATATGCTGTTTCTCTTTTTTTGTTAAGATTTTGTTAAGAAAGCGTTGGACTTAGCATATATAGATTGCGCAGACTTTTCATGAAACCGGAACTTGCATATATAGATAATCAAGTACGATTACTATAGGGGTGAACATTGTCCAGTTATACAATAATAACCAATAATCCAGATGTAGCCGACAAGCATCCCGGTATAACGTGTTATCGCGAAGGTAGTGTCATGGATATTTTTGAAGCAGTGCGCAACGCTATCCACAGAGGGGCGCAGTTAATCAGCTATCCCCTTAGTGGCAGCATCAAACCCAACCAAACCCCGTATAAAAGCATAATGATATCATCTATGTATGGCCCATTAGAGTATAAATCTCTTCAGATTATAGAAGATGCAATATGTGTTTTACGGCGGCTGCCTGAAAAACAGCGGAATCATGATGAATCCATCCTTGCCGATTTTCGCATAATAGACTTGGATCATATAAGTTCGGCGCTGCAAAGCTAAGATGAAAGCAGTAGCATTTTGTCATATAGCAAATAAATCACAGGAAGGTGAATACCATGCAAGAAGTATACGACATCTTAATTGTAGGCGGAGGCCCAGGAGGCCTAACTGCCGGTATCTATGGCAGCCGGGGCCGCCTCAAAACCGCGGTACTGGAAAAAGGCCGCCCAGGCGGCCAAGCTGCCACTACCATGGAAATGGAAAACTATCCCGGTTTTTACAAGCACACATCGGGCCCTGGGGTTATGGATGAGTTTCTGGCCCATGCTCAGCATTTTGGCACAGTGCTGCTGAAAGGTCAGGCTACGGAATTGGAGCTGGAGGGTGAAATAAAGAAAGTCACCACCAAAACCGGTGAGACATATGAAGCACGCACTATTATCCTTTCTCCCGGTGCGCAGCCTCGGACTTTGGGCGTTAAAGGCGAAGGGCCTCTGCGTGGGAAGGGCGTATCTTACTGCGCTACATGTGACGCGGATTTTTTTGAAGAGCTTGATGTAGTGGTTGTAGGCAATGGTGATGCTGCCATTGAAGAGGCTATGTACCTGACCAAGTTTGCCGAAAGCGTCACAGTTATTGTTATCCATGACGAAGGCGTCTTGGATTGCAATAAAATGAGCGCCGAAAAGGCAATGAAAAACCCCAAAATCAAGTGGGTGTGGAACTCCGTGCTTGACGAAATCCTCGGAGATGAGCTGGTTGAAGGCGTAAATGTAAAAAACATCAAAACCGATGAAATCTCCACAATGGAGGTAAACGGGGTGTTCGTGTTTATTGGGTCTATTCCCAATACAGACTTCTTGCAGGGCAAGGTTGCTATGGATAAGCAGGGGTATATTATTGCTAATGAGAAGATGGAAACGGATATCCCCGGGGTATATGCAGTTGGAGATGCTAGGGTGAAGTATCTGCGGCAGGTGGTTACGGCTGCGGCGGACGGTGCTATTGCGGCAGTTTCTGCTGAAAAGTATCTGGAAGGGCATGTTGAGGGGCGGGTTACACCTGAGCTGCTTAGCAAACTTAACACTTAATACAAATCTCAGAAAGTCACATCAACAATCGAGCGGAAAATCGGCGGCTTCAGGTTGTTTTCTGCGATGCGTTAGAGACGATGGCTTTTGAAATTTGCTTGTATGAAGAAAGCGGGGAAAAACCGTATGGTCTTAGTAAGCACTGATTTCATTACTGGCCAGCAAATTGAGACAATTAGCTTTGTGCATGGTCTATCTTCTGCACAAATAAATGAAAGAATTGATTTTGCTATTGCGGATATGGTTGAAAAGGCAAGAAAGTTGGGGGCTGACGGGATAGTTGGCATAAGAGACTCCTACATCAATTCGATGGCATACGTCTCTGGAACCTCTGTGCGGTTTATAAAGGCAACGGATTTACAGAACCATAAATAATGAATGTAAGAAAGGATGAAAATCATGATTGAACTATCAAAAGACAATTTTGAAGCAGAAGTATTACAAGCCGAGGGCCTTGTCTTCGTAGATTTTTGGAGCGAGAAATGCGAACCCTGCATGAACTTGATGCCGGAAGTTGTTGCCTTTGCTGAGAAAAACGCGGGCAAAGCAAAGTTTTGCAAATTGGACACTGCGGGCAACAGACGTCTTGCCATTGCCCAAAAAGTAATGGGCTTGCCCACACTGGTGTTCTACAAGGGCGGCGAAAAAGTTGTCACCTTTGACAAGGAAGCCATTGAAGAAGGCGGCATGGCCGCAGTGCAGGCTAAGTTGGATGAGCTAGCGGGCTAAGATTCTCTGGTCTTTCGTGGCTATGAGTTTTTGATACTTTGGATGAACCTTTTTTAGCCCAGCATTTACGGGGATTTAGCACCAAAAAGCAACGATTTTTCAGCAAATTCTTTGGGGCAGTGCCCCATTCAATAAGGAGGTATGTCATGCGCTTAGAAATAGGCGAAATCTTAATCAAAGATGTACAATTCGGCGAGGTTACAGTGGTAAAGGACGGCGTTCTTTACGTGAATCAAGCTGAGCTTGCCGCCGAGGCCGCCAAGGATGACCGCATCAAGTCTGTAGAAGTTTTCCTTGCAAGGCCCGGTGAGTCGGTTCGCATCCTGCCGGTTAAGGATGTAATTGAGCCACGGGTCAAGGTAGAAGGCCCAGGCGGCATTTTCCCGGGCTTTATGGCCGATGTGGAGCAAGTGGGCAGTGGCCGCACTCATGTTCTTAAAGGGGCCGCTGTTGTAACAACCGGCAAAATCGTTGGCTTCCAAGAGGGCATAATTGATATGTCTGGGCCAGGGGCGGAGTATACGCCATTCTCCGGGACACAAAACGTTGTTGTAAAGGTAGAGCCAGTGGACGGTATTCTCCAGCATGAACATGAGCTTGTGGTAAGGCTGGCTGGCTTTAGGGCAGCCAATTACTTGGGTGAAGCAGGCCGTGAGGCTGTGCCTCAAAACGTGGTGGTCTATGAAACCAAGCCTATTTTGGAGCAAGCTGCGGAATATCCTGGCCTTCCCAAGGTGGCATATGTGTACATGCTTCAGACCCAGGGCCTGCTGCATAACACCTATTATTATGGTGTAGACGTGAGGCAGATTGTCCCTACTTTCATGTACCCAACCGAGATTATGGACGGGGCCATCGTAAGCGGCAACTGCGTTTCTGCTTGTGACAAAAACCCTACCTACATCCATGCCAACAACCCAGTTATCATGGATTTGTACGCCCAGCATGGCAAGACTATCAACTTCTTGGGCTGCGTAATCACCAATGAGAATGTCACACTTCAAGATAAGGAGCGCAGCAGTAACATGACGGCAAAGCTGGTGGGTTTCCTTGGGGTAGATGCGGTTATTATTTCCGAAGAAGGCTTTGGCAACCCCGATGCTGACTTGGTTATGAACTGCAATAAGATTGAAAAGCAAGGCATCAAGACTGTGCTTATCACCGATGAGTATGCCGGGCAGGACGGGGCAAGCCAATCGCTGGCTGACTCTACTCCTCTTGGAGATGCTGTCGTGACTGCCGGTAATGCTAACCAGGTACTAGTCATGCCACCTATGGATACTGTTATCGGTTACCCGGAAGTGGCTCATGTTATTGCCGGCGGCTGGGAAGGCAGCCTTCGCTCGGATGGCAGCATTGAAGCGGAGATTCAGGTAATCATCGGTGCTACCAATGAGCTTGGGTATGGGTATCTTAGTGCTAAAACGGTGTAGGAATGGGAATCTGTCTTAAGATGCCTAGACACTAGTAGACGGGTACAAATTCCAGGCCCGAGCGCATTAGTGGGTAAACTTATAGCCTCAGACTTAAGCATACATGGGAGTTGACCTATGATTTCAGATACAAATACATTTACATCTTTATCTGAAATGGTAGAGCATTTCTCTAAGCTGCCTGGCGTTGTAGGTATAGTAGAATACGGCGGACGCACTCACACAAACATGCTTCCTGGCGGGGATTATGATTTGACCGTAATCTTCGAAAAGCCTCTTTCACAGAATTTTTCTGGTGTACATTTTCATGTATGCGGGATTCCGGTAGATTGTATGCTGCTGAGTGTTGATGACTTTGCAACGCCTGCGCCAACAGATTTTTTTCTATTAGTACACCTTGGTGCTACAATCCTTTACGACAAGGATGGGCTCACCCAAGGGATATTGGATGATATCCAAGCTAAGTGGAAAAAGCCCGGTCACATTAGCGAGAACCAAATAATGTGGATACGCTTTGCTTCAAGGCATACCTTGGATAAGCTGGAGCATCGTCTGTTTGATGATGAGATATATTCACATTGCTTTATTGCTAGCACTGCGGGCATGGTCATCGACAGTTATGCAGACACAAGAGGATTAGAGCCCGGGAAAACCAGGGGACATTTGTCGTTTATGGCTAAGAATGACCCGAATCTTTACAGTTTCTTCAAAAAACTCTACAAAACTACCGATTTATCAACACAGTTTGCGATGCTGAAAGAAATCAACACCTACTTCGCCAGCAATTTTGGCGGCATGTGGAATCGGGATGAAATCCTATTTCACTTGACCCAAAATGGAACAAACGACGAAAACGAGCAAGCTTCGTTTTCGAGTTTCATGTTTAAATAAGCGCAAAGCGCGACTCCAACCGCAATAATGCCCGAAAGGCAAACGAGGAAGCAAAGTTGGGCTTAGCCCAGTGCAGCGGCGAGGAGTTTATGCGAATGCATTTACGTAGTAAATGTGTGAGATGGGGCAGCGTCCCCAATAAAATGAAGGGAGAAAGACCATGGGAATTTTACAAGGTAAAAAAATCGCCATTCTAGGCGACCGTGATGGAATACCTGGCCCAGCTATTGAAGCCTGTGTGGCCACAGTGTCCGGCACGGAAGTAGTGTTCTCAACAACCGAATGCTTCGTCTGAACTAGCGCAGGCGCCATGGATTTGGAAAATCAGGCAAGGATTAAGGAATTGTGCGACAAATACGGCAACACCGAGCTTATAGTATTGCTTGGTGGCGCAGAGGCAGAAGCCTCTGGCTTGGCTGCCGAAACCGTTGCTTCCGGCGATCCTACCTATGCAGGTCCATTGGCCGGAGTCTCGTTGGGACTCTTAGCGTATCACATTGTTGAAGTCAAGGATGAAATTGACCCTGCCGTATACGAAGACCAGATTGCCATGATGGAAATGGTACTGGATGTTGATGCCATTGTTGCTGAAGTGGCTACCTATCGCGGGTGATTGTTAAAAACATGAAAGACACATGAAAGACCACGGGGCTCCGCCCCAAACCCAGGTCGCATGGGTGAGCAGCTTGCACCGCGAAGATTCGCAGGCGCGCATAGCGCGTCTTTAGCAATGTGAAAGTGCTGAAAATATGCTTCTCATTTGCGACCAGCCCCGCAAGCTTCTGAAAAAGCTTGATCTCGCACCGGAAAGATTTCCGGCGGCCCGAGAGGCCGGTTTTGCTAAGCAAAACTGCTGAAAATCTTTAATAGGAACCGCGCCTTGCGCGGTTCCGGGATTAGGAATGGGGGCTTGTGATTGAGTATGTTTTTCAATCATGGATACCTACTAAACAGGTACTTTACCCTGAAAGAGAGGTGCTACTTTAGTGAAAATTGTTCATTATATTAATCAATTTTTCGCGGGATACGGCGGCGAGGAAAAGGCCGACCTTAAGCCCGAAAAGCGTGACGGCGCGGTTGGCCCTGGCGCAGCTTTAAATGCGGCCATCGCTGGTGCTGGTGAGATTGTTGGAACCGTTATCTGCGGCGACAGCTACTTTAACGAAAACCTGGAAACCGCGACACCGGAAGTTCTGGAGATGATACGCAGCTTTTCTCCGGACTTAGTTATAGTAGGCCCAGCCTTTAACGCAGGGCGCTACGGCATGGCTTGCGGCATGGTCGCAAAAGTCGTGGAGGAGGAGCTTGGCCTGCCGGTAGTTGGCGGCTTGTACGAAGAAAACCCAGGCTTGGAAATTTACAAGCGCCATGGTTACTTTGTACCAACTGGCAACAACGCCGGCACAATGCGTAAGGCTGTACCCGATATGGCTGCTATTGTGAAGAAGCTTATCGCAGGCGAAGACGTAACCGAAGGCTTTTTCGAAAAAGGCCTACGGGTTAACTACTTTGCCAAAACCCGTGGCAGCCAGCGTGCCGTTGACATGCTGCTTAAAAAGATTTCCGGTGATGATTTTACGACGGAATATCCAATGCCTGTGTTTGATAGAGTAGCTCCAGGGCCTGCAATTGCTGATATGAGTAAGGCCCGTATCGCACTTGTAAGCTCTGGCGGGCCGGTTCCTAAGGGCAACCCAGACCGGATTGAGTCATCCAGTGCCTCCAAGTTTGGCAAGTATTCTCTTGTGGATATCACTTCCTTTACCCCCGAAAACGGCGAAACTGCCCATGGCGGTTATGACCCGGTTTATGCCAACTTGGCCTTAGACAGGGTTTTGCCGGTGGATGTGGTTAAGGAAATGGTTGCCGCCGGGGAAATTGGTTCGCTTCATGATTATTGGTATGCTACTGTTGGCAATGGTACTGCCGTTGCTTCTTCCAAGGCTTTTGCCACGGAAATTGCCCAGGAATTACTCAGGGATGATGTGAACTGTGTAATCCTGACCTCCACGTGAGGAACCTGTACTCGTTGCGGTGCAACGATGGTAAAAGAAATCGAACGGCATGGTATTCCTGTTGTTCATATGTGTACTGTTGTTCCTATATCTGTTACTGTTGGCGCTAACCGGATTGTGCCTACGGTTGCTATTCCTTATCCGCTTGGGGATCCTAGTTTGCCGCCTGCTGAGGAGAAGGAATTAAGGCGTAAGCTGGTTAAGAAGGCGTTGGATGCGCTTTGTACGAATGTTAGTGAGCAGACGGTGTTTTAGGTTGTTTTAATGGCGGGGCTGTTTTGTGAGCTGGTGTTTCATGAAATGGCCCTGTTGTACATAGAAAACGATTTTAAGGGGGTTTATTAATGAAAAATTACAGCTTAAACCCGACAGATGAAAATGTTGTAGAAATGTTTAAGAATGATGTAATCGGCAGAAATAGAGAAATATCGCGGTTCATGGATCTCTTGGCTACCTTTGATAGCAACTGCTCTATCGCATTAAATAGTGGATGGGACAATGGTAAGACCTTCTTTGTCAAGCAGATTAAGTTAATTCTAGATTATTACAATCCGCATTCTGGCATGAGCCTCGAAGAAAGAGAGTCTGCCTGGCAAGCCATCCATGCTCTTGATACGCAAACAACTATCATTTCGAGTAAAACACAAAGGAGAAACCACGGATGAAATTATCACCACGAACAGATCTAATATGCTTAAACAAAATATTGCGGTATATAGCTTTGATAAACAAGACGTATAACAAATTCGAAATAAAATCAATAAATGACTTAGAATCCGATGAAGTATGCCAGCTTGCAATAGCACAAGCAGTAACAAATATATATGAAGCCAAGAAAATAATCCGTCCCATAACACTTTTAAAAGCCCCGGCATTTGATAAAATACTACTAAAGGCAGCAAGAAATATAGCAAGCCATGACTATGATAGTTTAGATTTTGAAATAATATACAAGCGAACCATGCAGTTGTTAAAGAGCGAAGTACTTAAAGAGTTGGAGGCGATTATCCATGATCTCGAACAACATAATCAAGGCAATAAGAAAAGCTGAAAAATATCCACATATAATAAGAGTCGGTGTATTTGGCTCCCATGCCAGAGGTGAATCCACTGACGCAAGTGATGTGGATATTTTGATTGATTACGATAATAGCTCTGATGAATTTTTGGATAATCTGGACAACTTTATGGAGGATTTTGAGAAATTGGTTCATATTAAAACCGATTATATAACGCTTTCTGGTTTAATGAAGTCACGCAATTCTACATTTAGGGAAGAGGTTTTGCGTGATGTACAATGGATATACACCGCATGATAAATATACAACAACCACATAAAGGAGCCAAAACTATGAAATTCCCAGTATTAAAAGCCACAACCTACGCCCTAATCCAAGCCAACGACATCCTGCAGCACCAAGGCAGCACCCAAACCAATGAGCAAAAGCTAAACCAAGAAAGCGAGTACCTAACCCAGCTGCCAAAGCATTTCCGCAGCTTCGAGGATGCAGTAGCCTATCCGCCCAACCAAGTATTCATAGGCAATCTAGAGCCAAAGGCCCTAGACAGCATCCCCCGCCCATGGTACGAAAACGCCTCCCACGAAACCAACTCCAACGCCACCCGCCAAGGCAAACACGGCGAAATCATGCCCCAAGAAGAGTTCATAGGCCTAATCAAAGCAGTAGACGCCTTTGACCTGGTTCTACTAGAAGAAAGCTTCGCCACCGCCACCCACGCAATCCTAAAAGCCCACCCGGTAGTAGGCAATTGGCCCTTCCTGGACAAACTAACAAAAAACCCAGCCACTACAGAAGCAATAACAGAGCAACTGGAAAACCAAGGAGCCGAGGCCCTATATCACGAGGGCAAGCTAGTAGGCTGCATAAAAAAAGCCCATGCCTTCGATCAGGCCCTAACTGCCCATGTAATGTTTGAAAACCTGGTAAGCAAAGCCTCCGCCGCCCTTTCCATGGCGCTGCTATTTGCCAAAACCGGCATGGCCCCCGCCGATGTTGACTATATAATAGAATGCTCCGAGGAAGCCTGCGGCGACATGAACCAGCGCGGCGGCGGCAACTTCGCCAAGGCAATAGGCGAGGTTGTGGGCTGCGTGAACGCCACCGGTTCTGATACCCGGGGATTCTGCGCGGCTCCCGTTCACGCGCTGGTACAGGCAGCAGCTTTGGTAAAAAGCGGCGTGTACAAAAATGTAGTAGTAGTAGCCGGCGGCTCATCCGCCAAACTGGGCATGAACGCCAAAGATCATGTAAAAAAAGGCCTGCCCGTGCTGGAGGACGTAATCGGTGCTTTTGCGGCCCATATCGGCGAAAACGATGGCACTTCCCCAGTAATCCGCACAGACATTGTAGGCCGCCACACAGTAGGCAGCGGCGCAAGTCCGCAAAACGTGACCCAAGCCATAGTAGGCGACCCGCTGGATAGAGCCGGGCTGGGCATCGCTGATATAGACACCTTCTCAGTAGAAATGCAAAACCCAGAAATAACAGAACCCGCCGGGGCAGGAGACGTGCCAAAGGCCAACTACAAGATGATTGCTGCCCTGGGCGTAATGCGTAAGGAATTCGAACGCACCCAGCTTAATGAAGTCGTAGATAAAATAGCAATGCCCGGCTTCGCACCTACCCAGGGGCATATCCCATCAGGTGTACCATTTTTGGGCCATGCAGCAGACCTTATGGCAAAAGGCAACCTAAATCGCGTAATGATCGTGGGCAAGGGCAGTCTTTTCCTAGGCCGCCTGACCAACCTCTTCGATGGGGTTTCCTTTATCCTTGAGAAAAACAAAGGCCTGTCATCCGGGTTGGAAGACGCTTCAGACGCAGGAATGACGGAAGCAACTCCAAAAATCCGTGTAGGCCTGACCCTACTAGGCAGCGAGCACGGCGAAGCCGAATTGCTAAAAGGCGCGGAACAGGCCCAAAGCACCAATCCCAACATCGAAGTGGTAGTAATAGGCCCTGCCTGCGCAACCGCCCTAGCCCACATACAATGTGAAACCGAAAAAGACGCCCATGCTCAGATGGATGCAATGCTAAAATCCGGCGCACTGGACGCGGCAGTAACCATGCACTACAACTTCCCAATAGGCGTGTCTACCGTAGGCCGCGTAATCACCCCAGGCCGTGGCAAAAGCATGTATATAGCCAACACCACCGGCACATCTGACACCAACCGTGCCGCGGCCCTTCTCAAAAACACTATCCAAGGGATAGCGGTGGCCAAAGCCTGCGGCAATCCAAACCCATCTGTTGGGGTGCTTAATATTGACGGCGCCCGCATATTGGAACGGGCATTGGAAAGTTTGCAATCTGGCGGCTATGACATAAACCTAACCCAAAGCGCCCGGGAAGGCGCAACCATGCGTGGAAATGACCTGCTTCAGGGCACACCCGATATCATGGTAATGGATAGCCTCACAGGCAATGTGATGATGAAAGCACTTAGCGCCTTCACAACCGGCGGCAGCTACGAGTCCATCGGTGACGGCTATGGGCCGGGTGTTGGCCAGGGATACAACCAAATCGTTAACATCCTTTCCAGAGCTTCAGGCGCACCGGTGGTTGCGGGGGCAATTTCATACGCCGCCACCTGTGCCAAAGGCCAGCTTGTGATGAAGGTAAACGCCGAGTTCCAAGCTGCAAGGAAAGCCGGGCTGGATGCCCTCCTCGTTGCGGATGCACCCAAGTCTGCTGATGCAGCCGGCAATACCGAGGCCTCCCTGCAAGCAGAAGCTGTAACCGCTCCTCCCGAAAAAATCGTAACGGAAGAAATAGCCGGGATTGAGATACTGGAGCTTGAAGACGCGGTGCAAGTCCTCTGGAAGAAAGGCATATATGCCACAAGCGGCATGGGCTGCACCGGGCCCATTGTACTGGTTGCTACCGAGGACTTGGATGCTGCTAAAGCTTGCCTGAAAGAAGCAGGGTATCTGTAAGACGCCACCTGCTATACGCACTCGCATCATGCCTCATAAAGCATCGATGATTTTGACTAAGCCGATTACCAAGCCACCCAGACCAAAGTCAGCGCACACAAGGAGGCAACCATGAAATCAGCATACACCCACTGGAACAACACAGCCCAAGAAATCCAAACCGCAGGCCTATGGAAAACCGAGCGCATAATCACCACCCCCCAATCCTCCCAAATCAACACCACCCAGCGGCAAAACCTAATAAACATGTGCGCCAACAACTACCTCGGCCTTGCCAACAACCCAGAAATAAAAGAAGCCGCAAAGCAAGGCATAGACACCTGGGGTTACGGCCTTTCCTCCGTCCGCTTCATCTGCGGTACGCAAGAGCTTCACGTTACCCTTGAAGCCAAGCTAAGCCAGTTCCTATGTACCGAAGACACAATCCTATACTCCTCCTGCTATGACGCCAACGGCGGCCTATTCGAAACCCTGCTAACCGCCGAAGACGCAATAATCAGCGATGAGCTTAACCACGCCAGCATTATTGACGGCGTTCGTCTATGCAAAGCTGCCCGCTACCGCTACAAAAACAACAATATGACAGACTTGGAAGCCAAGCTGCAAGAAGCCAACTCCGCCCGTATAAAGGCGATAGTCACCGACGGTGTATTCTCTATGGACGGCGTAATAGCCAACCTCCCCGCCATCTGCGACCTGGCCGATAAATACGATGCCATAGTAATAGTAGACGACAGCCATGGAGTTGGAGTAATAGGCGAAAACCTCCGCGGCACTCACGAGCACTGCAATGTAATGAACCGCATAGACATCCTAACTGGCACACTTGGCAAGGCCCTAGGCGGCTCATCCGGCGGTTATACCAGCGGAAGAAAGTCCATAATAGACATACTGCGCCAGCGCTCCAGGACGTATCTCTTCTCCAACACCCTTTCGCCAATAATCGCCTCAGGGACACTGAAAGTGCTGGAACTAATCCAAAGAGACAAAACCCTTAAGACCCGCCTAGACGCCAATACTGCTTACTTCCGCCAAGGCATAAAGGAAATTGGCCTGGAAATAGTAGAAGGCCAGCACCCAATAGTCCCCGTAATGCTATACGACGAGCATAAAGCCCAGCGTATGGCGGAAAACCTGCTGGAAAAAGATGTGTATGCCATAGGGTTCTTCTACCCGGTAGTCCCCAAAGGAAAGGCCCGGGTGCGCTGTCAAGTATCTGCCGGGCATACTAAGGAGCAGCTGGACATTGCCTTGGCCGCATTTCGCGCCTGCAAGGAAGAATAGAGAAATAGAGCTATAAAGTTAATCTACACGGGCACTGTACATGCTATAGATAATCTATTTGAAAATCAACGCAAGCTTCGCCGGAAAACGGCATAAAGCCGCCGATTCGCATAATTGCTTCGCGATTCTACTTAATGTTTTCCGCCTCGCCTGCGTTTGTTTTCAAGTACGATTACTATATATGTGCAGAGCCCACATAAAAGGAGCCGTATAGTGATAAAACACTGGATAATAAAACTACTATGGATCATCTTCGCGATAGCCCTGCTAGCCGTGGCGGTAAATATGTTCATGGGACCCCACAACATAGCAGCAGGCGGTCTTACCGGCCTGGCAATTATCCTAGAGTCCTGGATAAACGTAGACCGGGCAATCATTGTCTACATTGGCAATGCCATAGTAATAGTCTGCGCATTCATTTTCCTGGGCAAGGAAGTAGGCATCAACACGATGATAGGTGCTGGCCTTTTACCAGTGGCAATAAATATTATGCCGCGTATCAACATGGTAGAAGACCGGATGCTAGCCATGATTGTAGGCAGCGTAATCTTTG
>Ga0123355_10005873_pt1 | contig 18072 bp, 13 predicted proteins | sample TergutEmb28metaG_3_FD_89872 | JGI IMG/M metagenome (GOLD analysis project Ga0123355, IMG submission 89872) | Embiratermes neotenicus P1 segment gut microbial communities from Petit-Saut dam, French Guiana - Emb289 P1 | ecosystem: Host-associated > Arthropoda: Insects > Digestive system > Gut ... | reverse complement strand
TATTTTTCTAAAATAATGTATTAACACGCATGTCAGATGGATGGAGGGCTGCGTGGAGTTGGGCGGGGGGGGGGGGGGGGGGGTGGGGGACGACGACGACGACAGATTTGAGGTTTTCATGGCAACAATTATGAAGACTGCTGTCTTCTGGGACTTGAACCTGTGCAGTCTGGTAGAAGTGTCTGGATCAATTGTTGCCAGCTAGATGAGATTCAGGAGCCACACTATAGAAGACAACCTAGGCAAGACCCATGCATTCATTAAATAAAATATTGTTTCCTTATCTGATGGCTTCTTATTTCTGTTCATCCAGCTACAATAGGCTAGGTTCAGTTGGATGAGTCTCTTTGTTTAAAAAAAACTTCTAAAATTCTGGTCAAGGTCTGCTTCAAGCACATTTACACTACCTGCACATATTTTTTTAAGGTAACTTGTGTGAGCTGGATTAGTGATGTACATAAGCCATGTCACGGCCACCCCAGGTCTAGAAATAAAAGAGGACTTCCACCAGACTACTTGGCATCATATGCTAGAAGACAGCAATCTTCAAAACTAAAACAAAGTACTCCTATATCTTTAAAGCACACCTAGCCAAATGTACAACAAGTAAACATGTAGACAGAATATGTAACTTCTTGAAAAAACATAGCCTAACTTATTCAGACAACTTACACTACACGTGCAGAGTTATCTGAGACATACATGAAATAAAAATTCAATGCAGATATATTCTGACTGAAAGTACTAATGTTCATGGTAAAGCTACTTACAGCTTGAGACAGGCAGCACATTCCTCCATAATATTGGAAAAAATCTGACAAACTACACAGCATCTCAATCCACAGGATTTGAAAGTGTCCAAACTTAAAGTCACACATTTCAGATACAAGGTGTCATATTTCTCTTACTCTGTTATGCATAGAGTGTGCCTCTACTAGAGATACAGAGTTACACGCTATTAAGAAGCTGAAATACCTACTCTTAGCCCAGCAAATAATCAATTTCTCATTACTACCACAATACACAATAGTTAGAACTTCAAAGAAAGGATGATATAAAAATTAAGAAATTGAAGTTGTCATGTAAATAAAAAAATTTTGGAGGGATTCAAATCATACCTAAAATCTCTACTGTGATGCTTGCAAGTCGCTCCAACAGCCTCGGCTACAGCAAACACAAGCCAGATTGTGGAGTAAATTTCATATTTCTTTGGGTGTTGTCTATCAGGCCCACAACAGGAAACAGGAAACACAACATAGGACAAGAGGTTTTCACGGAGATGACACTGATGGATACTGTCCTGTGGGATGTGTTGTGCAGTCTGGTAAAATCTTTGCAACATTTCAAAGGAACATGCCATAGCTCTCACCAGTGCAGACCCTGTAGTCTGGCATAAAATTGCCAATGTTTTAGAGAAACACAATGTCTCCATCTTCAGAGTGTACCCATCAGATGGCGCATGTTCCTCTAACACAATGACAAATTTCTACCAGATTACGCCGTGTCACAACATAGAGATATTATTCTTTGGAAAACAAAGTCACACACACACATATAAACAGCACTCATTCAGCATGGAAATGCAAAGGTTCCAAATTCAAAAACCAGATTAAAATGTATTGTATGTTAGATGGTTCTTACACACTGAAGTGCTAGTGTCTGTTGTATCATCTCTCAAAGGAAGAAAAGTCCAATTTCATGGTTTACAGAGGAAATGCACAGCTCAATTAGTCACAGCCATGAAGTGATGTAAATTGTAACACATCATTACTTCTTGCGATTCTTCTTTCTGGGAGGTTCATTCACAGTACTGTTATCATGTACATTTTCTTGTACCTCCTCTCCAGTCACGACAGAATCATTTGTAACATTCTGGAAATACAAAAGTGAATATTGTAGAAAACAAGAGAGCTATTCTGTAGCACATATACCAGAGATGCAAAATACACAGGAGGAGTTACCCAGAAAGCTTCTGGACATTACTTTTTTTTTCAGCAATACCAGCATTTATGTGCTTTTCCATACTGTCCCACTTAAAGTCGTCCCCTTACAACCAGACACAGCAATCCAAATGATTACAGCATTATTGGTAGTATTTACTGTTGTCCTCTGTTCAGAATCCTGCAAGTGTAGCCTGCAATTATTGTTGAATCATGTTGGTGTCACAAAACCTCCTTCTCTTCAGTGTTAATTTGGGTTTCAGAAAAAGAAAATTTACAGGGTGGTAGACATGGGGAGTACAGAGGGAGCTGAAAAACATACATACCATCACTGGACAAAAATTTCCATATAGATAAAGCTGGGTAAGTAATAGCAGTGTCATTGTGGAGAAAATAATTTACAGTGTTCCACTGCTAAGCTCATTGTTTCCACACATCTTCCCACAGTTGTCATAGAACATCTGCATATAAATGTTTATTCACAGTGTGTTTCTGTGGAACAAATTCATGATGCACAATTCCATGTGTCAAAAAAAATGATCAGCATGCACTTCATAATGGAACAAACGTGTCTGGTGTTCTGTCAGCACAGAGACGGATTCTTCCACTGAGAAGACTGTCACTTCAATCTCACAAACATTCCTGTAGCCATTTGGGCTAAGTGGACACAGAACTTGATGCATGCATGCTTATCTTTAAACACTGTCTTTACTGAAGTGTAGCAGACACAGTGGAAGGCAAGACACATGGACCAGGTTTCAAAAAATATGCTTAGTAGAATTTAAAAATCAAAGGCAAAAGACTCAACACATTCTAACCTACATCCATATAGTGCATGAGAAGTCTCATCTTACAGCCAGACCACAAAGTTTTTGTTAACACCTGATACAAATCTGAAGGAACCAATGAGAAGACCTAGGTGCAGAAAGCAGTAGATTAAGAAGGAACATTAACTGGCATTGTCAGCTACAATTTTTGGTCAAAGAGATGACTGCAATTCTGTATATGAAACTGGAATCAATACACCACATCATGCTCCAGGAAAATTCTATAAATAATAACCTATAGTACACAACAATGACATAATGAAGGAGTCCCAAGATTATTACAAACATGGTGACAAAGTTTAACATCCCAACACCCCTATTAGAATTTCAACTCTAATCACCTAGCCCAAAAATAGTTTTTTACTCTCAATGAACAAGTAAAATTTTAGCATCAAAGTTGTGGTCTTGATAAAATCAGAGTCAGTTAGTTATGTCAATCCACAGCACAAGTACAATGCAGAGACCTTCTCTGTTGCCATCTTCAAGAATTGTTAGGGACAAGAAGATTTTATGACTAATGGCCATTTGAATGTTGCAAGTCTTATACTTTTCACTTTCCTGTTGATTTACTGTTTCCTATTGTGAATGTTTTCTTTACATACTTCCTTTAAAACTGCATTCCATGCCAGCTTACAATTCAAAACCTCTAAAACCACCGAAGTCATCCTGAAATGCCCAAAGTTAATATGGGATGATTCGTTTGTAAGACACCAAGTGTTAAGTAAGCAATACATGTAACACTGCAAACACTTACACTGAGAGACTGATTCTGGTTATCAGCAGCCTGCAAAAAGTTGGCTTTGATGCGGAAATCACGATAAGTGCTCAGCTTCACGTAACTCATCAGATTAACCTGCAACCAGATACACAATAGCAATAAGTGCACTTGCAACTGACAATACTCCCTGCGAAAAGATGTGGCTATGACATCTTTTCCATTGATGTTTCCTCGCCATTCAGGAGCTCCCACAAGTAAATGCTATTCCTCATTTTACTTCTCTAAGGTCTCTAGTCTAATATATGTTAACATGTAATTTTATGTCATTTTTCTTTTCTGCTGCATACATATTACAAAACAACCAAAGGCAATATGAAGTGTAATGTATACTTTTGCAAATATATGTTTCCTATAGCTGCATACACAACGTTCAAGTATTCCAGTCGATTTTTTATGTGAGATTCATATACTCTTTCCTAATCCTTTCTTTAAATCATGTGAGTGTATTGTAAATTTATAAGTTGAGTATTATTCCTATTTTAAAGTTTGTAGCTACTACATAAGGTGATACTGACAAGGAGAGTAACAATATACTGGACAAAAAATGTGCCTGCTGCATGTAATTTGACTAGGTAAGAGTATTAACATTAATGAATACAAATTTATGATTTCATTTATAGCATAATCCCACTAAAAACACTGTTACAGGCACTGTGAGTTGTCATTTGGTTAAAAGATAATGATCAAATATCTCACCTTAGATTTCTTGGACAACTCTATGACAAACTTCTCATACTGCTCCATTTCAAAGATAAGCTGTGGGATGCATCGTGTCTCTCTAAGTACCTTTGATTTCATGAGTAATGGGTCAGCTTTCTTCTTCTTCTTCTTGGTATCACTCTCATTTTTCTGCCTGGACTGCAAGATATGTCTCGCATGAGTCAACACAAACACACACCTTCATACTAGGCTTCTTTCTCCCTTTGTCATTTCTGACAATGGAGATAAATCAGAAAATATGCATATATCAAACTGCATGCGCAACTATCCTCAGCAAGAGATAAATACATAAGTCTTGTCACTAAAATTACACTTTACAATGTTGATTACAAGTCCCATTGTAATTTATTTATTTAATTTATTTTCAGACATTTCAATTTCTCACATGAACTTTCATTATCTAACATGTTGGAAACTACCAGACCCAAATAAGCGAAATACAAGAGATAGAAATTGAAACTAAATACAAGGGCATACTGATAAATCCTTAGCCCGACCTACTTCACGATGTTGTAGGACGGAATCGATAGTTTCATTGGAAAGAGGGGTCTGTTTATGTGACCAATTGCAAGTCTTTTCTTGTTACAGAGGCTGAAAGGAAGCATGTCAGGCGACATGCACGATTTCAACAACATGGAGACGCAAGCTGTCATCAAGTCTTTTTTCCTGCAAGGCAAGGCGCAGAAGGAAATTCACGCCATTCTGAAAGAAACATTATGGAAACATGCACCATCATATGCCATTGCCAAAAACTGGGTGGCCCAGTTTAAACGTGGTGATTTTTCCACCTGTGATGTTCCTTGTCCTGCATGACCCAAAACAGTGACCACCCCGGAGATTATTGATCAAATTCACGACCTAATCTTGGAAGACCACTGGATTTCAACAAAATCAATAGCTAAGCAACTGGGCATCTCACGTGAGCGGGTTGAGTCCATCATTCATGAAGATTTGGACATGCGGAAGCTCTTCGCAAAGTGGGTCCTGAAATACCTGAACGTGGATCAAAAACATCAATGGTGCCAGTCATCTGAGCAACTTTTGGAATTTTTCGGCATGATCCAAATGATTTCCTGTCGCGATTGGTGACCATGGAAGAAACCTGGTTATAACACTATGACCCAGAGACAAAGCAACAACAAATGAAGTGGCGGCATAGGGGCTCACCCTGCCCCCAAAAAATTCCGAGTGCAAAAATCTGCTGGAAAAGTTCTCGCCTCGATATTTTGGGATCAAGATGGCATCCTCCTCATTGATTATGTTCTGAAGGGCCAAACTATCACGTGGAGTATTACTCATCTCTGCTGGCTCAATTGAAGGGCATTTTGAAGGAAAAATGCCACGGGAAGGTCACCAAGGGGGTCTTGTTCTTGCACGATAATGCCGCAGCTCACCGGGCACTTGCAACCCCAAAGAAACTCGCCTACCTGGGCTTCCAGTGTCTTGATCACCCACCCTATTCTCTGGATCTGGCCCTGTTGGACTATCACCTCTTCTCTGGACTGAAAAATCAATCGAAAGGTCGCCATTTTTCATCCAATGAGGAGGTCACTGCTGCTGCGGAGATCTGGTTGGATGAACAAACTTCTGAATTTTTTGAGTGGCTTGCAAAAGTTAGAGCAACGGGCTAAGAAGTGTATTGATCTTCATGGGGAGTATGTTGAATAAATCCCGAATTTGGTCGCTGTAGTTTGTTTCCTTCCTGGTCGGGCTAAGGACTTATCAGCAACCCCTCATACATAAAGTCACAAAAACCGATACAGCCCACACTATCATTATCCTGTAGAGGAAACATACTATCAAACTATCTTCTTCTTCTTCTTCTTCTTCTTCTTCTTCTTCTGCACTACAACTCTGGTAGAGTCTTGGCTTTCTCAACAATATCCTTTCATTTGAGGCGATTCTGACTTGTTCTACCCATTTTATAAGTTTCATCTTTCTCAGGTCGTTTCTGACGTCGTCTTCCCATCGGGACTTAGGCCTTCCCACTGGTCTACTTGTAGATGGTTTCCATTTTTATATTTTCCTTACAATACTGGTTTCAGGTATTCTATTTATGTGTCCAAACCAACTCAATCATTGGGCTTTAACATAATTTATTATGTCCCAATGATTTATTAACTCATCCAATCCCTTGTTTGTATTAACTCCCCACATACCATTATCCTTTTTAGTTGGCCAAAATATTTTTCTTAATATTTTCCTCTCAAATACTGATCATCTCTGTATAACACTTTCTTTAAGGACCCACATTTCACAACCATAAACTACAACTGGTCTAAACTATCAAACTATCACGTATGATAATAAAAAACACACAAGAGCTCATTTCATTTGTATTCTTTTAAAAAACTGCTACACATTTCAGCACCTGTAACATCACATTTGTGCTACACTGCATTTTTAATACTGCCTTCCATAGCAGTTTTCACAACTTGCACAAATAAAAACCTGTGATCAATGCATGTTTTGTTTCCCTTGCTTCACCCGGAACACAATGACGCCTCTCCTTCACGAGAAACAGCTTTAGCTAACTTGCTCAGTACTACGCAAATTGGATTATACGTGCATTGTGCACACAGCCAGATTTCAAGCTTCTTATTGTAATACTGTAGTAATAATTAATACACATTCAAGCAGTGACAAGTTAAGGCTACATGCTACTGTAAATGTACATGCATTTGTGTGTACACTTACAATTCAATGTTACTGACCTCAATGTGAGAAATCAAATTGTAGACGTGGGGTGAGAGACATTTTCCTGCCAGCTTCACCACCATTTCAAACCTAAAAATAGGCAGACAAAGATCACACATAGTGGAAACACCCTAGATAAGTGGTCATTGAACTTTTAGTATTTGGGGAACTCTTGAGACTAAATATGAATTTTATTGAACTCCCACAAAGTAAAAGTGTAATTTTTGGGAGCAAAAATGAAACAAAACTATTTAAAACATAAAAGCTTATTTAAAATAAAATGTTTAATGAATTTATGAAAAACACTTTATTATTGGTGATTTGCACTATAAACCACAACCAATCATCATGTGGCCATCATATGATCTTAAAAGCAGGATGAGCGTACAGAGCGTGAAGTTTTGAACAGACGTCGTATGTACACTGATGAGCTACCTCTGTACTTAGTTTCATATGGCTAGCTCCAATGATTTATTAGTCCTTGCCATCACAGAGAAAGATAAAGAAAAGTTTGTACCATTGCCATATTGTCATGTTACATTCTACAAAAATGTTACCCAAATGAAAGTTGCAGATTTTTACATGATGCACTGTATTACCATAAATAATTTCACAACATGACAATGGTGCTAGAGTTGCTACTGTCTCAAAAATTTGTACACAGACTACATTGTTATTAATGGCTGCAAGAAATGAAAAACAAGATAGGCAAAGTATGTAAAATAAAACATTGTGGCGTGTTCCCGTATGTCATCAACTGTTCACTTATTGAAAGCATTGCCATATAAATGCAACAATGCATTCTATTTGCATTCTTGTTGAGCCAAAAATATTTCATGATGCTTACACCTCTTCAGCTGTCCTTACAGCTTAATCCCATTTAATTCAAAGAAAACAATTTTATGGTAAATTTATGTTGCCAGCAACAATAAAGTGTACTTAGATCTTCATGTGAAGTACCCAACATTTTTGTATGATTTTAACCAAATTTGGATTTTCTCAATACATTTTAATAAAAGTCTCTCATAACAAATCTTACAAAAATCTGTTCAGTGGGAGCTGAGGAAATATGTGTAAACAGACAGATGGACATGACAAAGCATTTCATGACTACATGTGAATGCACCAAAAGCTAGGCATAATGTTCAAACCAAGAATTGTGAAAACACTTCAATGGTTTAAAAGCTAAACTGGATAAACTACCAACACCCCCCCCCACACACACACACACCATGTGTGGTGACTTTGAATGCCTATATTTTTCCCCTCTTCAGGAAGACTTGACTAAAAATACCACACCTCACAGACTGAAAGCTAGGATTCTTCTTGGTGCAACGAAAAATGAAGTATTTCGTGAGCATAGTGAGGCTTGTATATTGATGAGTCAGCAGCTTAAGGACAGCATCAGTTACAGGGCCTGGCTCAAGTGCCAGATTGCTAATATAGTTCAGGATCTGCACACATTGGCCAATCTGATGCACCACATCACTCTCCTTGCTCTTCAGGCGCTCCCGTTCTGAAAATCATTCAATGGGAATGAAACCAGACTTTGGTAACTGGTGTTACCAATGAACACAAAGAAGACAACAAGCCAAAAAATGTACATATAGCATAACAATTCCAGTACGTTCACTCATTTATTTAATCACCTCAACAACTGTGTGATCTGTGTAACAAGTGTATGGGGTAAAAAATGTTTAACTTAATGTTTTCCATCCCGAAGTGTTTGATATGTATATAATTAGCAATAATATTCAGTCAAACACAACAAACATATGGTATGTTATTTATTAACTAATAAACTTGGGCGACATGTTTCGATTCGCGTGCAATCATCATCAGGTCCTCTCTAAAAACATAGATCCATTACACAGAGCTATTAAAACACGTTATCCCATAATGTGTTTTAATAGCGCTGTGTAATGGATATATGTTTTTTAGAGATGGCCTGATGATGATTCCACGCGAATCGAAATATGTCGCCCAAGTTTATTAGTTAATAAATAACATACCATATGTTTGTTGTGTTTGACTGAATATTATTGCTAATTATATAGGTAAAAAATATGTTTCATATTTTCTTACACTTGTCACAACTTCTTTGCTCCATACATATTTCATAAGATTTGCATGGATTACACTCAGGATGGTTACAGAAATGCATACATGTCTTCATATAGAGTCCACACAAGTTTTGTTTATTTTTAGCAAAAATCAGAACACGCTGACAAATGGTAATAAAATTCCAAATACAAAATTTTATGACGATCTGTTTAGTAGTTCTTCAGTTGTTACATAAAGATGGATGTGGTGAAACTATTACACTTTTCATTGTAAACATGCCAAACTGTAAGGTTCATCATCTATTTGCACCTTTGGCTCTCCCAGAAAACAATCAGTACCATACATTCTATAAACTAGCACTTACCTGCTTGCAACCTGTCAGGTACAGATTGTGTCATGGCAGTGTATTCAGCTCGTAATCGCAACATTACCCAATCAACATGTTCCAACATTTGCTTCACAGTGTCACACAGGAGAAATAGAACTGCACTTTCATAGCCAGTCTTTATTACAGAGTATGATGTGTGTGCCCCAATTTCTTCATCCTGTCATGTAACAGCAAAGCCACATGGGTGAGAGTTCTTTTATCTTAAAGTCAAAGTTTCCTAAGGCCTTGTATCTGCCCTACTTTAAGGTAAATAAAATGAAGCTTGGACATGGCCAGAAAACAGTAACAGCAGACTGCCAGCAATGTGAAATAAGACTTCTTAGAAACGTGACTACAGAAGAAACAGTTACCAAATATACTATGGTGTAATTTTTGTATTCCTACTCTGTACTGGGATTTCCTTCAATCAAATCTCAATTCTTCCCTCTGTTCCTCCATGACAATTCTGTGACAGCATTTCCACCTTTATCACTACAGGACTCTCTCTCCTTAGCACTACAGTCCTTCCAAAAACCTGTCTCCCATACACAGAACTCCTTAGGGCTATCCTCAAAAATACTTACTTCACTCTTTATCTTCCCATTTGTTACCCAGGAATTGTGGATTTGAAGTCCACAAGGACCAGTGGTGTCGGCCATTTTTAAACACAGAGGTCACATTAGCATAAAAATGCAACAGTTTGCACACACTGTTACAATAATGCAACACATGACAAACACTGTTCAAATAAGCAATGACCATTCCTTGTGCATGCCTTCCAAATCGTCATACACAGTCATCCTAGTACTTGACACCATAAACCAATGTACTTTTAAAAGCTTTGGTAAATAATGAAAATAATTCAATGAAACAGAATTGTGTGTTTTTACTCTTCAGGACAAAAGTGTGGAACACAAATAAAATGGAACATGAATGAACAAAAAACCTTGCATACCAGTGCAAGTTTTTAAATACAAACCCCATGAAAGGAGAGGTATAGGATGCTCTACAAGAGGAAGAAGGGAATCATAAAAAATAAGAAGTTGAAACAGGCAACAGCCTAGCCTAAAACACAAACTGAAAAAGTAATCGATGATTTCAGTGATGGTAAATGTACTGAAAATTACCTACATAATACCTGTGACCAGTCTGTAACATGCAGTATATCACAATATTTACTGTGACCAGTATAAAATGCACTGGCACTATGTACAGCAATCAGAGTTACAGATTGTGGACTCACATCAACAGTCCCCATCAGTCCGCCAAGCTGCATAGCAATGTGGTCATACAACTGACTGGTTCCCTTGCAACGAATCTCCAGTGTAAACAGCAGGGACAACATCCTTTTCACGTGGTTCACATTTAACAACACCTTCTCTCGTACAAATGTCTTCACCCAGTTTAGTACCTTAAATATGTATTTTAGAAACCAAACTTTCATTAAACAATTACATACCATATTTACTTCAATGGAAAACAAGTTTTTTTTGTGTGTTCTATTTAGAGTTAAAGAAGGAGCTGACATCATGAATCTGAGTGCTAAATATAATAAAGTTTTGGAAAATGAAGTAACAAGTCCTTTGATGCCAAGAACTTTATTCTGACTTCAAAATATACTTTGCATGGGGTAGCAAATGGTACACATCAGTTGTCCATGAAGTCACTATTGACATAAATGCATATGTCTCAACCTGGCACCAAGGCTTGTGTCCCTGCAGTGCAAATGGTGGTGACAGCTTGCTACATACCATTTGTTGCACTAGCAAGGTGCTTCTGGTCTTCCCAGTGATATAAATCACTGGCCCCATATGGGCAACCACCCTTGTGGCTGGTTACAGAGCTATGGCTGGAAGGTTATGGATGACCTTCCTTACAGTCCCAATCTTGAACCCAGCACTTTTGACCCCATAGGAATCACATGGCTGCAAGAAATTTGCACAGACACTGACATGAAGCTAGCTGTCACCTCCTGACCACAAACACTTGGCAGATTTCTCCTATGCTGAAACACAAGCCTTGGTGCCACAATGAAGCAAATGCTTAAATGTCAGTCGTGACTATATGGAGGTCTGATACATTACTTTTTTTGTGCTGATATGTTTCTTAGATCAGTAGCCTCTTCCACTCAGGTACATACAGAGATGATACACGGAAAAATTCAATCCTCCTTTTGTCACTAGTACATTCACAACTCTCATTTCTCACTGGGTGTATAACAACCTTGTACATAACAGTTACTGGAAAAGTATTGGTAACATATGTAGTATTCTGGCAGTCTTCACAAGGTACATATGACATGTTGTTAAAGAGTTTGATTTTTCCAATTCATAGTATTTAAAATGGCAAATGATGTGTCAGAGAGTACTGATAATACCTTCATAAAAGCCATTGCAATAGATATGTCTTAAAGTAATCATGTTTGTCCAGCAATATACAGACATGTCACCACATTATGAAGATTTCCTCCATAATGTCTCCAAATGTACCATAAAATAACTCTCACCAGTGTGAAATGCACTTTGTAGTTTTTTACTGGTATATTTAGTCCGAATTCACCAACATGATTCATTTGCAGTATCAGTCCTACCTAGCAATCCACAATTTCTTCAAGGAATCCTGTGTTGTCTCTAGTCATAGCAAGACATTCATAACAATATCCTGTTTGATTTCCAGTGAAATATTGTTTCCATGTGCAACTCTGGCTATAATAAATATTCTGTGTAAAAACAATATTTTACACCAATGCAAACTTCCACTCTAACAGACTTTCAATGTTTTATGAACATTTTGACACCTTTGAGCACCCAACCTTTCAGATGGCATCAAGGTGTCCATAGGTGATTGGCAGGCAGTCACTGACCTAGACACCATGCCTCAAGCTAACAGAAAATTCAGACTTGCAAAGGGAACACTAACCACACACAGTCTGTGCAGCAGAAGTACCAACTCTTGAGTGGAAAACTAATGTAACAGTGAGCGTGTTAAACTAACTAGCTGGATGCACCTCACACATGTGTTACCCCATAGTACAACACTGCCTCACCTTGCTACAAGCATCATTGCATGGGATCTGAAGTGTGAACTGGGTAAGGCCTTGTATAAGCAAAAGTATTATCTTCTTTGTTGCTGCCTCATCTTCTGCTTCTTCTTCCATTGACAAAATGCTTATCAAGAGCTCCTCCTGCTTTGATACCAGAGCAAGCAACTGTTTTGTGAGACCTTCCTCAATTGGCACAGTTCCTACATGAACATATGACACATCAATTATAAAAGCTGAAGTTAAAGATTAAAATGAATATATGATACAAAAATTGTAGTATGAATGGAATGGAATGGATGTGTTCTTATTAGAAGAAAGATTATAATACAGTCAATTATACTACAGGTTGTGGTATGATTGTTAAACTTTTCCCACTATTATGTTGCTGTTCCCAGCTACACCCCCAAAGCTACAGTCAGCAACAAAACATACCAAAGAAATAACATTCAGCAAGCAATGATAATATGGCACCGATTTGAAGTTGAAGGTGATAGGTATCAAACAGCAAACCTGTGTGGAAATATTATAATGCTGAAAGCACCACCATGACTGATGCTGTCAGTGTTGTACATTATGTACACTGATAAAGGGTCATATTTTCCAAAACAACATGATAGTTCCTTGCCCACCCTTTGCAATTCATAAAAGTGAAACAATCCTCCTGATTGAGCAATGAAGTTGAAACAGTAAAAGAAAATGTCCCAGTGAAGCTATCTTTAAGGCCAAATACACTGCAGCCAGATAATAAAACATCTCACGCCACAATGTAACCTCTAGGTGGATGTGGAAGCTTATCACAAGTGGTGAGCTTATAAATATAGCCAAAAGAGGCCTATGGACCCACAGGGGGTCCAATTCCTGTGGGCTGAAAGACACAGGGACTCCCTTTCCTGAGGAAACAGAATTATAAAGCCAGGGTTGTCTGGAAGCCTATAGGCAGCACCTCTGCCCAGCAATAAGACTGTAATCTGCCATACGAAAACTTATCGTACTTGAAAAGTTTGGAGAGATTTTAAACTTCTAAACTTTTGATGGGCTTGTAACACTCAATCCTTCAGATGCATAAAGAAGAGCTAACCTGTATATGTAAAGCAAGAGGCCTATGCTACAACTGGGGGGGGGAGTGCAATCCTGAAATTGTCTGTGTTTAGGAAGTGTGGCAGGCAGCAAGTTGTTCTGAATTGTTGGCAGCTATGTACCAGATTATAAATGTCACATCCCAAACAACCAAAGGATCTAGAGCATGAACATTTTCCTTGGCAAAATTCATAAAAATAAAATGAAAGAAGCTGGCACTTGATACAAGTGTGCAAGCACATGGGTATGGTGAAAGTGTTTTTATCCCCATGTTACCCAGAACAGTGGGAAATTTGTTAAAGTGGTCAGGAAAATTTTCAACCTCCAGATCAAGGCATCAAAAATGTTTGCTCACAAATCTAAATATTTCTTTGAAAGCTTTAAAAAATAAATTAAGTGCATTTTACCATGTTCCCAAATTAGGAAGTAACCAACTTTCAATAACTCCACTGGAAAAGTTTTACTATAACCATGCCAAAATTAGATATGTTCACTTATATATTAAAACAAAGGAAGGTTAGCACTGTCTCCATAAGTTACAAAAGAGACATACCTACTTCTCCCAGGAACTGTCCCAGTTTGTCCTTGTGATGAGAACATACAAGCCCAAACAATTCATTAAAGCACTCTAGTGCAAGAACCGCTGTCCCTGCATGACACTCCATGACCTCCTGCAGTTTGACAACACAGTGGGTGTACAGCACACTACACATAGGAACAAAATGCACTGTGCTGTAGACAAGCAAATTTAATACTCAAAAACCCAGGACAAAAACTCTGAAGACTTCACGACAAATCAGTGCAATAAAATACTCTTCAATGATTAGCTGCTCTGACTCTGAATCACTGATCCTTAACAAAAATGTTTCATGGCTGATTACCCATGCAACAGCAAAATGTTCATTTCTATTCCAAGCAAACAAGTTTTCAGTATTTGTTTTCACTTGTCTCAATGTTTAATAGCAGTTTTGTAACCACTGCTGGAAAATTAATCAACAATACAGACACCACACTGAACAGCATCACAAATTCTGTGTCCATTATGGTGGAACACCCATTTAATATTTCTCAATTTGAGGTTTTCTCTCATTTAACATTCAGTATAAAGCATGGTTTCTCAAATTATGGTATGTGTACCACTATTGGTACACCAACCACTCTTTACAGGTATGTGACCTTGATAGAAAATCCAAATAAAACCAAGAATAAAAATTTAAAACAATAATTACAACATAGCATATTTGCTAATATTCAGTACTGCTGGCATTATTATATAACTCATTCATGCTCTAAGTCACTCTTTCCAATTTCACCTTTTTTATTTAAATATAAAAAAGGATTGATGGTACACTGACTTTATAAAATGTTATTTAATGTTATGCAAGCAAAAAAAGCTTGAGAACCCCTGGTTTTGAACTCCATGTCACTTAATCACAACTGGGACACTTTTCAATTTAAATGCCCCCTTCTGCACCTGTCCACAATACACATTATATTTCACATACTATATAAGCTACAATGCTAAAAAGAAGTACACTGTTAGGAATGCATGTATTTTACCTGTGCCCAAAGTTTTAAATCAGTATATTTGGTAATTACACTTTTCTTTGCAGGCCTTGATTACAAGCTTTGCAGCAACAAATTGTGCCTTGTATTTACTGCTACTTGCCATGGCTTCTAAACATTACAAACTTCTAAACAGAATCTCACTGCATAATAGCACAATACTGTATGTGTAATGTGAATGACTGTGAACATCCCACAACAAACACACATAATGAAATTACACATTCCCACGCTAAACTGGAGCTTTTAAAGTGTTAGTGGCGTAAAGAGGATGAAACACAAGCCTGCATGCCACCATTCTCTTCTCTGCTTGTTCATATGTTATGCTGTGTCAAACTGCACTTGTGTTGCAGGTCTGGTTTTCTCCATATTCCTTTCCATTCTTCAGCAACATTAGCTACAAATAATAGGTTTTCTTACCGCCCCCCCCCCACCCCCCACTACTATGGTCTGGTGTGCGTTTGTGTGTGTGTGTAAAGTACCATGTCTTTTTCTCCTAATTCATAATGTTGAAAAATGGATAGCCACTAGCATGAGACTACATTAACAGTGCCTACAGATGAGAAAAAAATGTTCAAGTCACTAGTCATACCACAAGTGTTAACGCACAAGCAGTCAATGCTACTGAATAATTTACTACACACAACACACACAAGTGGAGCGCACTGTTAAACTGTCACTAAAACACACTTCCTGTTATAAGAAAGTTTGCAATGACAGACTTTCACTGTGCTGAATAATTAACACCAATACATCATAATTAACCCTCTAACCACAAACTGTGTCTGTTTCATATAAGGATTCAGAGCATACTGTGCAGTCAACACACTACACCTCTTTCATATTAAAAAACCAATCACTTAATGTGTGTAAGGTAAAAGTTGCTGTTTGTTTTGAGATCTGTAAAAAATATGTAAACATAATGTGAGCACCATGTACTGTAGAATTTTTTAATGAAAACCTGGTGGTACACTCAGTAGCTGCTAGGCTTTAAAAGGTTAAGATACAATGAGAAAGGAAGGAGCATTTATATGAGCTGCTACTTAAAGGGCCAATGGAAAGAAGTCTGCGCACGCTGTTTGACACATAGTTCTCATGATCACAGTCCTTACACATTAAATTCTCTTCTTTTCTCTGTTACTACCTGCCAATGTTGATGTAGGAGTTCAGCCTGGATGCAGACTTGTAGGTCCTGCCCTCTTCAGCTCGGGAAGCCTTCACCAATTTCAATGCCACATCTATCACATAGAAGCTGAACCCATGTCGACCTTGGACTTGATTAGCTGCTTCAGCTGTACACCATGTCAGAGAGTTCCTGAAGACAAGTCACAAATACAAGATCAGCTACTTCACTCTACACCATGGGTCACAGTTCCTGAAACCGGTTGCTGAAACTGTACACCATGACACAGATTCCTTGAAGGTCAGTCACAAGGATAAGAATAGCTGCTTCAACTGTACATCATGGCACAAAATTCCTGCAGGCAGTCCCAACATTTCACAGCTACATGTTTTGGTCCCTATCTATGGAGCCATCTTCAGACTGAACTTATTGAAGGTACTGTATACAATTAACAATGTTTTGTTAAGTATGAGATCTCGTATTACATTTTCTAAAATATATTGTGGATTAAATTAAATGTGAATAAAATATACAACAGGTATTAAGGTTAAAACTACAAGTAATAAAATGCAATAAATTGAGAAATAAAATAGAATGATATTTTTGGGTAAGTTGTGGAGTTTTTTGAAGATCTATTCCATTTAAATTGTGGGTGTAAAATCTTCGTCGATGCGAAGACATATCTTTCGTGTGGAGACATAATGTTGGCTTTGTAGATGTGGTAGTGTTTTGCAGCAGTTCAGGGTTTTTGTTATATTGCATCTGCACCTGTGTAACAAAGATTATTTTTATGATAGGTGAATGGATGTATTTAATTTATTTTTGTGTGTCGTGTATGGATTTCAGTACTTACATTTTTAGAAGCTTTATTTATCTGCTGTATGTTTTTGTTGTTCAAGTAGAAGAAGATGGTTATGTTGAGATGTTTTATATTTTCTGTATATTAATACATTACTGTTCTTTGAACAGAACAGGGATGTCTCACCTGAAAATTATTCCTGCAGGCAAGTATGAAGTGTAAGATCAGCTGCTTGAATTATAAACCATGACACAGAATTCCTAACATGTTATGAGTACAGAACAGTTATAAGGCAGCCCCCAGTTTTTTGGATGAATTAGAACGAAATTAATCTTTGTATGTTCTGGTATATATAGTATGAAGGAGTCTGTATTCCTACACAGCAACACTCCATACTCCTCAGTATGGCAAAAGTACTGAATATGAATTTTGTTGAAATAAGACAGCATAAGACCATGTCCAACAGGAATAAACACAACACAGCCAGTCACTAAGTGATGAGGCTATGAACTGGATGACTATGCAACTGGGGTCTGATTCCTGGTAGTGGCAGAGATTTCATCCTTCCCACAAGATCAAAATTCCCTTTGGGGCATGGCCAGGCTCCCAGTGAAGAGTAATGGTGCTTTCTTGTTTTTAAGCTTTCGCTGTGTTCTAAATGTAATTTGTTCCTTTTTGGGTAATTCCCCGGCGTCTGAGTTCTAATTGCCAACGTTTCGTAACTCACTATCGGTTCCATCTTCATAGGCAGGTGAATGAAGTATGTCAGTGGCAGGATTGTGCGTGGTATTTATACCTGGTTGGGTTGGAGCGGGGAAGTGGCAGAGCCAACATGGATCGTCTCATCAGAGAAGCCATAGAAATAGAGATGCATCCAAATAACATGAACAGAGATGGGGGCTTCAATCACAGCAAGTCATGGAAGCCACTGCTTCATAAACTCAAAGAGAGGAGACAACCCTCCAACACACAACAGTAATTCCCACCTGCACACACACTTATATACACCCTCCCCCTCCACTACCTGCTGGACCTCTAACCGCCCCGCACGGGCACACCACTTCCTATTGG
>Ga0123355_10005872_pt1 | contig 18072 bp, 18 predicted proteins | sample TergutEmb28metaG_3_FD_89872 | JGI IMG/M metagenome (GOLD analysis project Ga0123355, IMG submission 89872) | Embiratermes neotenicus P1 segment gut microbial communities from Petit-Saut dam, French Guiana - Emb289 P1 | ecosystem: Host-associated > Arthropoda: Insects > Digestive system > Gut ... | reverse complement strand
GCCCGGCAGGGGAGGATATACGGTTTAAGAAGCCATTTGCAATGGACTCTCCGCGAAGGAGACCGTGGCTCCGTAGCGGGTTCCCCATGCGGGATTCTTAAACCGTATATCCTCCCCTGCCGGAGCTTTATTCGTGAATGCTCACGCGCGGCGGGGGCCGTTGACACTCACCCCCCATTTCTCATAATACTTTTGTATGGAAGAAGCAGCGGTAACCAGAGCGCGCCTTGAAAGCCTTGCCACGGACGAACTTGTCAGACTGGCGGATAGCCTTGGGATAGACATACCCCCTGATCTGGACAGAGTATTCGTAATAGAAGAATTGCTGGAATTCGCTTCTTCCGGCGGGCGCGGGGAAGAAGCCCCGGACATATCCGCCGAAGCGAGTATTGCCGGGCCGCCTTTTACCGAACCTGCCGAAGGCCCCCTGCCCGGACAGTACAATGTTACGTTTATCGAAGTCCTAATCCGTGACCCGTTCTGGGCCTTTGTGTTTTGGGAAATAAAAACTCAAGACAGGGAGCAGTTTGAAAGCGGCGAGGATTTTGAAGGCTACCGCCTAAAAGTGTCTCCCGTGGGGCCGGTAGCCGGGGCCGGGGGGACGTTTACCGTTCCCGTGCGGGAGGACGATACCGCCCGGTATCTGGGACTCAATCCACAGCGGGGCCAGCCCGGACAGCGGTACAAGGTCGAACTCTGCGCCGGCCCGATAGAAGGCGAGACAGTTCTTGCCGTTTCAAGCCCATTTACGCTGCCCGTTCTTCACGATTTGCCCGCCGGATGGGAAGCCCAGCCTTTCGCCGCGGAAAACCCCGCCCTTACGCTGTCGGGATACGGAGAGTTCCGCGTACATCGCGGCAACGAAAGACTGCTTCGCAAAAAAAAGAGCTCAACGGACGGTTCCCCATGAGTAAACCTGTTATTTCCCTCGTGCTTCACGGACACGCCCCCTTCGTCCGCCACCCCGAGCAGGCGCTAGCGCCTTGGGAAAGCTGGCTTTTCGAGTCCATCTCGGAGACATATATTCCGCTACTGGAAGCCTTCGAGCGCCTTGACCGGGATCGCGTTCCCTTCAGGGTGGGCCTTTCCCTTTCGCCAACCCTTTGCCATATGCTTACCGATGATATTCTGGTTCACCGCTACCTCCAGTACACGGACAGGCAAATCGAGTTCGGGGCGGAGGAACTTAACCGCAGTGCCGGCGACAAGAGCCTTCATTCCCGTGTCAAACTCCTTTACGACCGGATAGTGGACAAAAGAATACTCTTTACCGAGCGGTACGAAAAAAATATCCTTAAGGGCTTTGAGCATTTTCAGAGAAAGGGCCGCGTTGAGCTTTTGGGAACCGCCGCTACCCACGCTTTTCTGCCGTTTTACGCCGCCTACCCCGAAGCGATTCAGGCCCAGTTCGAGGTGTCCATCGCCGCCTACCGGGGATGCTTCGGCAAAGTTCCCCAAGGCTTCTGGCTGCCCGAACTTGGATGGAGCGAAGCCGTTGACCCGTGGCTGCGGGCATATAATATCAACTATACGATAGTGGACGCCCACGCCCTTGTCTTTGCCCGGCCCTTCGCCAAAAAGGGGAGCTTTTACCCCGTCAGAACGCCGCAGGGAATATTCGCCTTTGGCCGGGATTTTTACGCATCCGTGGACATCGAGCGGATGGCCCGTGACCCCGTGTACCGGTATTACCGCCGGGATCAGGGTTTTGAGCTTCCAGCCAGCATGGTAGCCCCCTTCCTTGGGCCGCAAGGCAGCCGCGCCGGGACAGGATACAAATACTGGGCGGCGGGAACGGACGGCTGTGGCAGCGCCCCCTATAACCCGGATAAAGCGAGGGAACAGGCGAAAGCGCACGCGCGGGCCTTTCTTGACGCCCGGCTTTCAAGGCTAAAGGCGGCCTCCCGGCTTATGGACGGCGATCCGTTAAGCCTGTGCGCCTTTGAAGCCGATTCGCTGGGCCGCTTCTGGCACGAAGGCCCCCTGTTTATGGAGGCCCTTTTCCGGCAGGGTGCTGAAGGCGGGGAATTCCAGTTTTTGACCCCCTCCGAATACCTTTGTAAACAGGACGCGGCGAGCTTCCAGACGCTCCTTCCTGAGTTTTCCTCGTGGGGGAACAACGGCTACGGGGAAACATGGCTGGACGCTTCCAACGACTGGATGTACCGCCACTCCACACGGGCGCTGGAACGCATGGTGGAACTGGCCGAGCGGTTCGCCGACAGCGCCAGCCTGAAAGAACGGGCGTTGAATCAGGCGGCCCGTGAACTGCTTTTGGCGCTTGCCTCGGACTGGCCAAAGATGCTGTACAAACAGGAGTTTTCGGACTATGCCCGTAGCCGTGTAGAAGACTCGCTACGGGATTTTACCGCCATATACGAGGCGCTTGGAAGTAACTACATTAGTACCGAATGGCTTACCCGGCTGGAAAGGCGGAACAATATCTTTCCCACCATCAATTACCGGGTTTTCAGGCGGAAACAGCAATGACGCGTACCGGAACGCGCGCCAGCCCCCTTGAAACGGAAACGCTGCCTGCGCCGCCGCCTCTTTGCGGGGCTGTCCTGCGCTACAGGGCGAAGGCCGCTTTCGATACGGAAACGCCCGGCCTTGACGCTGGCGGCTGGGCGTTTGACGAACTCTTGTCCTTGGCGGGCCTTCAGGGGGAAGACCGGGCCGCCTTCGCCGAAAGCGGCGATCTGGCGGTTCATCCCGGCGGCTGGCAGTCGTGGTCCGCGGGCTGGGAGCTTATAGGCCGGGAGCGGCTTCCCCGGAAGGTCGCCCTGATACCCGAACTCAAAAAACTCACCCATCGGGACGGGGAAACCCCGCCTAGCGGCTCTGGCTGGATTACCGGCCACTTTATCGTGTACCTTCGCGCGGGGGATCGCTACCTGTGCCTTGCCTCTAACGAAGGGGACGGCCTTGCCCCGCTAACGTTCTACATCCACCGCGAAAGGCGGCAGGTACGCATGGAGGTTTTCGCGCCGGGAAAGGAGTGGAAGGCCGGGGAAACAGCCGCCGGGCTTACCGTGCTTTACGCCTGCGGGTTTTTCGCCTTCAAGGACGCTCTTAAAGCGCTGTACCGGCAGGAAGATGCGTTCCGGGCCGTTGATTTTTTGCGCTGGCATGGCGAAAGCGGCGAGGCCCACAGCAAGCGGAACCTTCCCGGCGGCTACCAGTCGTGGTACAATCACTACACGAACATACACGAGGCGCTGATTCTGGAGGACTTACAGGCCCTTGCCGCCACGGAAAACCTGTTGAAGCTGCGCTACATTGACCGTGGGCGCCCGCTCGTGTTTCAGATTGATGACGGCTGGCAGCGGGCTGTGGGGGAATGGGAAATACATACGGGGCGCTTTCCCCGCGGGCTGGAGTGTATCGCCGGGAAGATCGAGGCAGAGGGTTTTATCCCCGGTCTTTGGCTGGCTCCCTTTCTGGTAACCCGCCGCTCGCGGATTTTTCGTGAGAAACCCGAATGGCTGCTTCGGCAGGCGGCGGGCGGCGAGCCTGTTGTGGCTGGTTTTAACCATCTTTGGGACAAGCGCTACTACTGTCTGGACATTTCCCGCCCCGATGTGAAGGAGTACCTGAAAGATCTGATTGACCGGGCCATTGACGAGTGGGGTTTCCGCTACCTTAAGCTGGATTTCCTGTACGCGGGCCTTTTTGCCGGGGCTTTCGCTGAAAAGGGCGCTCCCCACGAGCATTACGAAAGGGCGCTGGCAATCCTTACCAGCCGCAAACGCAACGCCGCGGGGCTTTCCGTGGCGTACTTGGGCTGCGGCCTTCCTTTGGGCCCTTCCTACCGGCATCTTCCGCTTTCCCGGACGGGGGCGGACACACGGGAAACGTGGGACTGGCACGCGCCGCGGCTTTTGGGTCACGTTGGGCGGCCCAGCGCGAAGATTAACCTATTGGACACTATCGGCAGGACGCATCTTGACGGGGCGGTATACCTTTCCGACCCGGACGTGATCTTCCTGCGCTCAAAGAACTGTAAGCTAAAAGAGAACGAAAAGGAACTTGTCGCGCTGGTGAACTTTCTTCTTGCCGGGCAAATCATGTTCTCTGACGATCCCCTTCATCTTACCCCGGCGGACGTGGCCCTTACCCGGCGGATAAACGCGCTGTACGAAAAGCTGGAAAACGATGAGTACGGCGCGGTCAGGATTTGCAGGGACGTTTTCCGTGTGGAAAGCCGCCGGGCAGGCGCTGTCGGGCTTGTAAACCTGAACAGCCGCCCATTCCGCTTGGAGCGTGGGCGGGAGCCGGAGCTTTTTCTCGCTTTAAGCGCCGCCACGCTGCTTGTAGACCGCAGGCTGGGCCGCAGCGCCGGCAGCGTTACCTTCGCGGGGCGTAGTATTTCGCTTGCGGTAATTTGAAAAAGGCCCCCGGTAATTGTGCCGCTGGCTCACGCGCGGCGGGGGCAGGTTACTTTGTGTTTCCAAAGAGGGTTTTTCAGTTTTCGCAGCTCTCCGGTTTTGATAAGGTGATTGATAGCTTCCGTGGCATCTTCTTCAGACCAGCGGATGTTACGCGCTCCGGCTAAAAACCGCGCGGCTTCATAGACCGTGTAGGCGCGCCTGTTCCGGCGAAAAAAATCACGAAGACAGCGTTCTTCCCGCAGAAAGGCGGAAGCCTCTTTTCCGCACACATCGCAGCACAGCGCGCCGGGGCTGTCCAGCTCTCCCTCGTAACCAAGGAGCCTTAAAAGCGCCTGCCTTCTGCACTGGCTCAAATTGCGGGCATAATCCAAAAGCCGCGCGAGCCTTTTTTTGTCCCCTTCGCTGCCGGCCCTTGATACCATTCTTTCGTCTTCCGGCCCCCAGAGCAGTACGGCGGTGGAAGAAAGCCCGTCCCTGCCTGCCCTGCCGGACTCTTGCAGGTAGGCTTCTACCGAAGGAGGGCAGTCCCGGTGAATTACGGTGCGAATGTCAGGCTTGTCAATCCCTAATCCGTAGGCGCAGGTTGCGACCAGCGCCGCCCCGTTGTTGTGCAGAAACCAGTTTTCGGTTTCTTTTTTTTCCTCCCTGCTTAACCCGGCGTGATAAAAGCGTATTTCCCGGCTCCAAGGCATAGCCATTTCTGTCAACTCATTCCGCAGATACTTGGCAAGGGTTTCCGTTCTGGGCCGGGAAGAACAAAACACAATGGCCGGGCGCTTGCCTGCCAAAAGCAAATCCCGCACCGCCAAATCTTTAAGTATGCAGCCCTTGGTAACATATGAGATATTTTTGCGGTCGGGGTTTCCAACGATCCTCTGAGCGCCCGTGCCGCCAAAAATGTACGCTTCTATTTTTTCCAAAACCGAATTTCCGGCGGTAGCGGTAAAAGCCGTTATCATGGGCGCGCCTGACGCTTCGATTATTTTGCCAACTTCAAGATAAGCGGGCCTGAATGTTTCGCCCCACTCGCTTACGCAATGCGCTTCATCAATAACGATGTGAGCGATGTTCATTTCTTTTATCCGGGACAGGAGTGGCGGTGTAAGCAGTACTTCCGGATTGGCGATAATAAACCTGCTTTCGCCAGAACGCAGCCTCTCCCAAAGCGCGTCCCGCTCCTCTTTGCTTTGCCCTCCCCGGAATACGACGGGCGAAACCCCTCGCTCCGCAAGGCGGCGCTCCTGATCCGCCATCAAGCCCAGAAGGGGATAGATAACGAGGGTGGGCCCCCGCATAAGCATTGCCGGAAGCTGGAAACAAAGCGATTTTCCCGCCCCGGTCGGAAGTATGACGATTTGGCGGCCCCAGCTTTCCCTGTCGGATGGCGGGCTTTTCCGGTCAGGCTCAGTGTCGGTGGCTTCCTTGTCCAGCCCGCTTGCTTCGGCCGCCTCTCCCGGCCAGCGCACCCCTACGCCCGATGCCACGGCAGCTTCCAGTATATTCGCTATCACCAAGCGCTGGTACGGGAAGAGGTAAGAAATGCCGAACAGCTCCTTTGCCGCGTGGCTAAGGGGATCCGCCTGATGGGTATCTTGCATGGATGCCTCTGCCTGTATACTGCGCGGGCAAGCGTTTTTGCTTTTAAGGCATCAATGTTCTACATGGAAGTACAAAATATGGCCTGATCTTTCAGGGTAACTACCGCCGAAATAAGAACTTGGCTCAACGTAATAGAAATAATAGGTACTTCCATCAATCACCAAAGCCAGGGTAAATAGATTGTTCGGATTACCGCTTGCCAATATCATATTCAGGCCTTTTTCAAAAAAAGTGTCGTTCAAAATAACAAAAAAAGTATCTTCGCCGGTTATGTCCTTTAAGTATGGAATATGTATCACGCCATTATTGATGGATATTCCCGTTTGCCGGTTCGTTAGGTCATATAAAATAAGATTGGCAACAAAGGCGCTAACAGTAGTATGATAGTCAGTTGGATCATTTCCAATTTTCTCGTATAAATGACCATTGTTGTCGATAATTATTATTGTTTCTTTTCCATCAGGAACAAATTGAAATAGATTTCCTTCTGACGCTCTTATGGCATACCTGTCATGAAATCTGAGGTTGCTAAAAATCCTGTTTTCAAAAACCGCAAGCACATCATGATACCTAATGCCACCCACGTCATTATTTGAGTGCATCGACAAGGAATGATTTCGTGTATGTTTTAGTGAATTTATATATTCAATTGGCAAATAGACACCGGTAAACCTATTTTCAATTGTTTCCAGATCAAATTCGGGATTACTTTCGGGAAATCCTTGGACTTGCCTTTGTACAACGGGAAGAGGCGCAGAAGCTTCTTCCAAAGATGAACTATTGCACGATAAAAACAGTGCCACGATTGTTATGTGAAAAAATATAATGAGATTTTTCATTCGCTACCCCTATTACGGTAGTATTACTTTACATATCCTTGTATGTCAAGCATGTTAGGCCGGGCCCCGTTAAGGATGCATCGTTAGCCGCCCGTGCGGGCTAATAGTCAACCTTCCACAAAAAAAGACCCTGTGGCGGCGCGGTGGGGCCGGCGAGGGCACGGCTGCCGCTTTCAATAATTCCCTGCACATCCGCGGCGTTCAAGCCCTTTTCCTCACAGCGTATCAGGGTTCCGGCGACAGAGCGAACCATCCGCCACAGAAAAGCGTTGGCGCTGATCTCAAAAATCAGGCGATCCCCTTCGACATAAAAACAGGCGCTGGAAATATAGCGGTGGCGGGATTTACTTTTGTCTGTGGGGGCGGCGAAGGCCGAGCAGTCCATCTCTCCACGGAAAAGCCGGGCGTACTCGTTAAGGCGGCGTATGTCAGGCCGCCGCCTGATGTGCCACGCGCAGCGCAACTCCCAAGGCAGGGCATGGGGCCGGGTGATAAAGTGATAACGGTATGTCCGCCGCCGCGCGTCAAAGCGGGCGTGAAAACTCCTGTAGGTTTCCTTGGCCTCCAGAATACGCACATCACGGGAAAGCAGGCTATTCAGGGCCGGGACAAAGCGTTCCGGCTCCATGCCCCGGATGGACGTGTAAAAATTGGCGACCTGCCCTGACGCGTGAACCCCGGTGTCGGTGCGCCCGGCTCCCGTAAGGGCCACCGGCGCTTTGTGCAGCGTTTCCAAGGCATCCTCAATATCCCCCTGAACCGTTCTTGCCCGCGCCTGCCGCTGCCACCCGAAAAAATCCGTGCCGTCATAGGCCACAAGGATTTTAATGTTTCTTGGGGGAACCTCGTCCGCCTTACACATCGACTTCATTCAGTTCTTTGGAAATATTTTCGTAAAGAGTCCGGGCAAACTCCAAAAGGGGCCCCGGTTTGGCTTTGGACGACTTGCCGACCCCAAAGATTCTGGAAATAGTCCGCTTGGCCTCTTCCAGAGCGGGGGTACGAAGTTCGGGCTTGTCAAGAAACCCGTATTTGTACCTAAGCAGGGCGGAAAGATACAGCGTCCCCTCGTAGCCGTAATTTTTATCCGTGTCCGGGCCAAACAGTTTCAGGGCGGAAAGGCTTTCCTGACCGCTTTGCTCCCGCCGTATGGCCTCGTTGTAAAGATACTGGGCCTTTCTTTTAAAAAGCGTCGAAAGCCAGTCATAATGCTCGCCGGGGAACTTCCTGTCCAGCTCCTGCAAAAGCCAGCCGGCCCTGAGGGACGCTATGCCCTGCTTGATAGTAGGGGAAAACTCCCCCGGCAAATAGGTGTAGCAGCGCATCACCAAGTACAGCGAAGCCGCGCCGGAAACAAGATCACGGGGCTCGCCAAAATCAATGTCCGGAAAAATAAGCCGCGTGTCGGCGATGCGCTTTTTCCGGTCTTTTACCGCCATGTTTATCGCGCCGGGGGGAATCTCCTCAAAGTCCTTGTCCATCAGGGCGAACCAGCACGCCGGGCAGACTGTCGCCTGATACAACAGGGGGTAGACCTCCCCGTATTTGACGGAGGGCTCGTAAAGCCGGTGCAACTCGTCAGTAAGGCTACCGGCGATAAGCCTGCCTGAACCAAAGTGAAGTTCCTCGCGGTGAAACACGTTGGCGCATAACGGACAGGTGTATTCTTCTTTCGACTGGAAGGAGATTTTCGCTTCCCGTTCATCGTTGATCATTTTTCCAGTACCACCATTGCGATAGCGTTGTCCTTCTCGTGGGTAAGGGAAACATGAATGCAGGCGGCCCCGCTCTGTGTAAGCGCCGCAAGCGCCGTACCCTGAACACGTATTTCCGGCTGACCGTTGTGCCGGTTCCTTACCATAATGTCTTTAAGCGTTATTCCTTCAAGCCCTTTGCCCAAGGCTTTTCCAAAGGCTTCCTTGGCGGCGAATCTGGCGGCAAGAGACAAGTCGGCGGCAGCGCCCCGTTCCATAGCTGCCGCTAGTTCCTCGTGGTGAAAGTAGCGCTCCAACAGCCCCGGAATCTCCCGCCAGCGCTTCATCCGTTGAACGTGAACTACATCAACCCCTATGCCGGCAATCACAGTTCCTCGCCCTCGCTCTGGTCTTCGCCCTCGTCCTCGTTCTCATCCCCGGCATCGTCCTCGTGCTGTTCCTCGATCTCCCCGATATCTTCGGCCCCGGCCTGGATATATTCCCCGCCCGCTTCTTCCTCTACGTCCTCGTATTCCTGTTCTTCAACGGCAAAGCTGACATGAATTACAACTTCTTCAGGCTCGACCCTCAGGCTTACGTCTTCAACCGCTAGAGCCAGCACCCGCAAGGTATAGGTTCCCGGCTGGTAAACGCCAGAGCCGTCAACGCTAAGAAATTCCGGCGCGGGCGTAAATCCGTCCAGAGCCGCTTGCGTTCCTCCTTCCAGACGGATGTTGGCGGCGGCGGGTTCCAGCTCCGCGGCAAATCCTTGCGCAAGGCCGGTTATGACGATGGGAACATTGGCGATATTACGCACCGGGATCATTTCCGTTACGTTTCCGTGAAACTCGCTCGTCCCCGATCCCCTGATAATCACAAGCGGGTCGGGGTTCAAGACCGCCGCCGTAACAAAAAAATTGCTTCTGCGGCCTTCTATGTCAATAACTTCCGTAAAGATTTCCGAAACGCCCGACACAAGCGCCTGTGGGCCTTCTATGACAACCTGCGGCGGGTTCAGGGAAAACGAAGTCATGCTGTGGCCCGCTTCGACCTGTCCCCGGAAGTTCGCGGTAACGGGCACGGCTCTGGTAACACGGCGATCCAGCGAAAGGGTTATTTCCATAGGTTCCACGGTTATTTGCACAGGTTCCATTCCCTGCGGGGCGTTTCTTTTCCGCCATTGAACCGGAACGGTGTACACGCCGGGCTCTTCCAGGCGTTCCACATCGACATAGACTTCTATGTCGCTTTCCATTATCGAAAAGACGCTGTTCGCTTCCCCCCGAAGGTTCACCCGCACCATCCGGGGATAGGGGCTTGAAGGAACCAACAGGCCGTCACGCTCAATCGTCAGGGGAACCGAAAAAAACCGTTCTTCCAGAGCGCTCATCCGGTGAAACACCACCAGCATTATCGCTACCCCTATGGAAAGAACCTTGGCGGGCCAGTTCTCGACCGCCCTAATCAGGATTTTTCTGGCATCCACGGGCTACTCCTTCCCGCCAATCAGCGATGGGGCCAGCGGTTCCCCCCCTGTTATCTCCGGAAGGGCCATGTCCGGCTCTCCTTTCCGGCTGCCCCGATCCAGCAGGTCTTTAAGTATCCGGGTTACCTCGATGGGGGAATGGTCGTAGTACAGCTTGCCGTCATAGGCAAGGCTTATGGCCCCGTTTTCCTCTGACACCACAAGCACTACGGCATCGGACTGCTCCGACATTCCCAGCGCGGCACGGTGGCGGGTTCCAAAACTCTTCCTGATGTCGGATTGCTCGGACAGGGGCAAAAAGCATCCGGCCGCCACAATGCGGTTGTTCTGGATGATCATGGCCCCGTCGTGCAGGGGGGCGTCGAACAGGAAAACCGTAACGATAAGGCTGGAGGAAATGTCCGCGTTCAGCCGGGTTCCGCTTTCGGTAACACTCCGTATGTTGGCGCGCCGGGGAAACACCACCAGCATACCCCGCTTTTTTCTGGAGAGTATTTCCGCCGCGGTAACTACCGCTTCCAATAGGCCCAGCCGGGGCTTACTGTCGGGCCTGAACAGTTCCCCCTGCCCAAGGCGGATGATAATCTTCCGCAGTTCCGGCTGAAAGACAATGGCTACGGCGATAAAAAGACCCGGAGCCAGCGTGCTTAACAGCCATTGCAGGGTAGAAAGCTGGAAGAGGACTGCCGCCCCGTACACAAGGGCAAGAAAACCGGCGCCCTTGATAAGCTGCACGGCCTGAGTTATTACAAGGAGTTTGTACGCCTTGTACAGCAGAAAGGAGAGGATCGCCACGTCCAAAACCGGGCGGATGAGGTTGTAAAATGAACTTAGCCGCTGAAACCATTCCATGTTATTATCCAGTACGAAGGGCGAACAGCGTCTTTACCATATCCAGATGCTCAGGAACATCGTGAAGACGGATTATCGCCGCCCCGCCCATGACAGCCGCCGCGTTAGCCGCCAGCGTTCCCCAAAGCCTGTCCGGTACATCCCGTCCGGTTATTTCGCCGATAAAATTCTTTCGTGAAAGCCCCACGAGTACAGGATAATCGTTCCCGCAGATTTCCGCAAGGCACGGAAGGCGGCGGATTAGTTCAAGGTTGTCCTGAAGGCGTTTGCCAAAGCCTATGCCCGGATCAACGATGATTTTTCCCGGGGGAATGCCCGCCGCGATTGCCCGTTCCGCGGCGGCTTTAAGGTATGTTCCCACCTCGGCGACAACATCCCCGTAGAGGGGGGCTTCTTGCATGGTAAGGGGAACGCCTTTCTTGTGCATCAGCACCACGGCGGCCCCCCGCCCGGCGCAAAGAGGCGGCATAAGGGGGTCATCGCAGAGCGCGGAAATGTCGTTAATAATGTCCGCCCCCGCGTCCAGAGCGGCCCGCGCGACAGCGGCCTTCCGGGTATCCACCGAAACCGGCAGCGAGGATCGCTTTCTGAAGGCGTTAACGACCGGAATAACCCGCTCCAGTTCTTCCTCTTCGCTTACGTACAAGGAGCCGGGCCGTGAGGATTCCCCCCCAAAGTCGATGATGGAAGCGCCTTCTTCTTCGGCGCGCAGGGCTTTTTCCACGGCATCCTCCAGCATTGCCCTGGAGGGGGCGTAGAAGGAGTCGGCGGTGCAGTTGACGACAGCCATTATCAGGGCGGGGCCGCAGAGGTCTAGCGGGTTTCCGCCGGGGAGTTCGATTCGCCGCGTCATGACTTTGGGGTAAGGCGTTTGTTGCATGGTATTTGATTTGCCCTGTACACTGTAGGCCGACCTCCGCTGTATGCTGTGTAGAGGCTACACGAAACCAGCGTAAAAATCAAGCTTTTGCCGGGGAGTGTCCACTGGCAACCGGGGGTTCTGAAATTTTTAAACGGTCTTGACGCGCTTAGAAATACTTGACGAGTACGGCCTTTTTTGTTAAATTTAATACGTATATTGGAACAGGCTCAAAGAGGTATTGACCATGAACGCGAAACTAACCCTAAAGTTAGACAAAAAGGCCATTGAAACCGCAAAAAATTACGCAAAGCGGCATAACAGAAGTCTTTCAGGAATGGTTGAAAATTATTTTTTGAATTTATCGCCGGAAAAAATTTATCATAAAAAACATTCGCCTGTTGTTGAAAGTTTAACTCTTGTTCTATCTGAAGATGACCTGGAAAAATTTTCCCAAGACGATGAGCGCGCAAGGTATATTCTTAAGAAGGAAATATGAGAAAAAAATTATTTATTGACTCGGATATTATTCTTGATGTGTTGGCCAAAAGGGAGCGCCATTATGAATTTGCCGCTGAACTATTCGACTTTGGATATGAAAAGAAACTGGAGTTGTATACAAGCGCTGTTGTTCTGGCTAATGTTTTCTATCTGATAAGAAAGAAACACGGAATTGAAAAATCAAAAGCGCAATTGAAAAAACTGCGTCTTATACTAAATGTGCTGCCGGTAGACGGGAAAACCATTGATTACGCATTGGATTCAAAATTTAAGGATTTTGAGGACGGGCTTCAATATTTTTCAGCAAAGGAAAGCGGAATTCCAATAATAATTACACGAAATGTAAAAGATTATAAAGGAAAAGGCATAGCAATACAAACGGCGGAAGAATTTTTAAGAATAGGTCGAAATACATTTCCAGAAAAATAGCCATGCCGCCTTCCCCAAACCACGCCCTACTCAAAAACAGAAAATATCAGCGCGATAATTTCCTCGTCGCTGTCGAAAACCCCGAGGCTTCTGATTCTCGAAAGCCCCGTCAGAAAAGCGAACTGGGAGCGGCTTAACTGGCCCCGGCTGTTTCTGACCAGCGTTTCGGCGTCGGAAAGATCCGAGGGGGAATTTCCGGCGAGCCGGTAAAGTTCCAGCACAAGATCAAAATGGCTTTCGGCGTAGTCAAGCGCCCGGCGGGAGGACTGTATCAGACCCGCGTTTGAAACAAGGTCAAGGATAAGTGTGCGCAGTTCTATGTCCAGCGAAATCATGGCGCTTTGGTAGTCAATCGCCGCCTGCTCGCTGGCTATCCTTTGCCGCTGGACATTGGCGGCGGTTACCCAGACATCAACCGGAAAATTGGCGCTTAACGAAAGCCGCCCCCCGGAATGCGTAAAGCCGTTGTCAATCGTGTGGCTAAAACCCGTGCCCAAAGAGGCGCTTAGGGTGGGGGAGTAGTCCCGCCGGGCGAGCCCGACATTTCGCTCGGAGCGCAAAGAGTTAAGGGCCGCCCGTGTCATGGAAGGATTGCGGGATTGTATCTGGCTCCAAAGAACCGTGTACAGGCGGCTTAAAGCGTCGTCGTCCGAGGCTGAAAGAAGAACGATCAACCCCTCCCGCTCGTCAAAATCCACCGGCTCAAGACGCGGCGTGTAGGCAAGGCCAAGGAGATCCGCCAGCCGTAGGTTCGCCACCGCCAAATCCCGCCGGCTCTGGTTCCGGGCAGTTTCCCGCGCCGCCTTCTCGGCAAGGGCTTGGAGGTAGGCCGCCGGGCTTATCATGCCGCTTTCCCGCCGGATTTCCGCCATTTCAAGGCTTAAAGCCGCCGTAGCAAGGGAGCTTTCCGCCGTTTCAAGGGCTGCCGCGGCTTCAAGCACCGCGTAAAACAGGATGTCGGTGGAATTGAGCACGGCGTAGAATTCGGCAAGGGCATCCTGACGGCTTATCTCGGTATTCATGGAATTAATGGCGTTCAGGATAGCGCTTCTTCCCCCGTTCCAAAGCCGCTGAGAAACGCCCAAGCTAATACTGCCGCTTAAACTGTCAGCGGCGATGTCCTGCGCCGTAACGCCCTGAGGCGCGCCGTCGCGCGCCCACAAACTGGCCGAGGCCGAAGCGCCCAGAGAAAAGGACGGCATATTGGAGTAGCGGTGAAGCCGCTCGCTTAGCGTATTGCTTTGAACGGCAAGATTATACCTTGCAAGGCTCCGTGAATTCAAAAGCGCCAGCGCGCGGGCCTGCTCCAAACTGATTGTTTCGGCGGCAAACACCGCGAAGCCGGATGTGAAAAGCAGGCACACTATCAATACTTTTTTTACGTTCTTCATACATCACCACACTGCCGCTACTCGTACCGCAGAGCGTCAATCGGGTAAAGACCCGCCGCCTTGCGCGCGGGGTAGAACCCGAAAAAAACGCCGATAAGACAGGCGAAAAGAGCCGCAGCGACAACAACAACAGGGTTTATCGAAGTGGGAACCGAGAAAGCCCCAAGGATATGGCAGCTAAGGAAGGCGAACCCTATGCCAATTATCCCTCCCAAAAGGCTTAAAAAAACCGCCTCCGCCAGAAACTGAAGCAGTATGTCACGCTTGCGCGCGCCAACAGCCATCCGTATTCCTATTTCACGGGTACGCTCGGTAACCGACACCAGCATGATATTCATAATCCCAATGCCTCCCACAAGAAGAGACACCCCCGCTATCGCCGCCAGCAGCACCGTAAGGGTTCGTGACGTTTCGCTCGCCATCTCGATAAGAGCGTCGCTGTTCATGATATGAAAGCTCGGTATCTCCGTGAAATTAAGCCTGTGGGCCTCCCGCATGATAAGCTCTGTTTCCATCTGCGCCGCTTCCATGAACCTTCTGTCCGCCACGCTAATCGCAATAGCGTTAAGGTTGCGGGTATTCAAAAGCCGGGTAAGGGCCGTGTCCAGAGGAACCATGATCACATCGTCCTGATCGTTGCCGCCGGGGCCAATACCCCTGCGTTCAAGAAGACCGGTAACGGTAAAATTGTTGTTCCCGATACGTATCACCTGCCCCACGGGACTTGCCCCCCCAAAAAGATTCGCCGCCGGAGTAGCGCCCATAACGGCAACACGGTTTCTTAGCGCCCCGTCTTCGTCATCAAAAAAACTCCCTTCTTCAAGATTCCAGCTCCGGATGAAAAAGAAATCCGGCTGTACGCCCATGACCACGCTGGAATTCGCCTGCCCGCCCCCGGTTACGGAAAAACTCCGCTGGACTATCCCCGAAACCGCCATAGCGAAACTGGACTCGTACAGCACCTTTTCCGCGTCCCCCCGTGTAATCGGGCGGTACACGCCGCCGCCCATCCGGTTAAACGCCCCGCGGGGAGCCGGCATGACCTGAATAAGATTTGTCCCCATCGCGGCGATTCTGGCTTCAATGGCCTTCTGAGCGCCTTCCCCAATGGCAAGCATGATAATTACCGACCCCACCCCGATGATAATCCCAAGGGAAGTAAGAAGGCTCCTCATGCGGTTGCGGAGGATGCTTCTGAAACAGGATTGTAAAAGCCGCGCCGCCTTCACTACGCGCCTCCGGACAGGACGGCGTGTTCGGCCTTCCACTTTTTTAGGTCGTCCGCCGCGCCGCGCCGCCCGCGTACCGGCACGTCAGAAACCAGGGCCCCGTCCCGCAGGGTAACCGTGCGCTTGGTGTAGGCCGCGACTTCCGGCTCGTGCGTTACCATGATGATAGTCTTGCCTTGGCTATTAAGGTGTTGAAAAAGGCTCAAAATCTCCAGCGTCATTTCCGTGTCAAGGTTGCCGGTCGGCTCGTCCGCCAGAATAAAGGCCGGATCGTTTACCATTGCCCTTGCGATAGCCACCCGCTGCTGCTGCCCGCCGGAAAGCTGGGAAGGGTAGTGATCCATCCTGTCGCCAAGGCCGACTTCTTTAAGCGCTCTGGCGGCCCGATCCCGGTTCGCCTTGTGTGAACTTTTGCCGGAGCGGTTGTAGGAAAGCGGCAGCTCCACATTTTCCAGCGCCGAGGTGCGGGCAAGAAGGTTAAACGCCTGAAAGACAAAGCCGATTTTTTTGTTTCTGATAAAGGCGAATGTGTTTGAGTCCGAAGAGGAAGTCTCAACGCCGTCAAGCCGGTAGCTTCCTTCATCGGGCCGGTCAAGGCAGCCAATGATATTCATAAGCGTGGATTTTCCCGAACCCGAAGGCCCCATGACGGAAATGAACTCCCCGGCTCTGGCCGAAAGGCTCAAACCCCGCAGGGCGCGGACGACAATTTCCTGCCCGGCCTCGCTTCCCTTCTTTTTTCCGGCGAGCCGGTAGTAGCGCTTAATGCCTTCTAGCTCGATTACGTTCACAGGCGAACCCTTTCCCGAAGTATGATCCGCTTTCCTTCGATGTCCTCGGCCCCGCCCTGAACAGGCTGTATTTCCGTGCGCCAGCCATCGCTTAAACCGGTGTGAACCAGAATTACGTCCGGCCTTCCGCTGGAGTCGATAAACCAAAGCGGGCGGGGAGGGCTCGCGCCGCCGGAACCCCTGATCTGCGCCCGCTGCTGCCCCGCGGCGGTTGCCGGCATCCGCGTCATTCGAGCGCCCGCCGGCATCATAAGCCCGGCAAGAACGCCGCCTTGGGGGGCCGTGCTCGCGGGGCCGCTAGAGGCGGCGGCCTGTCTAGCATCGTCCCGGCGCTGAACCGCCAGAGCCTTTTCAGTTTCGCCCATACCCCGCAGCCCCGCGGCAAAGATAATCTCGTCAATCTCGTCCGGGCTTAAAAAAGTGGGCTGGTAGCGCAGGGCGGCGTTGGGAACAACAAGGATGTTCTCGCTGCGTTCCTGAATAAACTCCACCGAGCAGGTCATGCCCGGCAACAGCGAGCCGTCATGATTACTTACGCTGATAATAACCTTGTAGGAAACCACGTTGTCCTGAATTGACGGCATAAGCCGCCTGCTTTCCACGCTTCCGGTGAATGTCCTGCCCGGCAGGCTTTCCAGCGTAAAACGCACGTCCTGCCCTTCCCGGATGGAAGCGATATCCAGTTCCCCCACCCATGATTCAATACGCATTTCCTCAAGATTTTCCGCCAGAACAAACATGAAACTGGAATTGCCCGAGGAACTGTCCACCACGGTGTCGCCTTCGTTGATGTTCCGCTCCAGCACAATGCCGTCGATAGGGGAGGTGATAAAGGCGTGCTGGTTAATTTCTGTTTCGATTGATCTAAGGCTGGCCTCCGCCGCGGCAAGGTCGGCCCTTAGTATCTCCATGTTGGTTCTGGCGTGCAAAAACTCAAACTCGGAGATAAGGTTTCTGCTCGCCAACACCTGCTGGCTTTGAAAGGTAAGGCGCTGGAGTTCGTAGTTTGCCCTTGCCTTGATAACATTCGCCATCTGCTGTTCCCGCCTGAGCCTGAGCATATCGGTGTTCAGCACGGCAAGCACCTGCCCCCGCTGTACCGGGGCGTTAAAGTCCGTGTATATCGTTTCTACCTTGCCGCTCATCCGGGGCAGAATCCTGACAATGGCCACAGGGTGCAGGGTTCCGGTGGCGGAAACTGTCCGTTCCAGCGTGCCCCTTGAGACGGACGTGAACTCGTACACCGGGGTGTTCGCCCGGCCCCCGCAGCCCGCCAGTAGCGCCGCGCCAAGGGCAAGGAGAGGCAGAACGAGGGGCTTAGGCTGTATGGTTTTCGTGTGTTTCATACTAGCTATATAGTAGGAACCGGGCTAAAGTTACAAGATGCCGCCAAAGAACGCGAAGGGCTACATACTTAGCCGGTACAGCGCGTATTGATTAAGCGATATACCTTCTTTTTCGGCCTCCATAGCAAGGCGGGCGTGGAGGCTTTTGGGGACGCGAAGGACAAACTTGCCGCTGAAGTGGCTGTCAATGGCGGGAGGCGGAACCGGATACCCGAATTCAAGCTTTGTTTCGATCCAGCCCTCCATTGCCTCGCGAATATTTTCGAAAGCTTGCTCGTAGGTATCGCCGTGGCTCATACAGCCGTCAAATTCCCGGACTGTGGCGAAGTAGTAAGCTCCGCTCTCATCGGTAATGCGCTGAATGATTATGTGGTATGGAAGTTCCAGATATTCTTTTGCCTGCATGGTATCCCCCTGTTAATTCTTGCGTATAAGTTTCTCGATGTTCACCACAACTCTATGGTATCACATTTGATACTATATATCAAGAGGTTGCTCCCATAACTCTCCCCCGCCGTGCGTGAGCATTCCCGCCAAAAGCCCCGGCAGGGGAGGAGAGTCAGGTTTAAGAATCCCGCCCAAGGAACACGGCTACGGAGCCTCGGTCTCCTTCGCCTAAGAATTTGGGCAAATGGATTCTTAAACCTGACTCTCCTCCCCTGCCG
>Ga0123355_10005871_pt1 | contig 18073 bp, 9 predicted proteins | sample TergutEmb28metaG_3_FD_89872 | JGI IMG/M metagenome (GOLD analysis project Ga0123355, IMG submission 89872) | Embiratermes neotenicus P1 segment gut microbial communities from Petit-Saut dam, French Guiana - Emb289 P1 | ecosystem: Host-associated > Arthropoda: Insects > Digestive system > Gut ... | reverse complement strand
GGGGCGGAGGGCGCGGTTGTTTTGGTGGTCCGTCTTAAGACGGCGGGAGGATTAAACTTACGGGCACTTCTGCACTGACAATGCGGACAGAGCAATTTACAAGTTGCGTAAGTTATATGTTTGACAAACAATCAAAATACGGCCAAACCCTTCAGTTTCCTTCAAACGATGGGGCTACGTTAAGCTACACGCCCTGCACGAAAATTTAAAACGGCGAGATACGTTGTGATGCTTAATTAAACAGAGGTACAGCTTTATTTTCTCATTTACTCAAAACATCACGACACAAAATTTTTAAAAAAGTATTGTAAATGAAGTAATTTATAAACAATTGTTCTGAATCACTAAACTGGAGACTACTGCCTCATATTTCACGAAAAGAATGTTACTCAACAATTGAAAATTTATTCAGGAAACTACATCAAATGCCAATAATTTCGGTCCCACCCCGAAATTTCCGAAGTCCGTCATGTTGTTATTACACACTACAGATAATTTAAAGCTATGATTTTGAAGTTCCTTTCGATTACACAAGGAATTACGTGAAAGCATGTCAAATGGTTCAACAAGTCGAAAAGAGGAAATCCAGGACACACACACACATGTACACACAGATTACAGCTATTTCTTAAATCGAGTCTCTTCCTTACGAAATAACACTAGGCTAACAAATTGAAATGAATAATTTCAGGATCAAAGCACAGTTTCCACTGCTGTCAAAGTTGTTATTGGCATTACCGTAGAAGAGGGTGAATATAATGAAATCTAAACTTCCTTAGCACTTGTAGACTGGCGGAATCCTACGTTGCACCGGTAAATACGGTCAGCGTTGTCGCCAATAGGACTCACACAATTAGCTACTTGTTAGATCAGAAGGGAATAATGTCTATAATTATTCTCTGCATATAACTTAGAAGTCTATAAAACTGTCACACATCAGATTGCAACCTGAAAAGGTGAAAACGGTTGGTGGTTTGTGAACTTAAGAAGGTCTCTCCGAACAACTCTGGAATACATAAGGATATCTGGCAAGTGTTTGTATGTACTCTCGACGTTACAAGGCAAAACACTGGCAATTAAAATGTGTGACACATTTTAAAACAAGAGACGCACTAGGCAAGATGAATGAATGCAGCGAACAGTGAAACTCGCTTGGATCACAGTACCAAGGGACCTGGATATTTTTTCCGCTTTAGACTTTCTTTTTTTAGCACAAGTCTTCACTTCTTGGCGAAAGACTTTGCACAGTACGTTTAACTTTGTTTACGTGCTCGGAAATAATAAGCATTAATTTACATTACGTCATTCCTAAGCGGCACAATTTTCAATCTCTTGATACGCTTTTTCATCCCCTCTTCTTTCAGACGTATATTAAAATGTTCTTTACTTATTTGTAATTTGTAAAGGTCAGGCTTAAACCTTCTTATTTACTTTTACAAATTTTCCACCTGAGGTGTAAATTCCACTAGGCAAACCAGTGGAAACTAATAACTAGCATAAAGCTGATTTTTACTTCAACAGGAAAATACTGAAAGTAAATTTAATAATAACACTTAACCTAAAAAACTTTGACAATTCTGGAAAAGTTTCTACGTTTATAGTAAGACACTAAACCTGCGAAAGTAGCGGCACCCACCCAGCGGGTGCAGCTAAAGAATAGACTATTTCTGCAACGGTAGACACTGTAATGAGCAAAGATAAAATTGCTCCCCTGGTCTACTCCTACATGCAATTGTGTCCAGAGTAAACCTTGTCTTTCCATGTATAGGGATAATTCTAAAAGAACTAGGTTTCATTAACTTCTTGCTCCTCGTTTCTTTTCCAGCTTTATTATTTTTTTTTTTTGTCTATTATGGGTAAGATGACAGAGGATTTTGTTCTGCATTCCTGGAACCAGACAACATTTCCGACAAAAGGAGATTCCCTTTTAAACCGTCTTTCTTTTTAGACAAAAATACTGTGAAATTCTTGGTGTAAATACATTACAAAAACAACTTCCTTTTATTCCAGCTAAAGATACACAATACGTTAAATACACACATCACCTCCTACATGTTTCGCTGTTTGTTTCACCATCTTCAGGGAGACCATTGTGTATTGTGTTACTTGCTCAAGAAATGTATGCTTTTTGCAATGTCGTTACACCTACGTTATAACATTGCAAAAAACATATAGTTCTCGAGCAAATAATGCAATGGTCTCCCTGAATGGTGTAAAAACACCAAAACATGTAGGAGATAATAGGTGGTATATGTATGTACGTGTATTTAACGTATTGTGTGCATTTAGTTGGAATAAAAAGAAGAAATTGACTGCAAAAATGCACGGAGCTGAAAGCTTCAAAATAAAATAAAGAGTCTGTGTATAGGCTGATTGTTATATTGCTACATATTGTATTGGCAGAATGGAGATGTTACACGTTAAGATTCATAATGTGAAAGTAAACAGCTGAATAAATTATACACCTCTAGAATATGCTATTTTAATACTAATCATTGGCTTATTATTTTGATTTTCAGGTCGTTTAATGACGATATTTCAGCTTCAGATGTTGCACAATGTCGAATGAAATGTGGTGAGGTAAGGATTTGGAAGAAGGTGGTTGTCTCTCATTCAGAGTATTGCTTGGGTACTTTCCTGGAGAGAATGGAATTCAAAACAAGTACTGTCAGAAGAAAAAAAAGTTACAAGAGTTACTCCCACACCAAAATGTTGTCACCCGCCCCCGACAAACCATCAGCTGCAACTGGCACTGATCGACTTACTTACCCGTACGAGATCCGTCAGCAGAGAGAGACGAAAGGACCAGTCCAACTTGATCTCATCCTGCACCAGAACGTCCTCAAGTGATCCGCGGCTGCACCACTCCAGCACCAGTGCCGGTCGGTTAGGGTCCGTCAGGCATCCTATCATCACGTTCAGGTTCTCGTGTCGTAAACCGTGCATCTGCGGACGGAGAAGACGTGCTCATATCAGAGGTATAAAGGACTAACTCTCGCAGAATTCTAAATTCTTTATCTATAACCATTCACTAAAATTAACCTTTATGATGGTGAAGACCACTGATGAAACAACTTTAATAAAGAGAAATCTTCAATAACTACTATTTCTGGGAACAACTTGTAACCTTGTTGTACTCCAAATTACGACGTTCGCCTTTAACCTATAAATGTACGCTTTTCCCCCTTACATCAGACCAACCACCCAATTAGTCAACGAACAACCAAAAACCTAAATGTGGGAATATGCATGTAGCGCAAGTTGACTTCGCTTACTAAGTTCAGATATTCCCGCCCTCAGAACGCAGAGCTGAACTGCTTTACAAATAAAAATTTGGAGTGTGCTTACGCCTAATGCTTTGGCTTTTTGGCTGAATTTTCTGATATGTTTTTAATAAGGACCTGCTTCTGGCAGGAAAGACTCCCATCTGGCAATTGCTTCTTCGGTAGGAATCTGTGGTTTCGTCTACGTTTAAGGACTTCCAAGAAAAGCTCTAATAGCATTTGTTAATTACCATTGCGATTACATCAGAAATCACGTCGGTTCACGGCCTTCAAGGTGGACAGAAACAGACCGTAGTCCTTCTTTATCTACGGTCTGGCATTTGCCCTAAAACTGGGTAAAACCACTTCCTATTCAATTCTCTGTCTACATGTCAGTTGGTTTCCTTAGTGACCTCTTTTCAAACACCCTCAATGTATTACATTCCGTTACGGCAAAAGATATGTTAAAATTGAAAGCCCTGGTTTCACAAGTAAATAAAACAATTAAAACTATCTTTTTTTATTTTACAAAAGACTTTTAGGTAGAAGCGACAGAGAAAGAATATGGTGAACTTAGAGTAGCAAGAAATTCCCTCACGTAATCTGCACGTAACTTTCGTGAATGCAATATTGGTTTAAACAGTTATTTGTTTTATGTGAACGACACAACTCATTGTATTGTATGATGTCATCTAATAACTATTTTGTGACTTGTACAAGCACAACCGCATGTCTAAGGTGAAAAATAATATGGAATTTAGCTCTCATTTCCCAGATCCTTCAACGTGTTGTAGGGATACATTATCTCTTTGGTGACAAGAAAGGAAAATTGTTGCTGCCAAAAATCACGCAAGTTTGGAGCACTCTTCTTTTAGTAACAGCATGACACGTGACCGCAATTCACGTCTCGCCATGGTGAATAAATGCGTGACGTAGGGTTCAGAAGATATAGCTATCTCAGTTCCGACACACTGTTAGACAAATTTCCGCAGACCACTTGTAACACTGACTTCGTTCGAGGACTTTAAGTACAGATCAATATAGTCTGTTCACATAAGGAAAATAATGTTTTTGAAACAGAATATGGAAACAGCAGGTCCAAAACTTGTTTATAAAATTATCTCAAAGAAAGTACACAGTTTCTCTTTTATACAAATTTTCGTCTGACGCAGACAATCATAAAAATTCAGGGCAAAAATACCACACACTATACAATATATATATACTTATTACCCACGTAAAAAATTATGAGTACGTCATTCATTCATAAGCCTACGTAAACTATATTTTTACTGAATGTTATTCATTGGAACTATCTTGTCTTTTAACAAGCTCATTAATTACATTAATTAAATGGCTCATGTTTATTTCTTCCCTACTTATTGCAACTACTTTGAGTATATTTTGCTGACTTTTATACTTATATATTTTCCGTTCGTTATACGAATATTTTGTCTTACGTAAATTCTAGGAAGTACAGTAAGCAAATTGTAAGTAGGTTGTGAGGTCAACAAATTAATCAAGCGGCATATTTTATGTGTTTTGTGTATCTCCCGTACATCATGATTATCAAGCCCAGCTATAATTAATTTACCAAAATAAATAAATACATGAGTTATTACGTATTTATAGTCTTTTATGTTTCTAATGTAATAGAACCGTTCACAGTATTTCCAATTAATGGGAAAATCAATTCCATTTTAAATAATATTCGCTGAATGAATGAATTAAAAAATAGGATTTTTTGCATAAAGGGGGGAAGTTACTGCATTTCCACGAAAGGTTTCATGATAAATGCGTGATGTTCCTCGTGAAGATAAGAGACGTTGGTGCAATCGCTTGAAAATTTACATAAATGTTTGCTTTCCTTCTGTAGCATTAGATTCATCATCTCCCAGAACCAATTTCTTCTCCCACGGCCAAATTATCTGCCATTAACCAATTAATATCAATTATTACAGAGTACCACACATAATTGTAATGCTTTGTATTTATTTAACATAAGACACAAAACACTTTGGAAGACTACATGAAGTAACGCCTTTAACTAAAATCATTGCTTCACGTCGTCACAAACATGAAACGTAAGAATTAGGATCACGACAGTTTTAATTTGAGGGCCTGTCAGAATATGCTATAAAGTAGATGAACAAAAGAAACGCCAAGTAAGAAACTTCAGACAGAGAGACGATATTAGTTGATGTGTAAGAAGTCATATAACACAATCATTAAGAAGGCTTAAACAAGAACGAAACAGAATGGTTGGTTATTTTAGAGTGAGTTGTGTTGGCTTGGTCAGATTCCCAGTGGAATTCCCCTCATTTATTTCCTTCTTAAAAAGAACTTTGGGGAGAAATGGGTCAGAGGACGAAATTTTTCCGTATCATACTCTTCTCTGTTCTGTAAGAACTCAAAGTTCCTCTTCATGTACTGCATGATATCCATTTACTTTCCCTGTTCGGAGATGAGATTTCCAAGCTGCTGGTTTCGAAGTCACGTCAGCAGAGACAGATTTATTTTCAAGCTTCCTGTGTAATAACGAATCTCTCTTGCACGATCCCAGTGACACAGAACATTGTAATGAACAGACGCATCAATGAATTACGCTTTTCACTTAGTAGGTTCAGAGCAGTTTAAACTTGGGGAGTGCTTGGTACCACTCAAGTTTGAGTCTTTTGTACCTTCTCATGCCACACTAAGAACATAAAATTACACTATAAAATTATAATTCTACGTTTCTAATGTTGCGAGAATTAGCCTTTCACATTCGGAAGATAACATATAGGATTAGAGTTTGAAAAGACTGGTTTGGGGAATGATCGAAATTAACAATGACTGCATAGCATGGAGAGGAATGGAATTAAATAATGTAGGTTTTCACTAGCTTCAAAATAAAAAAAATATATACAGTGATTTATTGACGGAGGTAAATGGGCCAATAACATACATACAAAAACGTTTAGTCGAATGAGAGGAAAAGTATTTTAGAACCTCCTTATAGATAATGTATAATATAAAACGCTTCTCAGAGGAGTTGGATGTAATGGTGTGAAGTGCATTCATCTGATATAGGACGCGATAATCAAATTTCGATTTCCAGCAATGTGTGATATTCACTGAGTACAATTCCAAGAACGGGGTACGCGGTGGCGCAGTTGTTTGAGGCACTGCGCTACAAGCCGGAAATTCGCGGGTTCGATTGCCGATGGTGTCATTGTAATTTTTTATTAACTTATTCCTTCCGGCCGCACTATGTCCCCGGGTTCGACTCAGCCCCTACCAGAAATGAGTACCAGGAATATGTCCTGCGGGTTTAAGGTAGCTGGTGGGTAAGGCTGACAAACTTAGCACATTCATGCGCCGACTCTCCAGAAATTCTGGGAGTCTCAAGCTCCTGGAACTCTTAAGGGCCTGTCCAGGTGCGTAATAGAAGAGTTTTTTTTTTTAACAATTTCAAAAAAGATCCTGCACATGGAGTTAGTAATGTAATCTAGTCCAATAGCGTAGGGTACTATAAAGGCATATATATCTAGTATTTATCATAGATCCACGAATGTATCTGTATGTAGGGATATGACAAATGCGGTTCTACATATTCTTATCTTTGACGCTTGGTAAATGCAGGCTGAATAATCAGTATCGTGCTTTTGGCCATTTGAGACGGGCAAATGGCGACAGGACGCATTGCCCTAGGAAGCTTGAAATCTCAAAAATTGGTTCTGGCAAGTTCGTGGAGAAGAATTCCTGCCAACACCGGAAATCGAATAGCAGTCTTGCAGCGTATAGACTTATCGAAGAATGAGCTAACACAGCTAACAGGTCTGTTACTGAAGGAGAATAAGTAGACAGACAGAACATTCAGGGTAAATCAAGATTACGGAATATATGGAATGATGATATTGAAATTAACGTTAAATAATAAGTTAATATTACCAGACTGAACGGGTGAAAATCATGATCTAATGGTGAGTGTGATCATGAGGGTGTTATATCTTCTCGTTCCATAACAGGGAATGCCACGACAATGCTGGTTAAAAACTGTAGACCGTTGAGTTACGTCCAACTTACAGAATTCTGCCCTTCAGTGGCTATCATTCTTGCGTCATGTACAGGAAGCCTCGATTTCAAATCTCAGTTATTAGACCGGCCATAATGAGTAAGTTTCTTTGCGGTTTTTCTCAGCACTTCCAGCCAAATTCCGACATAGAACCATCAATTAGATCACGACAGTTTCCTCCCAAATCACTTTCTATTCACCAATCATCCCATAATTCGATGTTATAAAACCGAAGAAACTGAAATCACTAAATAAATCTAGATTATATTTATTGGTCTATCGCTTGGGAATTATTATGTTATCACTTGGTTAACCGACTAACTGCTTTGCTGCAGCCTTGATGATTTCTTCTGCTTGAATTACTTAACTTCGAAAACGGGCTACGAGTTCACTTGCTGCTCTTATACACAAAACTTTCTGTCGTCTTCTTTTTACAAAGTTTATAGTTTGCATAAGGTGATTTTCTAATTTAAGTCTTTTGCTTGATAAATGGCAAACTAAACTCAAATCACTGCATTACTTTTATACGCCGTTTCATGAAGGAGACAACGCAGACCTACGCATCGGAAGATGGACAGTAAACTGATGGTAAATGTCAAACTGGAGGGCTGTGTTGAGAAAAAGAAATTATGGTTTTCTAACTTAGTTTTCTCGTGAATACTGGAAAATTTACTTTTCTCTTATCACAATTAACAAAAATAAATATTTATTAATTTCGAATTTCCTATGATTCCAGTGGAAAAATGCATCACATTAAAATTGATATTACATAAATATCAACATACCTCGAAAGGTTTAATCCCCTATCAAGTTATTGTTACAGAAAGACGAATGGTAACCATAATAAAAGTAACTCGGGATATGACACGGGGAAAGAAAGAAGGGACTTTCCGAATTCAAGTCACACTCAGTATCACAGCTCACACTCAGTAAATGGATCCGATTATTCCGTTGTAATTTAGTATGTATTTTATGTTTATGGTTCCGTGCATCGCTGATCTATATTAATAATTGTCCAACGAGATGCAACACAAAGCAGTCTATTTATTATTCTACCAGTTCACTCTACATGTTTCGGGTGTCAACCACACCCATCATCAGGTGTACACAAAACTGTAACTACAGCCTCCGGTACTGGTCATATTTTTTGTGCAGCTGCCTCCCTCCAACGTGGCAAACTTGGCCACGTTGGAGGGAATACCAGTACCGGAGGCTATGGTTACAGTTTTGTGTACTCCTGATGATGATTGTGGTTGACACCCGAAACATGTAGAGTGAACTGGCAGAATAATGAATAGACTGCTTTGTGTTGCATCTCGTTGGACAATTATTAATATAGATCAGTATGTATTCTTACTTCTACACGTGTCTGTGAAAATTAAGTTCATGGAATTGTAAAACAAAACACGCAGAGTTGATGTATATCTGGAGAAACAACTGTGACTACGCTTTATCACGGTTCTTGCGGTCGTGTAAATCCGTAACAGAATCATGTATAGCATGTGACAAGTACAACCAGCTGCACTGTTTGAACAGTAAGCAAAACAAAGCTAACAAGATTCTAGCTATAACCAAAGCCCCTACCAAACGAATGTGGAATTGTTAATCAGTCACTACAGAGTGTGTTCTGGGGAACAGAATCAATTTTTCGGATGATTTTGTTCACATAATTACCTGCTTAACTTTAAATCCTTACCCCAGTATGACTGGCATAAGCTGTTCGATATCAACATGTTATCATCAGTGTCAGCATACCCTAAGTTACAAGTTACGTTAATCGCTTAAGCATTGGCTATTTTAACATTTAAGAATTCTCCCCCCTCGCCCTCACATTGTCTTTAAGCATTTTGTAGGCTTATCAAATAAAACACAGAATATTTCCCTACATAAGGATAATTTTTCTAATGGACAACCAGACTGTTGTCTGCCTGAATAAGAAATTTTGTATGGAATTTAGGTGAATTTTAGTCAAAAATTATAAATGCATTTTTACCCTATGTAATTTAAATCATTAATTATGCGACAATACACACATTAGGAGAGTGCCAGGGTATTGCCTTCTGTTCGCCGGATCGCTAGCTGGAATTCAGTATGTAGCAGGAAGGACCTGCGACCGGCCATCGAGACACAATTTTTTCATTGTTTTCCTCTGACTTCAAGCAAGTGCCGAGATTTCCATTTGAAGTTGCTTTTGCATTCTTGGCATGCATTCCTCTCCGTTTAAATTTATAAAAATTAATTTCCTTACTTTAAAAGACACCAAATTTCCTTTCCAGATTGCGCAATTCAGAATTACGTAACAAACAAATCAAAATTCGGCGACTCTTGTATCAAGCCATTACGCCTCACCATTCTAACATCGCATTTTGTTCTTGTCTTCACCAGTCAGAAGAAGTGAACGGAGCCTGGGAACTTTCTTAAGGATTGATGTTCTTTATGCCCCAAAGCAAAATGGCTTCCTATTTTGTCTACTCCGCTAGTATTCCTTACGTCTCTCTATCTCCCTTCCTCCTCCACTCTCTATTTTCAGTCTTCAAAGAGTTTATTTCCCTAATACATCCCCTTGAATGACACTTATACCCCTAAATTAAGATACCAAAAACTACAGTTGTTTACAAATCATAAAGCCTTAAATAACAATGTCTGACGCGGCTTCATATTCCACCAATGTATTAATTCACTGGAATATCCCCCACTGCCAGAAATGTTCCGTAAACATTATGGATATTTCGTTTCAAATGGTTAACAAACACACTTAACGAAAATCATAAAAAATATCTATTTTCTCACCCATATTAACCTTAAAATTTGGCACACAATTTATATCATATTTTAGTTCTTATTCCGATAACCACCTCTCTTCTCCTCCTCCTCTTCCTCCTCCTCCTCTTTCTCCTCTTCTTCCTCCTCCTCCTTCTTTTTGCCAATATATTATTCATTTCTTCTTGGTGGCTCCAGGGAAAAACAGGCCTATTCTGGTTCTGTAAGTTGCTGCATCTACCCCAAGGGTTGCTTCGCTCTTAACACAACACGACAGCTTTGTGGTTGGATAGAACTCAAATCCAGAAGGTATTCTTGATCATATATAAAATTATTTGGGACTTTTCTGTATGTTGAGTATTTAACAAAATAAAAATACAAAATACAATATGATATGTTCCTTTATTCCTGAACACCAATTCAAAATATCGGTGGACACTCTGTAGGTGCAAATCAGTTTGCACACGAAATATCGGTGTCTGTATACACCCAGTCTTTCTCTTCAAATCGAACACGTCATATATATATTTCCATGTTAATACTACAACAGGCCGTAAATAAAGCATATGAAAATATTAGTTGGATTAAACTGGCCCGGAATATACTTCAGTGTCAGGCTGTTTGGAGGACAGAAACGAATTTTTGGCTCAATAAGACATACAGATCCTCTTTAACTCTGAGCTACTTTCGACTTTTAAACTACGTATCCACTCCATGGAGCTGGTTCCTTGGATATATTGACACTGTAAAGCGGCCGTATTTCGATGCGGGAGAGTAGCATTCGAGTAAAGTTTACGGCGCCACGTTAAACATGTTCTGGAATTATCCCAGTGACTTTACTCCAGAACATTGTGCCCAGGACGTGAAATGAATACCTAAGTGTAATAATATAAAATTACACACAGAAGAATTTTTTTATTAATTACAGACCCAACATGTTTCGTACCATGTACACTTTTGGTATTTGTATATTATCATACTTGCGCATACGGTCACAATTTGTCACAAAATACTAAGTACGTGTATCTGAACACATGCATCATACAGGGAGTGTGGTTACAGCTTAACGTAACACGACAGGCAATTTAGGACATTTCAACTAACAAATAGAAATTTTCTCAAAACCATTGTTGCAGTGGAAAAGCAATAAGTATTACACATTCTGAGTGCGCATCTGTAGCCTCAGTTTTCCAGCATGCAAAGCGCATGCGCCATATTGTCATCTACGACTTGTCTGGCTCTATCATAATTTTCCACATCATCTCATAAACGTCACGATTTTCGAAAGAAAAAAAAGTGTTATGATTTTCTTTACAACTTTGTCCGAAATATTCCTCATTTTAAGAAGAATTCAGCCAGATATTATAACAAATATGCATTAGTCTTCATGTAAAGGACGTTTTAGTTGTAAGATTTTAATGAGGCTTGGATTTTCTCGACGAATTTTTGAAAAACTCTCAAATATGGAAGTTAATGACAATCCGTCCACTGGGAACCTAGTTGTTCCAAGACAGACGACAGACAGACATGAAAAAACTAATAGTCGGTTTTCGGAATAAAGCGCTTAGACATTAATCCTTATGCCACACAAGCATTCTCGGGCTAGTATTATGCTCACTCATAAAACTTCTTTTAATTTTTACTGCAATATATGTAATTCACACACCAACAAATGCGCTATTTATTAACGTGGCTAAAATTTTTAAATTGGCATTAAAATACACAATAATATCGCTCGTACATGTTTCGGTCTTCAATGACCATCATCAGGGAGCTTTATCTGTACCTAACTAAAGTTATATTTATGTTAAAACACTCGGTAAAATTGCGTCGTTATATATATATTAGGTGATGCGGCAGCATGTCGTAGAGCGGCATGTGTGTTGTGTGCTGTGCCAAAAAAAAAACATAGGGATAGTTTAGACAGTACAGTCACTTGCTACGGGCCTGGCGAACGGCATTCGATTCCCGTCAGGGGCAAGAAATTTTTGTTTCGCCGAGAAACCAACACCTTCAAAGCGTTCATTCGCCACCCCCCCATCCCTCCCCCACCAATTTCGCCCTCAGGTTAGCACCATATTAGCATGAATGGAGAAAGAAACTAACATCGGTAATCATCTTTATGGAGACGTGGCTAAACCTATAAAGACTAAAGAGTTTAATCACTCGGAAGAGCTACGCACAGGTGGGAAAAACCACCATAATGGACCTTCACTTCAGGGGGTGCGAGGGAGTAGATTTGATTCGTCTAGCTGTAAACACGGTCAAATCGAAGGACTTTGCGAACACTGTAGCGAAACTTCAGGTTCCACAAAAAGTAGGGTAACTTCCGTGTGACTTAAATTTTCAACCTGTGGTTCGGTTACCGCAAGCAGACAAGAATTTTTTTTATTACAAACCGTCCAAAACTGTACTGACACCCAACTAGCTTCATATTCAGTGCGTAAGACTGGTAATTCTCCGGGGGTACAGCGGCCGAAGTAAGAAGCTGACCACTTACTTCTGTCTTTGCTGAAGTTAAGAATGAATACATTGTAGCTGATCATTTTTAGTGTAGTTGTTTATTAGGACTGCTGTCGTCAGTTCCGGACGGTTCATGGCCATGCGTTGTAGGTTAATCTGTCAACGCATATTCAGGACCGTTGGTGATAGGCGGGGAGAGATTTAAACGCCGAAACAGTTCGGAGCTGATAACGGACGCAGCAGTCCAGTAAGGAAGTCGCGTACGAGAGGTGTGAGTGAGGGAGTACAAGCGACTGTGTTAGTTTGATAAAATATGATTTAGTTGTTTAACGTGATACAGCACGACTTTTTTCATTTTATCAACAATAAATTGAGTAAATAAAACAAGTAAAAAAGAAACAATTAGAACTATAAGTGATTCGGTGAACCACACCCGTTTCCCGAAAGAAGATCACCTACCAGACTGAGCACGTCGGGACAACAAAGTCACGAAGGGTGATCGTGCAGAACATCCACCTCCTTACATGCCTTCTTGGCATGTAAAAGTACATATTTACCTTAAAAATTTTCTACGACTCGCTTCGTTAGACATAAAGTATACGAACACTTACCGTAACGAGCACATCCATAGCTTTGTTCTTCAATTCAAAAGTTCCCTGAACTGGAATCTCCTTGAGCTGCACCAAATCCCCCTGAAAAGAAATTAGTATTGAGGTGTCAACTGCTCAAACACGAATTTAAAAGGAACCAGTCTCTTCCATCTTCTTCAAACACAAAGATGTAGAGTCAAATGAAGTACAGAAGACTTTCATGGCCAAGCTGATGGGGGTTTCCTCCACGGTCTTTCCGCTCTGCGACTCGGAGTCGCATTTATGACAATGCTGACTTGGTTTGCAGAAGAATAAATGGAGCGTGGCTGAGTATGTTTTGAATAAGTTCGACGCTACATCAGATGAGTGGTAAGACGTGTAAATGGTCGTGCGAAGTCGCACGTACTCGGAGAGAGATAGCAATCTGCGCTGTAACCAGTAATGTGCCTCTCTTCCACGATAACGCACGATTACTCTTACTTGAACGACTGACTCTGCGTCCCACGTAACCCCGGTCAAAGAAGTAGGGTTAATAAGAAAATATGTGACTCAGTACTATGGGGCATTGATGACAGTGTATTGTCATCCGTAACAAACTTCTTTTCGTTTCTTTTCGAGTCCATCATCGACCTACAATTAAAACAAGACGTTTCGAAAGCGGGTTTTGCTTCCTTTTTCAGAAGCGGGAAAATAAACTAAGAGGTGGACCCTTTAGAATGAGCTGTTCATCGTCACTGGCTTCAAACCTATTTCGTGTGTAACACGTCCACGATGGATAAAGTCCAGAAAATATTTTTTTTTTTTCCGAACACAGGTATCTCCATACATTACCTCTTCCAAATATTTTTAAGTGTAGGGCTACAAACGTTATGGAACGTACAGGCTTAAACACCTGTATGAACTATCTTCATCTCCACACTCAATTTCGTAGTCCTGTTTCAAATTGCTTATTGGCTTTCATAGTCAAACTGCAAGCTGAAAGAAAAATCTCCCACGGTCGCCATCTTGTCTCTTGCTAACCACAAGTCATTTTTATTTTAAAACTTCGTTTTTTGGGGCAAAATCCAATGGTGCAACATTCATACAATTTTTGGCGAGAGCAGAAAACTGGTTTAAAATTTGAAAGGGACAGTTTTTAAGAAACAAATCTTCACTTCACCAGAATTACTAGTATCGCAGCTAGAGTAATATGGACTAGATAATAAAGCCTTTCTCGGCACATTTGTGTTGGATGCCTCATCCTTGGTATGAATATAACTTGATTCCAGAGAAGGCTTTCTTTGTATTACGACCGAATGGAACATATGAGTTACGAAGTTAAAATAAATTGCTCGTGTTTTTATAAAGATTTCTTATAGCAGTCTGGATGCGTGACGTGGGAAGACATTGGAGCAGGGCCAAAACGGGGTTCTATAACATCTTGCTAACGTAACACGTGATATCTAGCGATTTTGGTTAGATTTCAGGGAATCTTGTTGTTATATCTGCTATGTGAGCTGGTTTTATATCACTTTCTTTTTAAATGTGAAACATGGCGAAACAAAAGTATAGCTACGAAAAAATGATGGACAATGTTCTCTGTTGTAATTTTTCCTCTTATCAAGTAAGTAGGTTTGTTCGTCATACCGTGAAATTTCGACTCCAACTTGTAACTAGGTTATTTCGTTGGCCATTTAAAAATCTCGAATCAGGTTTAGGCGACATAAATATATATATATATATATATATATATATATGGTTAAAGATAGACGAGTGATCAGTATGAAACTGTGGCCTACGACAATTTAATATCCCGAAAGTAAAAAAGAAATAACTTGGAAAGTTACAAAAATTCCCCACTTCAGAATACGACAGATATGTTATTCAGGAGACAGCATCTCTAATAAACACCTTAGCCTCGACTTAATTATTTACATATTTAACTTCTTTACAAGTTTTGTAACCTATACATTTTTCTGGGTTTAATGAAAAGGAGATTTTCTTGTGCTACGATCTAACGTGGTTTATGATATTAATAACAAGTTTCGATAAGCCATTAAGGGCTGGAGGTTTTGAACAAAGCCACCTCAACCGGGAGCAGAAGGAATGAAACTTGCGTTGCTGTAGTCATTTACGTAACTTTCAAGAAATCCAAGGAAGCCCCCTGTACAGTTTGCAATACTTTATCGTTTTCTACACTTTACGGCATGTCGTACTGTACAGTACGTCAACAACGATTTTTTTACACAACACACTCTTTTTAACTTACTTTTAGAATAAAACGTTGCCCTGGTTGTAAAAAAAATGTGTGAGATATACATATAGGCGCACACAGCTTGTTGACGCGCCTCTAAATCCACCTACTACAACTACTACAACTACTACTACTACTACTACTACTACTACTACTACTTATTTCAAGAACTACATACAGGGAAATGACAAACGACATTTTTTTAATATTACATTGGAGAAAAGTCACTGCCTTAGCACGCCATACTTCTGACTGTACTTACATTGTATCTTGCCTTAGGGTCCATCAGAAAATTCCTAGCCAGACTACTCGTACTGCCAGCGCTCTTAACCTGGGGGTGAGACTTTAATGATCCTATGGAGCCCTTCAGTAGATCAGGTTTTTCGACTTCAGGTCCCCCAAATTCCTGGAGCTGTTGTAGCCAGCAGCACAGCATTGCTTCTATGCCCTCATCAACCTATATAGAAAATAAATACTTTGTTGAATTTGAAGAAGACAGGTAAATTACGGTGCGCGCGCACAGCTGACTGACGGTAATTCTGAAGTTGTTTAAAAATCCCTTGAAGACATGTACAACACAGAGAATTTAATTAGGATGGACAAGTGTGTATTCTAAATTGGAATATCGTATTTTCCAAACATAACTTTGCTGTTTTTTTCACAGATGTACGTCAGTGACCTTAAAGGTAGGTCTTTAACTAGACAAATAATTTGCTGTATATGAACATATATTGATGCATACTGACAAAATTAACACGTTTATATTATCGTGATGATATTGCGAACCACAGTGTGTACATTAGGCCATGAGATTTTTGAAACAAACTAGTTGTGTAAGCAATGGCCCACGAAGAAATTAGCTACTGCAAATGATCATAACCAAGCCTGCGTTTAGCTATGCTGTCGACACGAGGAAGTGCCCATGTAGTGCAGCTACTTTTTGCGATCTTGGAAGGCATACTGCTGAGTTGAGAGCCTTATTTAAAACCCCTCAATTCTGGTAAATCGAACTCCCAAACTCTATCGCCACAGGGGGCAATCTCACTCGGACAATGTAGCACGCGATGACGGCTACGTGTGCCTGGTTCCTGACCCTGCGACAGCGCTCTGGGTAGGATCAGCGGTGACGTCACAACAACTGAGTACATTGGTCAAGCTACGACAATGTCTATGCTATTGCAGTGAGCTAGAATGACAATGAATGATCTAATAATGTGCAGGGTTGGGAGTGTGGGTAATTAACGAAGAGGCAAACCGATTAGCTGAGTGGCAAGAATACGTATCACCCCCGAGTAACTTATTATTGTAAACAATGCTTTAGTAGTGTGATGTGCCCTAATTACACAAGAGTAAAGTTCCTTTCCCGCAATATCCGCAGCTCGAACTCCTAGCCAGAAGTCTGGCACGCGCTGTCTTGTTGAAGCCCCAGGTTAGTTCTAATATTTTGATCTGTTGTAGTAACAACTAGCTACGCACTAACTGCAACCTTCCAAGTATGTTTATGCTATCTACTATCGGTGACGGTTCGATCCAGACTAGGATACTGCTTGTGAGCTCAATTACAGGATTAGCTGCCCCTGTAGAATGGAGCAATGTCAAACCCCCACCCCCTCCATTCCAAAGAGGAGGATAGTATGAACCTCCAATACTAAATCCCAGCAGTGTAGGCTTATGTACGTGCATAAATGCATATACCCACATGAATGAATAGTACAAATGTGTACATACACATACAGTAGTCCTCGGTAATCCGACCCACCGAGGGGAAAATGCGCGGTATATGTAACAAGCAAAATCCATCACTGAAGTCTAAAGTAAACTTCTTAAAGCGGAAGTACTAAACCTAATATAATAGTAACAATAATAATGCAGTGTAATAATAACTTCCGTGGGAAATACTGGGCAACATTTGGCCTAAATGGTCCGAACGAACCTTGGGATTCCGATCACCAGGGTACAGATTATGGTAAAAGGTAAAGCACTCCCGTTAGAGGCCTGGAGGGGCCCAGAGGGTTCCAGGTAGTTAAGGTTCGCAGATTTCATGACAACGGCACAGGATGGTGGTAGGTTGTAAGCCTTACGCACCGGCCGCCTTTACCCCCAGGAAATACTCCTGGTACTCATTTCTGTTAGAGGCTGAGTCGACCTCAGGGCCATAGTGCGATCGAAAGGACTTTATGTCAATGAAAAATCCACTGACACTAGCTGGGATCGAACCAGCGACCTTCCGATTTGTAGCATAGCACCTTATGGAGGGGTCACTATATATACATAATACTTCAGAGCACAGCGAAAAATTAATTTGAGGGCCCTGCCTATGCGTAGTCCTGAACTGACTTCGCAGACAGAGTTTATAACCACAATATATTTTCGTCACAAAATGTGAAATAAAACCACCGTTACTGCGGGCCATACTGGCACATTGAATCCGATAGCATTAGACTGACCCTTTAGTACGTAAAAACAAACATGCACACATGCAAAAAACACGTACTTTATATGTGGTAAATTATATTTCAGGTCGTAGAGGTAAGGAAGTGCCTATAGTGAAGAATGCCATTCACAATTTATTACATTAGCCAACTCAAGTTGAAGAATAAAAGACCAACTTGATGTCACTTGCTATTTTATTTCACTTCTTATGTGCTCAACATGTTTCGGACATTAATATATCCATCATCAGGAGCTTGCGACTATTCTGTTGAAT
>Ga0123355_10005869_pt1 | contig 18075 bp, 10 predicted proteins | sample TergutEmb28metaG_3_FD_89872 | JGI IMG/M metagenome (GOLD analysis project Ga0123355, IMG submission 89872) | Embiratermes neotenicus P1 segment gut microbial communities from Petit-Saut dam, French Guiana - Emb289 P1 | ecosystem: Host-associated > Arthropoda: Insects > Digestive system > Gut ... | reverse complement strand
CACTTGCTCTTTTGTTTATAATTCAAAGATGCAAGTATTCGGAAAGTATATAATTGTCATGTGTATGTCAGTATTACTCGAATTTATATGTATGATGATGTAAAATAACAAAACCATCTTGCAATTTACATCATCGCCATTCGTTATCTTTGTAAAGCCATTTTTTCTAAAACATTTTCAATTGTTGCTTTATTGCGTAAAGAGCCGTATAAAAGAAGCATTTCAGCAAGTATTTTCGCAAAAGGTTTCTGCAAAACTTTTATGGCTTCCATGACTGCGTTTTGCTGTTCATCACTCCAAAGTCCCTTGTATTGATTATTGTTCTTTTGGAATCGAACACCCCCGCCATTACCTTGAGCTACTGTAATTTCGGGATATCCTTGGCAAGGTCACGAACATCAACACTGACTGTCCGCACACTTGCACCCACTTCTTTTGCCAACACTGGAATTTTTTCGCATCCACGAAATCTTAAAATTTCTAGGATTTTTGTTCGGCGTTCGTAGGAGTTAATAGCTGTATGCCCCTTTCGAGCGACTTGTAATAATTTTACAAGTCAAACATGCAAGTATTTGCATGTTTGAAAAATTTGTTAAAACTTTAGTACAGTTAATTCTACAAACCTCTTTTCACATGTCATTAATTGTATATTTGCATGTTTGCCAATAAGTGCAAGTTATATACCTGTGTAAAGCCAATGAAACAAAAAAATCCACCCAACTCTTGCCCAAAGAGTTAGATGGATTCTGTAATTTTGAAAGAACATAATGTGTAGCATAAATATGAGATATTTTGAAAAACAGGTGATTTATCCTGCAAAGAATTGCAGTGTTAAGAATCTACCTACTTATCCCGATTTGTTAATCTACGGAACAAATTATTCACTTTCTGACCACTTTGATTAAACATAGATTTTGTAGCATCTGTAATTGCTTGAATTTTTCGTGCAGTTTCTTCGTTTGCCATGCGTCGTCTTTCTTCTAAAATGATATTATAATTGATTAGATTAGCTTTCGAAATGAGTATATCCTTATTTTTGTTATGTTCACGACTCAATACTACATGTATTTTTCTTAAATCTTCATCAGTGAAAATCCTAATAAATCTAAAGCACTTATTAATATAAATATCTCCATCCAATTTAATACAAATTATTTTTCCAAAAAACCTTTTTTTGAAAAGATAGTTTGTATTGCCTGATTTAATAAAATAGCATATTTCACGCTTGTAAAATACGGTTGTTTTGTTCATAAAAAATGTTTCAATGCAAATATCTATATCTTCGAATTTTTTTATTACGCCTCTAGGCAACCTTTTTGGCAGAATGGGTATTCTATAGTCGTCACGAAATATTGAATTAAATAATGGTATGAGATATATTTTTTGATAATATAGTATGAGTCGTCTAGCCCAACGGAAAAACATAATGGCTAAAATCAAGCATAGTACACCTATAATAGCTGAGATTTGCGGGCGCACTAACGCATACCATGTATATGCAATAATTACAATATGCTTTATTATGGTAAACATGGCATTAAATCCGAAAATTGGTGATGCTAATAAAGCAAGTATACTAAGTGCAAATACAAGTGTTTTCATTATAAAATAAACACTATATGCCAATATAGCAAGAGAAAAAGAAATTATGACTGTTACCACTGTTGTCCAAATTCCACTTCCTACTCCTTGTGTATGGGTAATTTCAGAAGCATAGGCAGTTGTGGCAAAAGTAAGGAAGTATGCACCCAAAATGGCACTGATAGTACCAAAAACACTCTCTATCTTACCTAGTATCACATCACAAAATATTTTAGTTGTACCAGCTAGGCTTAATGCACCTTTTATTAATGTGATTGCAAGTAAAACTATAAAAATATTTGTTTGTGCTATGGGCAATTCCATAAGAGTTTCTGAAAAAGGAATTCTACTTGGGTCAATAAACCCTGAATTTAAAAAAATACCAGTCCCTGATAAAACTGTTAAGGCAATAAAAGGGCTACAACTTATCCCAATTAATATTGCAAAAGTTGTTGGTAAGGTTGTAAGAAGATTATCTGTTATAAACCTTACAGCCACAAAGGTTTCAGATGATTCATAACCAAAAACTACATCAACATTAGTTGTTATATACAGTGATAGGCATGTGAAAAAGAGCAATATAGTCGTCATGTAACGTTGCTCTTTTGACAGCAAAAAACAAAAGTTCTTCATCAGCGTGTAAATATTCCGACAGCAATTAGCAAAAATAGTGCTGACAATAGTGTATTAATAAATAAAACGATTATATTTAGCACTAAGCCAACTATAGCTGGGGCTGTAGAAACACCTAATTTGTTATTTCTTTTTTTTGATAAAATTGCCAAAATAATGCCTAAACCAGATATCATCATAAATAAAGGTGCTAAAAATAAAACTATAATTTTCACCCAGACAAGAATAATACAAAGACTGCCTATTACAATTGATATAATTGCTTTTGCATAATCAGGCTTTGAGGGAATATCTACCGTTGTGGGCAAAGGTGAACTACTGTGGTCACTCATGTATTATCACTCCTTGATTTTAATTTAGCTAAAATTTTGTATAATTAAAATTATAATGATGAGTAAAGCAATAAGAAATATAATGTAAAAAACTATAGTTTTTACACCAGCAGTTTTTATACCATCAGTTTTTTTTTTACCATCTGATTCTTCGAGTTCTGAGTTTATTGGTGTTTGTTGCGTATCAAACGTATGCCAATTTGGTGTCCTAAATTTATTACTAATTTCAATGAGGGGTAGGGCTGAAAATCGCTCTTTAAGTTGACTTCTGCCTATAGACAATTCTGCAATAAATAAAACGGAATTATTACCACTGGGCATCCTAGAGTAATTAAGGTGTTTTATGACTTCTTCTGGTTTTTTATATGTTTGAAAATTTTGACTTGGCAAACGTTCATTGAGGCTAACATCAGCAATATTTTTTTTAATTACAGAATTTAAATAATCTGTAATTTCTGCGTTATCAAATGAATATCCGACACCATAACTGTTATCATTGTCATTGTAATTATTGTACAATGCTGTTGCAAACCCCGAGTAATTACGATAAACCTCACAACATAATGCGCGGATACTCTTTTCGTTATTTGAACAAATAAGTATGTTTATAAATATTTCTGCCCCAGAAGCATCAGAGTGTTTTGTTGTGCTGTTAATGTGTTTTATTGCCAAATAATACATTTTATTTTCACGAGCTAGAAATAATTCTGCACTTCTTCCTGACATATATTCAGCTACAACTTTACCTGGAAAATTGGTAATTTGTTCAAAATTGTCATTCCGTAGGCGTGTTAGCTTATACCCATCTCCGCGCATACTTGAACATAAAAAGTATATATCCCCTAAACTCACATTCATCACCTCATTTCACACTAAGATATTCGTGTATATCATGAATGACCCTGTAACCAATTCCATCACTTTCATTTTTAAGTTTTGGCGAAAGTTTTTGAATCCCATTAAATAATTGTCTGTTTTTTTCCTCAAGTATTTTACTTTTGAAAACTTTCATGAATCCTGTTTTTAACCAGTCAAATACATTATAATTTATCCTAACTTTTTCTAGGTAGTTAGAGAAAAATACAATAAAATACAAGAAGGGTTGTTCACAATATAGGGGATTGTAGCCTGGGTTTGATGCATCTACAATATAATTCGATATTGGTAAACCCTTTCCGTCCGTTTTTCCTGTTTCGTAAGATGAAAATATTACACCACCAACTGTTAAAACTGGTGTTATTGCAACTGCAAGATTATCGTTCATACATAAATTTTTAATTGCATTTCCATATTGCTTGTATACTTCGTCTGCGACTTTTGTCATATTGCTGTTATTATCGCTAAATTTATCCATTTTGTGATATCGTTCACATTTTAAAGGAACAAATGATATTAATCTTGGCAGTATGTCGTTTTCTGATGTATTTTCCGAACTGTTGGATAAGTGATTACTTAGATAATCACTTATGGTGCGTATTTCATTACAATTGTTAGATTTTGAAGCATCACCAGACATTAAAGCGGGTGTGTCAATTGCCACCAAAATCATATTGCTACGCGCTACAACTTTATTAACTGCATCTGGATTTGTTATAAATGCTTCTCCTGGAATATCCACAAAACGAACCATATACAACTCTTTGGGACTTTTGTAGTGATACATTACAAAATCAAATATTCGCACTTCATCAGTTGCCACAATACCAGAGTTTCCCTTGCCTTCTCGAGATTCGTTTTTTGGCTCTTGTGCAAATGCTATTAAATTTTTTCTTTGCTTATTAAAAAGTTCTACATCTTCACTAGAGTCATCTCCTCTATAGGTGAATCTAATGGGAGTTCCAGCTATAGAAGTTTCTATACAATCTTGAATAGCAGTTAATAAACTGGTTTTTCCGCAACGTCTTGGTCCCATCATAAGTATAAGAAATACTTGGTCTGGGTCGATACTATAATTGTTGTGTTTTAAATATTCACCATTTTGGCTTGTAAATTTGATTGTTTCTTCAATCGAATTATTCCACATTACATTACTCATAAACTACCCCTCACATTAATTAAGTTCGTTTATTATTTTGATATCAGTCATTGTTAATGTCAAATCGTTCCATTCTTTTAACTGTTTTGAGTTTTTTTCCAATTCGTTCAGGCAGTCCTGCCAAATTACCCCCGCATTATCTTCATACACGTTACGCCAGCCGTCTATTACTAACTGATTTACTATTTGTTTAACAAAAGTCTTTAACTCAGTCACCATACGTCCTGCTGGTTCGCACAAAAACGGCAAGTTGACTTCATCAACGAATTCATCTACTATAAAGACAATTTGATTTTGCAAAACATTCCAAATATCCAGACATCCATCATCTATTTTACTTTTAGTCCAGTGTTTAGGGAAAGGGGTTGGGGCGTTGGGTGGATTTTCATTAACATTGAGATATTTGTCCATAGCCTTTTTTAACCGCCCAGAAACGTCCACTTCTCCCTGAATATCAAACTTGTTTAAATCAAGAAAGATTTTTTTAAGTGAGGAGCAAATATCAATATTACCAAATAGCTTGTCTGCAATAGTTGCGAATATATTCTCATCTGATTCATAATCAACAGAAACACATCTGTCCAAATTAGAAACACTTAGGAATTTTTGGGCAACATCTATTTTGAACTGTTTCATTTCCTTTGTTAAATCCACGCGATTATTCTCTACTAAGTTTAATAAATTGGAGCGGGTTTTATCAAATGCCTCGTTAAGAGCCATTAGGTAATTTGATGTTTCCCATTTGTATTTAATGTCGTTTTCAGAAACTACTGCGCCACTAAACAAGTTAGCAATTTCTTTTAACTCAATACGAGGAATACTTATAAGCAAATTCATGCCATATTCTTCTACATATTTGTTAAGTTCAAGGGTTAATTTTTTATGGGCATTATTAAACTCATTAATAATAAACTCGTATTTTTCAACTTTGGGGACAGTTACTGTTTTGATTTTTTCCATAAGTTGTTGGAATTTAACATTAACTTTTTCACGCAAAAGCGTATTAATTTCTTCAATATAAGGGGTATCAACAGAACTTAGATTGTGCAAAATGTGCGAAAGAGCAGGCATTATTAAATTATCCCATACCCCACTCTGATTTGTGCAATCTATATTTAATATTCCAGCAGGGTTTAAATTACCGCTATATTTTTCGTTGTACTTTACTGCATTTTCAAAATCTCGGTCGAAAATTTGAGGGGTGTAATCATTGTTATTTCTGTTAAATACCCAATACAACCATTTTGATGGAGCTGCCTTTTTTGAACGCGCAATCTTAAAATACAAATCTATATCTTTATCGCCCAAAATAACTTCTGGATTTTTACTCATTTTGCGTAACAAAAAGACAAAATCAACCTCTCTGGAGATAAGTTCTAGCATTTTCTTTTCCTTGCCCAAGGAAACTTCACCTAAGCCAATAGTATCGACCAATACTAATTTTGAGACTCGTTTGTCTGGAAATTTACAAAGAATCCTAACGTTTTTTACTGCCATGAACTTAAAACATTTGGTATTTCCATCTAAACTTATTTGTGAGATAAAATCTCTTATTTCTGCCTTTTGATGCTCGTTCAAAACTTGGGGTGCGCTATCTAAAAGAGATTGATAATTACTTCTCTTGTCCAAATAATCTTTGAGTGGCTTTAAGTATTGTGGAGAAGGTAAGTCTCTTTGACTATTAAGATGAATATATAATTCTTCTATATCTGCAAAATCATCAATGCTTATTGCTTCTGTGCCAAATTTGCTATAAAACTGCTTATATTCGCCTATAACATCGTTAAAAAAATCTCTTTTACTGTAAAATTCTACTTCAACTCGGAACTCGTCAGCATTTTCGATAAGAACCTGTACTCCTGTACAATAGTTGTCCCCAGAGGTTGGTATTAGTGCTTCATCCAGTCCTGTAATAGCACGTAACAGAGTGCTTTTGCCCACTCTTGCGCCTCCCACTACTCCAATGCTAACAGTGTCCTTGTTTATTCTGGACTTGAATTGCATTGTTGCTTTTTCAACCTCTTTAATGCCAGCTTGAATATCTTCAATTTTATCATCTGATACTTCTGCAATATTGTTGTTAATTTCATCAGAGTGTAACTTTGAGAAATTTTCAAACGTGCTATCACTGTATAATGATAAAAATTCGGCTCTTTTTGTGGCAAAAGATGATAGCACAGAAGACATGTGATTTAACCCATTTAGCAATTCGTTTATTTCCATTACCTTACTGTTTCGCTTAGATATTATTTCTGCAATCTTTCCAGATATATCTGATGATTCTATAACTGGAGGGTTATCAAGAAATTTTGTCCCATTGTAAAACTTTCCGAAATCCACCATTGCACTTACCTCTCATTCCATAATTTATCTTTCAAACAATTGTTTATTCTAAGTATAAGTTATCAAGCCCTATACTTGATTCTTCAATGTTCAACGCATTATCAATTGGGTCATTTGTTATAATATTTGAGGTATCATAATCAGTAGTATCATAAGCATAAACAGGAGTTGAATAATATACATATAATGTAACTCCGCGAATATCAATACTTACAGAATTTCTGGCTCGGACACTAAATGTATGGTATCCAGATTCAGTTGGTGTACCTGAAAGCAAACCATCTTCACTAAATCTAAGTCCAGAAGGCAATATACCTATATATGTCCAATAAGGTGCTGGATGCCCTAACGCTTCAAATCTAAAATAATATTGTTCGCCAACACTTCCAGAAGGCACATCAAAACCTGTAATACTTGGACGCTGTAGTGGGTGTTCTATTACAATTGAGATAAATTCACTTACATTACCTTCTTCATTAGTGGCAGTCACCATAAAATAAAATCTACCTGCCATAGTTGGTCTTCCATATAAACGTCCATCAGATGGGTGCAAAGTCAGACCTGTTGGTAAATCACCATCATATGACCAAGATGGTGATGGTACACCCTCAGCTATAAAAGTAAAATCATACCACTCACTCATTGTTCCATCAGGTGGTATATATTGTGACATTATAGGGGCAATATGTCCAGTATCTCTAACCAATTGTATATTAAAAGACAAAGGTGAGAAATTAATGGCAATAACAACTACCCATAAAATCCCCAAAACTGCAACTAAAGGCATAAATTTGATGATAGCACGTGAAAATCTGTGTTTTTTATCAAAACTATATCCATCCTCACTATCGGCTGCAAATTTGGACTCAGAGCGTTCTTGTAAGGCTTTATATCGTTGTTTACTGGTTTCATCCGCTGTAATGTACATATTCTTTAACTCTTTATAATTTTTACTAGATTCATCAAAACGTTCAAATAGTAACATTGCATCTTCTTGAACCTTGTTATACTCCTCTCTATGTTGTTCTTTTAGGATACTAATTTCATCTTCATGTTGATTTTTTAATTCTTGATATTTGATGTCAAAATATTCTTTGTTTTGTGAGGCATCAAGTATCTTTTTAATGAAGTTGCAGTCTATTCCTTCTCTATCAAGAATTTCTTTTATATTTTTAAGCCCTGTTATGTCATCTTTAACAAAATAATAACCAGCAATATTACTTACGAATTGTTTCTCTAGTTCTTGTTTTATACCATAAAACCACGCACCAAACTCCATTTCAAAAAAATCACTTATGAATTCATAAAAACTATCATCTTGAAATGCCTCTATAAGTTCATCTTTTTTATTCTGTATTACCAATTCCATATGTTCATCTTTAAAGTTATTAATGTGTTCTTTGTAGTTATCTAAAATGTCATCGATATTTTTTTCAAAGAATTCTTTAAACGCAGTAATTGTTATTTTTTGAATAGTAGTAGTTGTATTTTCCTGGTGTGATACATTAATATTAAGACATGCATATTTTAGCAGACTTATAAACTGATTTATGCTTCTATTCATTATTGAATCAGGTGGAAAGTCGCTTAACAAACTAGACAACTCTTCACAATATGAATTGAGACACTTACTTTCCGTAATTCGGCTTTCACTATGATAAATTTTTTCATTATCATGCTGATACTTTTGCAACGTGTTTTTAAGTAATAGACCTAGATTTTGAGTAGTAAGGAAGTTTTGTATTCTTCCCTTGTCTTCTCCTGTGTAGCTTCTTGCGAAATGTGACACCAATTGAAACCACTCGTTATTAATGATATCGTCAAAAGTTTCAGATTCTGCTAACATCTCTGAAATTATTTTATTTTCATCATCAAAGCAATATTGTTTAGCAACTTCAAACACCTTACTATCTAACCTGTCATTATCAAAAGGATAAATTTCATATTTGATGTATGGTGTGCCAGTCTCATCTGTATTCATGATATAGTTTATGCTGGGTTTAATTAAATTTATATAATATTCGCAAGCCTTAATACCATAAGAAATGGCATCGTAAAACTCCTTAAAATCTGTGGCAGTATAGCCGTTCAATGGATTGTTGCTTTTTTGGGAAAAGCAACAATCAAATTCATCAAAAACCTCACGACGTAACTCTTGATTGATTAATAAATTATTTGTTACACTGGCATCAATAGTCTTTATTTTATTACTATCACGATTTTCTAACTTTAAAGAAGAAGTGGTTAAATCTGCATAATCGAAATCTTCTCTTTGACTAACTGTAAGTTCCTGTGTACCTATGAATATTTTAATGTTATTCTTGTCTACAGGACTAGAAAACCCCACAGCGCAACCAGACTTTATTCTTAATGCATATGGTATACATGAATAAATTTTTTTTAATAGAAGTCTTGACTTTAGGGGGAAATTATCATCTTTTGACAAGCGTAAGTAAATTCTATTTTCGGAATATATATAACTCAATATTTGGGCTAAATCCTCATTGGAGATATCAAAATCCTGCACTTGTGTTTCATCCAGAATATATCTTTCAAATTTGACTAAATCAGTGTTATTCATCTCCCCTAAAACAAGTTTATCTACTTCAGATTGGTTGATGAAATCCCTATCAAATATTCTACTAATTGAATCACTTTTAATCCCATTCTTAAAATCAATATCATCAATTTCACCATAATACATATGTGTAAAAGGCGCGTACCTTCTATCAGCACTTATATCATAACCACTTCTACAGGCGGAAAGCGTATAATAATTTACTTCATTACATACTTCACACAAATAAACAAATGAGTCATTTGTACGACTATCACTTTTGCAAGGTTTCATCATATCTTGAAGAAATGTTTCTATAGACCCACCACTATAACTATTGTTCTTTGAGTAACTGGCTATTTGCTTCACGTACTCACCCTCTTTCAAATATGGGCTAATGAATCACTTTACTTTTTATCAACATAAAGTTCAGTTTGATGTATAATCCACGTGAAAAATGCTTCTAAATGCCACGGATTTGGCTTTTTGTGGAGAAGTTCACCTTTGTCTATCATTTCAACAATTTCGTTGTCTGATTTACCTTCTGGCGGAGGAAGAGGCAGAAAACCATAGGGTGAAATTGGGAAAAAATCTATATTTTTCATTATCATAAATGGATGTTTATTCTTTGCCTTACCAGAGAGTATATTAAAAATTTCTTTTGCAGTAATTTTCAAATTTTTATAAGAGCCATTGGAGTTAATAAAAGTTCTTTCATCCTCAAAATATTTTGCTTTTAACATGCCCTCATATGAGATATGTTTTAAAATATGCTCAATGCCATATTCAGGAGATTTAAGTAGTTTATCAATTTTATTTATTATGCAACAGCAGTTAATGGGTTTATTTTTTAGAGTTCTCAAATCTTCAATGACTGCAACTATATTTGGTGCGAATTTGCTATTAACCTGAATCACTGTCATATTATTATTTTGCACTATATCATTATCTGCCATACAGATGATAAAGTAGTCACATTCTTTGATTATGGGTCTCTCGTTATATAATTTCTGAAAATTAACATTCCCACTTGGGTCTTTCCAAAATTCTCCTGCCACATCAACAATATTAATTATTTTTGCCATTTTTCCTTCTTTGGGAGTAATTTTTATGTTTAGATTTGTTGCATTGGAATTATCCACCTCTGTTTTAGGTATGGTTATACCAGCATCATATATTGTACTAAAGTTTGCAAGCCTACTGTCTGTGGGATTTGGCTCGTTTGTAGTATCTGCACGCAGTATTTCTATTTTATGAAGTCCAAACTGATCTGAGATAAGTTTATTCTTAACAAGAAAACTATGAATTGCTATTAAAAATGATGATTTTCCTGCACCCACTGAACCAATAAGACCAATATTAACCATTTCATATTTGCCTAACTCATTGCTTAAAATATTAAGGCAATTTGGGCATCTTCGTATTTCAATATTTATTATTTCGTCAGCCTTAGCTGTGACACTTGTCTTTGACATTCCTTTTGCTAATATAATTATAATTTCTGTCTCACATTTAATATAATTATAATGAAAGTCTTTACCATCTCTAATTAACTTCTTGTCATTGCCATCAAAAATATATTTGCAAAAATTATCCAAGGATTCTTCATGAATTGGAGTAGCCGCTTCATCTGATTTTGATTCATTAATTGGAGCATCCTCTTCATCTGACTTTAATTCTTCAATTGCATTTGTTTCTTCAATCAATTCTGTGTTTTCCTTTTTAACAAATTTAAATATTTTTTCTCCAGCGTTACTATCATTTAAGATATCATCAATTGTTTTTGTATCAATCAAAAATAAGAGGTTATCTGGCAAGTCCTCATTTTTTTTTGTAGATTGGGGTGTAACACCTTTTTTTTTCATTGCTTTTAAATATCTTGTAAAATCATATTTTGCGTTGTTATAAATTTCTTTACTGCAATATGAACAGAAAAAACGGTGGTTATCCATAATTTATCATCCTTCATGTCTATAATTAACTTGATTCATTCAAAGTTTAAGTTTAAATAATGTATACTTTACTTCATATATTTCTGTATCTTCTACTTCGAATGATATGGATTCAGTTACATTGGCAAAGTCATATGGTTCGCGGTCAAAACGCATGTACATCGCATGTTTAATAGCATTTGCAACATGTTTAATAGTATTTGCAATATACTTAAAAATGATGATTTTTCCAAGTTTAGGATTGGACTCCTTGTGTTGCTCAAATGATTTTTCTTTAAAACTTCGTTTCTTAGGTTTTTCACTTTTGGAATCGTCACCTTGTATTGTATCAGACTCTTTTTCATCTTCATCTGGTTTTGGTGTTTTAACAATAAAAGACCCTTTTATTTGCCTATGCCCCTCAAAAGTACATAGTTCAAATTGGCGTTGATTTTCAATAGTTAATAAATAGCGATTTTCTTCGAGTTTAAATGTTCCTACTTTAAAGCCTGCTTGTTTTGTATCTTCCGCAATTGCCACACAAACCCTATTAAAATCAAGCAATGTAAATTTTCTTCTACTTAATTTTTCATGATGAGGAGGATTGATGGAGCATCTTCCAATAAATATCCATTCAGGTTTGACTATTTTAGCGGTTCTTTCTCTCATACGAATTTCAACATCAAATTTTTCAGTGATTATTAGTGTATTTAAATACTTTTTGCGAACAATAAATCCAACTATCAATATTGCAAGAGCTATAATTATAATCCACAATGAATTGTATACAGTAAATATAAAAATTACATCATCCATATGAATAGTGCCAAAATCAGTGTCATCATGCACAATAACCGCGGAAACTTCGATACGATTAGTAAACCGCCACAAAAAATTGGATGTGGTAAACAAAATACTAGTATTATCTGGGGAAAAGCTATAACTTACAATATCTTGAAGATTATCAAAATCACCAGTTGCAACCATAATCCTTGTTCTTGGATGATAGCTGTATAAAATATCCTGTATTTCTTGTTCAAATGTAGTTCCAAAGAGAGTCCATAAGTTTCTTTCGATTATAAACAAGTTATTCCAACGCGCAACAACCGTTATATCTGTTACAACTTGCATATGTTCATTTACTATATTTCCGCCATACAAAAACCACCCAACAAAACGATAACCAGAACGCTCAGGAGGAGGTGGCAAATAGGAATATAATAGCCCTCCTGTGCGGGGTGTGATTGTTTCTGTAGGGCTTCCCTCATTAATGATTGTGATAGTTGAATAAATGCTACTCCAGCGTGTTGTAACTGTAATGTTTTGCTCAACTTGTGTTAAATTGTTTACTCTTGTACCATCCTCCAAAAACCAACCATCAAAACGATAACTTGGTTGAACCGCATCAGGTTCATTTGGTAATGCATCTAAAAGCAAGTGTCCAAAAGGGGCTGTGAATGTATGCGTTTCAATACCTTCCCCTGTAACAACTACTTCAAACATAAATGTATCAATCATACGTTTAATGAACACAGCCGCCTGTGCTCTGGTCATTGGAGCATTTATGTCATCTAATACGTCACTAAAGATTCCTGTTGTACGTACTGTAACATTTAGTGTATTTATGTCTGGAATATTATCTACACCAACAATAATACGCATTACCCAAAGTACAGCTTCTCCAATAGTTATTGCTTGATGTGGCATAAAACGATTTCCATAATCGTCAGCATTAATAATACCTAGGTTGACGGCATTAGTTATATACACATTAGACCATCGGTTAATTGGTACATCAGTAAATATTGTATTGGTGTTTTCTGTAACCTCTAAAGTGTCAAAGTGACGAACAGTACGAATAATAAACGCAGTAAAATACTCACGTGTAAGTAATAAATCGGGGCGATATGTGTTGTCTTCAAAACCTCCAATTATGTCTATATGGGCAAGGTAAGTTATTTCTGCATGGGCAGGATGGCTTGGGGGTACATCATCAAAAACAGGATACCCCCAAACATACTCAAAATATAAAATGAAACCACCAGTAAGAATCAAAAACATTATGAAAAATGGGACTGCTTTCCTTCTCATACTCTCCATAACTAATAGTTCCCCTTTCGCATGGTAGTGATTGAAGTAAGAAACAAAGCAGACACTAAATGTTATATTCTAACATTATCTATGCATTGCTTTACTTCTAACATGATTTCTTGTTTTTTGCCAGCAACAATTTCTTCTTCTGTTTTTAAGAAGAAGCCTTTTTCGTGGAGGGTGTTTATTAAAGTTGCCCATTTAATCTCATTATGTGGATAAAACTGTACAACAAAATAGTTTAACTCTGAAACAATTTCTTTTGATACACTAGGTAGAAATTTTCCATTGGAAGAAGCCTTTTCCAATTCATCGCAAAATTCAGTGATAGTTCCATCAACTATATTAAACGCTTCATCTTTACTTGCTTGTTCAAGAACCCTCCCATCATATGGTCTAATGTATTTGTCGGCACATCTGTCAAACAATTTTTGTGCTATTGCCACATCCACTTTTGAGTTAAAGTTATTTATACTCAAAAAAGCATTATTTATTGTTTCATAACCTTTGACTAATGCTAACGATGTGTCACCAGTATTTTCAGGTTCAAAAAGTAACTTTGCAAAGTTAGCAAAAAAATCATCATTATTAACATCTAGTTCTTTGGTAATGTTTTCTGAATTGTCAACTTTTTCTTTTTCACTATCAATTTGAATAGCAAAGTTTTTCATAAGTATATTGGCAACATCCACCTTGACTTTCTTAATTTCACTGTCTGAAACATTGTCTGGGATACGAACAAAATCGCGAACATAACCCCACAACCCCAAAAAAGTGTTCATGAGAGCTACATTAACTATTACATCATTAATTATTACATCACCAACTTCTTCGTAGGCATTTTCTATAATATCCTTGATATCTTTGTTTATTCCTTGTCCTCGGTTTCTAAGCAATTCTATCTTACGGTCAAGTGGTGAGGGGTCATTTTCTGATGTCTGGCTTTTATATAATAAAATTATCTTACCAATTTGCTTGCTAATTTCCCTCATTATATTACTTGCGTCTCTTTCGCCTACATTTCTTATTTTGCTTGGAATGGCAATATTTGCAGGGAAACCATCAACATAGCTTTTATGAAGCGTTTGGGCATGTAACGCTAGATTTTCGGCTCTTTTTTTTACATACTTGTCCCGTTCGGCAAAGTTGATACCAGAAATAAATTTTGTTAAAAATGTTTTAAGCTCTTCATATTCAGAAATGTTAAGCTGTATATAATTTCCTTTTTTTGAGATTTTGGGATAGAGTGTTTTACATGCATTAGCAAAATCCTTCTCAACTCCTTCCTTAATCTTGTATATAATTGCCTTATTCTCATCACCAAAATATCTTAAGTTTTGAATCACACTTATCCATTCATCAAGGGATTCATCTTCTGCAAACTCGCCAGTAATATGTTCCTTTACATGAATAAATGCATCTTTTCTATCTGTTCTATCCTCAGTTAGTATTAACAATATCGCAGCATCACATTTCTTTTTAAGCGTATCCATAACAATGCCAGCAAAAACTTCATTTTGGTCGTCAAGCCCTACAGTATCTATAAATCGCAACCGCGAAACTCCAGCCATGTGTTCGTTAGACATAATATGCACATGTGAAACGGCAGGAAATTGGTAATATTTTTTGTCCTCCAACGACTGTGCTACAAATTCCTTAATTATTCCTCTGTCTGAACATCCATAATATACTTTTTTTCCGCCTGCATCTTTAATATTTGTAAGTGGTGTATATTTATTATTATCATAATCATATAAATACGGAGTGAGTTTTGGCTTATTATCAGGATTATCAGATATTCCTACAAAACCACTCCATTCATCATAATTGTCAATATATATTTCTTTGAATTTGGTAATTGATTCTTTTGGATTATTCTGTTCTGCGTTGGTGTTAATGCTCCTTATATCTGCAATTTCGTTTAGCTGGGTAGGGTTCTTGAATAATCTTGCATAAATTGCTCTTACTTCTTCTAGGACTGTCTCTACAGATTTAAATTCTATATACACATATACATCTTGATTATCAGGCAAGTCTGTTTCATATTCAATTGTAGACAAAGTTCCAGTACATGAAGGTCCATAGTCAGAAGGTATATACTCATTACCTAACCCACTAATCATCTGCAAAAGCTTACTTTTACCAGCACCCGCTGTACCCAACACACCAATATTAATTGCATCACGGCTGTATCGTGCAATTAGGGCTTCATATTCTAAAATAGCTTTTTCGTATGCGGCTATTGCCTCTTTGATTTTTCCTTGTTGCATCAAATGCTTAACTATTTGCTTGTTAGTATCGCTTTCAGTTGCTACACTTTTGTAAATTTCATCCTCTCGATTTTTAAACAAATAATTACTTAATTCAAGTACATTTAATAAACCATCTCGTTGGGGATGCAATTCTTCCAGTCTTTGTTGAAGCTCTGGTACAGCTTTTCTCCTCACTTTTACAATGTCATCAATCATACTACTTTTAATCATTGCCTTGCCTCCACTCATATTTTTTTAAACTAAGCATTGGAGTTTTATAGTTATTGGATTGTGAAGATGCCATCATCGCCTTTATCATTTTCTTTATCAATTAGTACAAAAATATCATCATTTTCTTTAGTATCTGGGGGTTGTGGCGGGGTTGGAATAGTAGAAGTGCCTCGATTTTGATTGAGAGGTGGAGGTATCCGCACATTCTCTTTCGGTGTGAAAATTTCTGTTTTTAAGTTGAAAGTGCCTATTTCTTCTATACTGTTTAATCTAGCATCTTTTGTATTCCATACTCCCAGCTTAATACAGTCAACACCACAAGATTTAATATAAAGATAAAGATTCCCATATTTCTCAAGTGGCAATTCCTTACGATAAGAACCATCAGCAGACGACTCTTCACCATCGTCCATAACAACCCCATATTTTCTGTCCGTCGAATAACGAAAGATTGATTTATTGGTAGGGCTAATGGGTACATCTCTGAAGAGTTGATATGTGTCTTTAATGCCAGTGGTGGTGGTGGTTTCACACGCTCCAAAGAAGAGTTCTGCACCTTTTTTAATTTCATAACCAATGTTATACATAAAATGAGAAGCGGGAATGGATGTATTGTCGCCTCGTTTTAAAACACCATATACTACACCAGTTTTTGCGGTTGGATAGCCCTTGTCATTGTTGCCTTTGTCAATTAGTTCTTTATCCGCTGGAGTTGGTAATGCCTTATGGACGGTGATGTTTCCTAGTGCTTTTCCTTTTTCTGTAAGAGATTTAACTACACGTTCACTTCTTCCTGCATTACCACCAATGAAAATGTGCAACTTGGCATGTTCTGGTTTTTTAATGGTACTCCATGCTTTAAAGAAAAGCGCAACACCTTCTTCTACTTTTGGGATAAAATATAATTCTTCAAAGTTAATATTGGCTTGAGAGTCTGAATTGTTAGAATCGTTATCATTTTTAATAAACTCATCCCATTTAATTGCTGTTGCTTCCTGTCTACTTTCGTTATAAAGTTTAAAATACCCTCCCAAATCATCTTGCTCTGTTTTTTCACCATATTTCCATATTTTACGCAAGTTATCCATAATCATTCTTAGATTTTTGCGAGACAATTCACTATTACCAGATATCATTTTTTCATGTTGTCGATTACATTGTGGTGGTTTAAAGCATTTAATGTTATGCTTGGAAAGCAATTCACGTTTTCTGTATGCCAAATCAAATGCCGTTTCTTCAATAATGTACTCGCATCCTAATGTTGAACTACCAGCAGTTTTGTCATGTTCAAAATCTATGTGTCTTTGCTCGTCGCCACGTTCGTCAATTACTAAGAAATACTTTCCAAAACTAAAATCTAAAGTCCCTCCACCAAAATCATATATACCAAAATACAGGGGGTCTTCTGGTGTGGGAAGCGAACCATTTTTATCAATTAAATCCCCACTTTCTCTGTGTCGTTCGATTGCAGAGATAGCATAGGCAGTTGCTTCATCTAAAACTAAGTCTACAGATACGAGGTTTTCATTAATGCCTTTAGGCAGAGATTTTATTATACCTCTCTTAAAAGATTCTTCCATTATTTTTAACGCTGGTTTGTTAAATGTGGATGTATATGAAAGTAGATATTTTACATAAATGTGTCTCTCGTGCATTTTATTAAGATAAAGACCCAAAAAATAAGCATATACTTCTACTGGGTTTGTAATGTCTTTATTGTTAAAGTCGGTAAATTCGCCAAATTCGCGCCTCTCATCTTTAAAATCCTGTATGATTATCTTGCGCTTAGGGTCATTAACCCATTGTTTTAATTTGTCAAAACGATTTAATTCAAGATTGTTTTCAGTGTACCTTGTTGTTTTATATTCATTCATTGCTGTGTGTGCGGTATATATGCTACGTTCTTTTGTATAAGGCAAATTGGGTAACTTGCGATAGGCTTCTTCAAACTCTTTAATATCCCTGTACATCAATATTGTTGGATTTTCGTAATGCGCTTCCATATCTTTCATATGTTCCATATCTTCTGTATCTTCTGTATCTTCACCTTTAGTGGTGATACCACCTATTTGAAGATAACCAATACTAT
>Ga0123355_10005868_pt1 | contig 18075 bp, 4 predicted proteins | sample TergutEmb28metaG_3_FD_89872 | JGI IMG/M metagenome (GOLD analysis project Ga0123355, IMG submission 89872) | Embiratermes neotenicus P1 segment gut microbial communities from Petit-Saut dam, French Guiana - Emb289 P1 | ecosystem: Host-associated > Arthropoda: Insects > Digestive system > Gut ... | reverse complement strand
TTTGTATGCATAAGGCTACACAGTTTGTATGCATAAGGCTACACAGTTTGTGTGCATAAGGCTACACAGTTTGTATGCATAAGGCCACACAGTTTGTATGCATAAGGCTACACAGTTTGTATGCATAAGGCTACACATTTTGTATGCATAAGGCCACACAGTTTGTATGCATAAGGCCACACAGTTTGTGTGCATAAGGCCACACCGTTTGTATGCATAAGGCTACACAGTTTGTATGCATAAGGCTACACAGTTTGTATGCATAAGGCTACACAGTTTGTATGCATAAGGCTACACAGTTTGTATGCATAAGGCCACACCGTTTGTATGCATAAGGTTACACAGTTTGTATGCATAAGGCCACACAGTTTGTATGCATAAGGCCACACAGTTTGTATGCATAAGGCCACACCGTTTGTATGCATAAGGCTACACGGTTTGTATGCATAAGGCTACACCGTTTGTATGCATAAGGTTACACAGTTTGTATGCAGAAGGCTACACAGTTTGTATGCATAAGGCTACACAGTTTGTATGCATAAGGCTACACAGTTTCATTAAGCAGAGCATCGTAATCTGTGTTGTTACTTCGGTACGGGTCTTATTAATGAAAATTTTAAAAAAGAAGAACATCAGTTAGCACGATATTCGCCTTTCGTTACAAATAAGGTTTTCACATAATATTTCCGTCAGTTGCAAATAAGATCTTCGGCCTTCTGGAACGTTACGTAGCGTAGGCTGGAAATTAGGTACCGACTTTTCGAGACAAAGTATCGGTATCATTTGCAAGGGTCCAGCATTCCGAGAAGACTTCTTGAACTGCTTGACCCTGTAAGATGGGCCCGCATCCCTAAACGTGGGCCACAAACTGCCAACTATACGCCACGTAACATTTCGGACAAAAGATGGTCTCATTTACACCGCGGAGGAAAACAGAATTCACGCTTATTTACTAATTGCTTGATAAAACGGACTGAGGTAACAAATAACTGGATATTCCCCGACGTCTCTTCTAGTATAATTCTTAGACTGTTGGGAAGGAATGATGGATTCGAAACGTCTTTCTGACATTTAGGTCTAACCGCATTGGTTTTATTTTTGCTCTCTTCCCCCTAGTTCTGATGACTTAATCTGCCTTCCACAGAGACTTACTATTTATCGGAATGGACTGACCCACCAAACTCAGGTGGATTTAATGGGAAAAGTATATCTTATGTTCCGACCCTTGTACCTGTTTCTTCAAGAAAACTTAGACTTTATGCGAGCACAAAATCGTTTTGTAAAGTTAAGCCGGAAAAGTGTGGAAAAAGTTTCAATAACGCAATACTAATGATTTCCTTTTAAATTTGTGTTTGTAAGACATCAATATTTTACTTAAACATATTACTCCCCTCAACCAATAAGTACGAGTGTTCATATCTAACGAAACTGACCTTGTTTCTCTCCAGCGTAAATACGTGAATCAAACTTACAAGATGAACTCAGCCATTAGAGAAAAATAGAAATTACTTAATAAAAATACTAATTAAACAATTTTAGTGTCGAGAATAGGAATATAACTTTAATGAGGCGTTTAGTGCAGATAATGACCAATGGAGAATCAAGGGGTCTGTTACATGACCCTGTATCGCTCGGCTAGTGATTCTGTTCTCTTATATATGCCCTGTGTCACTGGACTAGTAATTCTGTTCTGTTATGTGGCCCTGTGTCATCGGGCTAATAATTTCCGACTTTTAGGATGATCTGAATGTCTGGATCCTGAAAGTCAAGTTGACTATTTTTTTCTGAAATGAAGAGAGTGAAGTCCTTCGGGAAGTCGGGTACTACTCACGCAGTAACAGAGTGCCACAAGACAGACGACTGAAGTAACACCGACGTAAGAATGCACAAAATCATCAAGGGTGTCCAAGTTTATATAAATAAAATTTAAAGCACTTCAACTGATGCTAACGCTGCATAGGACCCGACCAGATTCTAGCTTTGCGCAATGAATAATCTTCTGACTACGTCTGCAGTTGCATGACGGAATGTCACCACACGTCTACATCTACATCCTCGTCGTGGTACGTACGTATGTATATGGCCCTGACTGCATCTCCTGCTACTGTTTCAGGGCGGGGTGTACCTGGTGAACCTGCTGAACGTCTATGGGCCCGGAATTTCTATACTCTTCGTGGTGTTCGTGGAGGCGGCAGGCGTGTGTTGGTTCTACGGCGTGGACCGTTTCTCGCACGACATAGAGAAAATGATCGGTCACAGGCCGGGAATCTTCTGGCGGGTCTGCTGGAACTACATCAGCCCAGTCTTCCTGTTGGTGAGCGACAGCTGCAGAAACAGGCCCACGCCAACAACTACACTGTTCTGTCCTAACAATAGATTTGCCGTCGATCAAATCGATTGTAGCGCTGCCTTTGTAACAGAGAAAGTACAAATTTTGGGCGCTTTCGCAAAATGCGAAAAGCGACTATCATCTTCGTCAAGTCTGTCTATCCGTCTGCCCGCATGGTACGACTTGGCTCCCACGGAACGGATTTTCACGAAATTTGATATTTGAGTATTTTTAAAAAATCTGTCGATAAAATTCACATTCCACTAAAACCTAATAAGAATAGCGGGTACTTTACATGACCAATATACATTTGTATCATGTCTCGTTCAGTTCCTTTTAGAATGAAGAATGGTTCAGATAGAAGTTGTAGAGAAAATCAAAACACATTTTTTGTTCAGTAACTTTTTTTCGAAATCATGAAATTTATGAGAAAATGTGAAGAAAGAAAGACCGTAGACACGGAGAGGCAACAGATGACAATATGGCGCACGCACGTTGCATGTTGGAATCCTAAGGCTACAGACACACACACACTCACAGTACGTAATACTTATAGCTTTGCCACTGCAGCAATGATTTTAAGAACGCGCCACAATGTTACGTGTTTCGTACATAACCTGCCTTGTTGTAGATCTCAAAGCGAGGGATAGAACTTAAAATGCCACGATGTTAAACGAATGGAATCAAAGTATTTTCAGCGCAGTATAATCACAATAACGACCTTTTTTCTATTATTCTCGTGAGATGAGGCATAGACTTAATTACGGTACATTCGTGCAGCAATTCATGTAGGTGTTCACGTAAAGTGACCGGCTTATTTGTCCGATTTTAATAAAAACAGAAATATCTGCACATTTCTCTGAATGTACTGCAATATACACTTTCGTGTTGGTCCATTAGGCGGCTCTAAAGCTGTTATGTGCGAGCAGATAAGCAGATAAGCAGATAAGCAGACACTCGTTCCGTAGGAATGTAAAAGCGCGCAAGGAGGAAGGTATTTTTTAAGACACATATTCCAAAATTGTTCATGTTGTGTTCTATCCTTAAAATTCACAAGTACATAAATGGCTACTTTCCCCACGAAACGTTTATGTTGTTGTTACAGGAATCATAACCGTCTGCATGCTTACAGGTCATCTTCATCTTTTCGCTCCTGGGTTATGAAGAGATGTTACAAGGAGAGTACTCTTATCCTGCTTGGACCATCATGGTGGGATGGATCTTGACGGCGTCCTCACTGTTGTGCATCCCCCTCTACATAGTCTACAAGTTTACTGTCACGCCGGGAAATATCGTACAGGTACTGCTTCCCGACAGCTCGCCCACAGTTGTGCTGTATTTAGGGATTCTATCAATTTCTAAGTTTATGTAGCGGCAGTATTCAATAAAAAAAGTGAGTAAGGAGTAATTCTGGTATGGTACTGGCAGGGTAAAACGGAGGAAGTCGGAGAAAAATCTGCCCCAGTGCCACTCTATACACCTGAAACCCCGCAGGGATAACCTTGACATTAAGCCCCAGATTTCTCAGTGAGATTTCGGCGACTAACAGTCTGAGCCCTTAGAAGTCTCGAATTTACCTAAATTCAATACAGAAATTCAGTTAGTGCCTCAGAAGGAATGTGGACCCTATTCATTACAACACTAATTGTTTAGTGCTGTCACGAAAACAATTTCTGTTTATTGCGACGTTCTAACAAACGCGTTTGTGCACTGTGCGAGAAAAATACAGTGTTTTTGTTTTAAAGCAGGCGGTGTGTAGACTAACCACTGTGTAGACTAACCGCTGTGTAGACTAACTGCTGTGTAGACTAACCGCTGCGTAGACTAACCGCTGTGTAGACTAACTGCTGTGTAGACTAACCGCTGCGTAGACTAACCGCTGTGTAGACTAACTGCTGTGTAGACTAACCGCTGCGTAGACTAACCGCTGTGTAGACTAACCGCTGTGTAGACTAACCGCTGTGCTCTGTAGTATTATATCTTGCTACTGCGACTCTGTAGACAAACCTTTAAATTGGACAGCCTGTTGGGAAAAAGGAAGCTACCGTTTTGAATTAACGAAGAGCCGCGTTTGGTCTGTACGTACCTCGGCTGAGCTCAGCAGCCCTTCTTAAGTGGTCGGTGATAAACTGGTCATGAATTTCTCCACCTTTTACGGAAAGTGGGGACGGATTGCCCTGTTCACAAGAAGACGACCCTGATACCTGTTCTCAGCCAATCACACCCAGTACACGTCGTCACATTTCATTTCTACATAGCCCAATTCATTACTGGACCCCATCTACGCCTGAGCTTCCCAGATGAAGTCTTTCCTACAGATTTTAAACATAAATTGTACATATATGTACATTTCTCAAGTCCCCCACTCTTACAAAACCTCTCACCAGTCTGACGTTTCCTGAAGAGAACATATTAAGACTCTTGTTTCCCTTAAACCACAGTACTATGCTCTTTTCCCTATTCTCAAGTAATTTGCTCCTACTTGAATGCGGTCAACAGACCCCATTACTTTTGATAACTTTAGTTGCCAACTTGTTTAATAAAAATACCTTTTACTTACATTATGTTTAAGAGTAACTAACGATGAAACGTCTTGTAACCAGTGCTACCAAAACACATCATAATTTCAGTACCTACAAAATAAAAACTCCAGAACTTCTGCTGATGAATACGGGTTGCTCTTATTCCTGTAAAGCAAAATACAGGGTTATTCAAAATGATTGTTGGGGTTTTAACAACTTGTCATACACAATACACTTGAGATAGGAGTATATGTTTTTTTTATTTAATAGAACAACGCTCCAAGTTTTTGTTACATACCTTACAAGTGCTCTATATCTGCACCCTTTGTGATTCTACAAACATCAACACGATAATCGAGTTCGTTCCGTATGTCAGCGGTGATGGTTTCAGTGGCGGTTCTGATTCGTACCTTCAGTTCCGGGATACTTGCGGGAGGAGAAGGAAAATAAACCCGATCCTTGACCTAACCCCATAGAAATAAATCACATGGGGTTGCATCTGGAGTGTATTGTGTATGATCCCGACAATCATTTTGAATAACCCTGTACATTTGTCCCTATGCATGCAATGAAAGCATATGGGGTAGTTAAGTTATAGCTCGAAGATTTATTAACACATATTGCCTTGAAGATAAAAGACAATACATGTTAGAAGTATTTGTAAGTTGAGCGCTCAGTCAGTACATTTTATATTAATAGACCGCCTAAGGATGACCAAAATATGGTCGAAGCATATTGCCTTAGCATAATATGACAAATTAATACAAACATTAATAAAATTATGTTGACGGTTTAAAGTACAATTTTTTATTAAAAATAACTCAGCAGGAAGCCTAATATACAAAAGTAAAAAATAAGCACGTACCCAGACCACAAACCCACCTTCGATGTTTAATAATTACTTTAATATTGTTTTTCCATCTAAACCTAGAAAGAGGGCTCCATCCTTCAGGTTTTTCGCCCAAAATGTTTTGTGCATTTGTTAATTCTACCAATAGTGCTACGTGCCCTGCCCATCTTACCCCTGATTTACTAGATCTGTGACACATACACTACATTTCCTTGGGATGAAGCAGACGGACTATAAAACGTACCGCTCATGTTTCCAGTGTCGACGTTGAAAGTTTGTAGCATGAGATCTCATCCAAAGACACAAAATTTTATACAATTTTAATACTTTTTAATACAAATTATACGTTTTTGTACCAATGGTCGGTTTGAAGAAAGGCTGTAATGTGGATGAAACTTGTTACCATACAATAATACGAGGGAACAATATCAACATTATTGAAGTTGTTTTGGCTTTGTCAAGTGTTACTGCTTATTCGATGCGTCTTGCTCGATAAAAGAACCGCTGGACGGACTTTATGGACCCGGAATGAACTGTCACTACACAAGGCGGGAATTTCTTGAGTAGATGAAAGTTATTCTCAATCACGGTCCTGCTCTTTGCAGTTAGTAAGTTAATTCATTGTACAAGATTTCATTCAGTTTAACTATGCACTGCGCATGCGTGAATGAAGGTTTTGATACACGTATTCTTAATCTCGGCACTAAATGGCAGTGGGCGGTCAACTTCACACCCGAACCGCTGTATTCCAGGACAAAGAGCCCTCGATAAGCTGCGTAGGCTGGGTAGGCCACAGAGACGAGTTCTTCGCAATGGGGTAAAGGATAACTTCTTGCATGACGGCAGTCAAATCCTCGTACCTGTGTCGTTCAGCATGTAATCTATCCACTGTTTGGACTTAGCCATCTCATATGCACTAATAAGAAGTAATTTACTGATCATCAGAATGTGCCTATCGCTTCATGTGTATCTTGACCGTAATTTATATCAATAGCAGACAGCTGCTCAGTCGTCTATTAATTGTGGCTCTTTCCAGCGTGTGACGAAGATAATCAAACCGGAAGATCTATCGGAGGAGAGTCGGCTTAATGTGAACTCGACGTATGGGACAGGAACCCACGTCTGACTTGTTCCCAGCATCGGGGAGTCTGACGTCACACTGGACACACTGTGCAGGTGGGGAGGCACAGAATGGCTGGTCTAAGGATCCATAAGGGACAAAACACCAAGTATTCTGACATAGTATATATATGTACAGACTGTTTATGATTGCCTATTTATGTTATGTTCCCACGCTTTTCCCATGGAAAATTTTAGCTTTTATGTAGTTACACAGTTTGCAGCTCTGTGATCGAAGCTGTGACATCAGTAGGAAAGGATGTGATTCCATCCTCTGTTGTAACGTAACACAGGCCAGAGCAGGGAAGGAAACGGGAGATGTACGAAGGGAAAAAGTGAAGAAAGAAAAGGAAACATGGTTGAAGACAACAAAAAAATTGTTATCCGTTCAAACGGCCATTTGCTCCGGTAACATAAATTTTAGTCGGTATGGTCAGTTGGCTTACTTTCCGTGCTTTATTATTTTTCCATAATTCCAGCTTCAGTGGAAAGGAATCCCCCACCAACCGCAGTCGCACCCATTTGTGTCCAGTTTTATCGACTGCTGTATGTGGGTTTAGGCCCATATATCCACGTGCTTCTGTAACACTAATAAGAATTTTTGGCTTCGGCACCACAGAACCCACATTTGGCTGGGGAGGGTGGTGTTGGAAGATCGTAGGATGTGATGGAGTCAGGAACGGCATGAGATTTTGAAATGTAAATGGAGGTGAAGATAAATAATGTCATCTTCAACGAAGGGGTTGGCAACACTTAGGAGAAATACACTGGTTTGATCTCCGGGGTAAGAAGTGGGTTACCCTTAGAGGCACTGTGCTGCGTCGAAAAGTTGGCAGAGTTTAAAAACTTGTCAGACTGTCTGGTGTAAAAACGGAGACGAAAAAATCAGCCCTCTATACGCGGAAAGAGTCTTATTGTTTCCAGAAAACAGTTAAGCCTGATTTAATATTTCTATGACAGCTATGTTTTGTTTAGTTAAATGTAAACAACTTCGGTTTCGACAAGTGTTGGTAGCGATCGCATTTCTTCTGATTCCATTTTCCCTTAAGTCACTGAATCCATTCAACCACAATATTTTTCGAGCATATTATCCCTTAGGCTAACGACGTGCCTATCTTTGACCTAAAAGGAAGACCACTATACATCCAGTTGCTACTTATCGTAACTTTGTTTAACATCCGGCAACACAAACAACATATAAATAGTATTTTGCTATAACGCTGGGCAGTACAAAGAAAAAGGGGAAGTAATGACAATTATTTTTTCACCAGGGGTAAATGAAGCTATTTCGTACGCCCAGAAACACTTTGCAAAAAATATATCAGTAGCTAAAAAGCTTGGTTTTTCTTGTGCTTAAAGCACCACGGTTTAGAAAAGTTTAACAAAATAAGAAAAAATGAATCAAAACGAAGGGAAAAACTAATCAATGCAATTAAAATGAACACTCTGGTAAAAGTAAAGCTTTATTGTGGGTGCAAATGTAGTTTCTCTTATTTTAAACCTTCCGTCGTATTTTAAGTTTGGACTTCTCGTTGTGTTTCAAGCTAATATTTACATAATAACAGTCGACATATGTAAGTACGTACGTGTTAGAGGAGCAACATTTTTCGACTTTATTAATAGGTCATCATCAGGCTAAACACGTTTTATATAACACATAAAATACTTTCTCTTTTATAAGTACGATATTAATTTAAAAAAAAACACACACACAAATAGACGTGAAGTCTGTTCTGAGAAAGTGCTGGTATAAAAGATGCCATCACAATTAAGTATTTTCCTCTTTATGTTCTTATACTTGTATACTTTAGTAGCAACGAAGATTTTAAGGTTAGAAATTTCGTTATGTTTCAAGTTTTTGTAAAACTAAAATCTCAATTCTAAAAGAAAAGGCATTTTATGTATTCCTTTTATGCATTATACAAAACACGTGTAACATGATGACGAGCTGTTAATAAGGTCCAAACATGTTACCCCATTACACATTTACATACTTTTGTGTGGCAGTATATGGAAATGACTTGCTTCGTGCCCCTGCAGCTAAGCCTTAGGGGTAAGGGTCCATATATTGCACTGTGTAGGACAGTGGGCAGGTAGTGACGAAGAGAGAAGCTTCTACACTTTCTGTAGTTGAATCATTCTTATTCGTACGGAGTAAACGTACTAACATAACAAATTACACGAAATTCCACTTTTACTAATTAAAAAGCGTCGGACATTCTAAACTCTTATGTTTGCAATGCATGAAAGCGTATTGGGTGAGCGGACTCAGATTCTTATCCTCACTTGCAGTCAAGACCATTATGCTTAAGTTTTCTCTGTTCTTCAGGAAACATTACTTCATAAAGACATATGAGGAATTGGAGGAATAGCTCCACGAATTATTAACTTCGCCACTAAAGGGAGGTGAGTGTCCAGTCTCACGCTTCAACCGCTTTACTCCCACTCAAGTAGCCACTGATAATTATTTCATTAGAGTATAAATTACCCATTTTATTTGTTTGCTTTTACTGTGTTTTTCAAAATCATTCGTGTCAAATTAAATGCTAATTAATCTGATTTAAATTTAAAACCGTCTACTTGTGTTCGTGTCACAACATTCTGACCTGTCACTTCTTTTTCAAACTGTCCTACGAATAACCTGTGGCGATATTCTGTTTCAATCAATGGACACTGGATGTGGACAGAAAGTATTTAACGAATGGCTGTCACCGTGCATCGAACCCTCTAATAACAGGTACAATAATAAGTCTACGTGCAATTCCGGGTAGAAATCGTAAAGCGTATAAAGACGAGAGTCTTCTGGTATCTGACAGCATGTAGTCGGGTGTAAAGCCACGGAACGTTAAGTGGAACGTGCTGACTAAACTTCAGGAATGCCCTACAGTTTCTCCGAAATGTCGGTTAATTTGTACCAGACTACACTGTTTCACATCCAGTAAGATAATAATCCTTACAGATGTGGCCTCGAGAGTGTGACGTATCCTATCATAACTTTTCTGCTAAAGACCTCCAGACGCGCAGTACAATATGTTGACTGCAATTATGTAGAATTAGTTAATTATATTTAATTATTATTATTAATCACTTGACCACCAGATAAAACACTATAATGACATTCAGGCACAACTCTACCGAAAGAGTCTAACAATTGGTGGTTCTCGACAATATCGATTATGATGGGTAATAATCTATCCAGATCGACAATCAATATCAGTCAGCCCAGGGTGTTATTCAGGCTAGTCAATAGGGTTTATATTCGTGTGCAGTGTATTAAGATTTTTTCCACGTGGAATTTCTCACCAATCAAATCAAGACGTCACACCGTCACTATATTCGCAACTCTTCACATATCCAGAACTACAACGCACACGCACTGTATCGCCGCACTAAACTGCACATTTCCAAATTTTGTGGTTCTTTAATTACTGCCATCCAAACACAGCTAAACGCAATTTTCATAATTCAAACTGTTGTCTTATATTCAACAAAAGAAAATTACAAAATTTGCATGTTCCCGAAGCTCTATTCAGTACATTTTAAAATCCTATATTAATTGGCGCTAGTGTCTCTTCATCGTCAATATTTTAAGTCAGCCAGGGCAACGTTACCGATTGTAAGAAATAAAATTATGAAGTTGGGGTGTCGTGTACGGCATAATTGCTGACTACATTTTCTGGAAAAGTAGTCGCATAGGCCTGTTTGTAAGTTAGGAGGCTAAAGAATCAGTACTGAAGTGTCGTATGATTTTGTAATTTTCTCGCTGTGTTAAAGGGGTCATAATTTTTGGCAATAGATATATGTTTGTGGCAACAATTTTATTTTTACAAATTCGCAGGCAGCTAATTAGAGAAAGCAGTATCTTCACCCTCAGTGACAGTAGCACTCAGTTACAACACGACAATCTGGCATCTGAACCGGTCCATAATTCACAGTGCGGTCTGTGGAGAAAATAATAGCCATTTCTATACTTAAAACTCGGAAAATGCCACCAGTTGATGGCTTTGGTGACGACTCTCAAGTATAGTAGAACTCCACTTATCTGGATTAATTGTGACGGAGAGCCATACAGATATGCACAAAATCCGGATACCCAGATGTTTTTTTTTTAAATAGGCTACATTGGCAGTTTCAAGTGGAAAAAATTACTACAACGGTTGTTGTAGCGTACATATTTATTTACGTGTAAATAAAATATTAGTACGTAATTCCCTATGTGCTTGAAAAATGGGGAAAATATGAAGCCACAAAAAGAAATAGTAAAATTAGAGTAAGAAAATATTTACCCGAAGGGCCAAGCCGATACGGCTAATTGGCGATCCGGATAACCAGTGTCCGGATAAGTGGAGTTATGCTTTATGCACTTTCAATGCCTACTGCTGTACTTCCTTCTAATCTCAGCTGGCCTATAGTGTCTAGTCCTGGTCGGTTGACACTACAATAGTTAATGACGTCGTCATCTAACACCAACAAAAGTGCCAACACACTGAGCACACGGGTGAGATATTAGTTTCTTACTGTTGTTAATACTCGTACTAAAGTTTGCAGTGTTCTGGGATGTGACCTGCGTGCTTTGGTATAGCATATCAACATTTCAAACGAAAGCTTTCTCCGAAAGTTTGGTACTTATTTACCAGATTGTACTGAGGCCGCGACACAAGCAAATCGTGACGCAGTCCACGAATTAGAAACGAAGCGTCAGGTTTTCAACACAGCCTGTAACTATACTTAGAACACAGGAAGACGTTACATTGATCGACACCCTTCGTATCTCCCTCGTGTAATTCGCTGATACTTCTACTTTTCTTGCCTAGAACTCCCCTTCATCCAGTCGTCCTGCCAATTTCGTCATATTGAGCGATCGGAAAGTAATGCCTCCATATTTTTGTCTTAGGGGATAAAAGGTGTCGAAAAAAAAAACACAAAAATTATCTCTGTTTGTGTACTTTTTTATATACCTTATTTTCTCGCGTGGGCTCCCGTTCGTAGCAGCTTGGATTTCTTCTTCAAATGTGAAATTTCATTGAGATGCTTTTTAAGATAAACGATAGCCACGGATAAACTCCGATAGCGACCAGCGCTTTGGATTGGATGATACGGGCCAGAATATGTGATAGACTAATAACCAGTGGACAGAAAGGGGCGGGTCCTGAGCGCTGTTACTTCCACCAAGCATATGATAACTTTTTGTGACTGCGGCAAAACAGCAACCAGAATAATCAAGCGTGGGAAAATACTCTAAGGGCATAGGGTTGAGCCCCGAAGGATACGTGGAGAGGAAGAAAAGAGGACCTCAGTATATTGGGTAAAAATCTAACACAATGATTTGAATGACTTGAGACGAATTTCGTGTTCAGACTGCAGCCCCGTTTTGTCTAGCAAAGTGGTGCAGGCATTAGATGATCTCAGTTAAGACGACGGATAGAAGCGGCTAGGTTAATGAGCAGCTAAATATTGTACTGCAGCACGCAGGGCTGCGATACAAGCTGATTAATTATTGGATGATATGCATATTAACATAATTCTCACATTAATATCACAGATACTGAGAGAAGTGAAAGTATCATGGTAGTTTAAAACGGAAAGTTTATGTTCTGCAAAAAATAAAGCAATTTTTCACAATAAATTTTCGAAATCGTGTTTTCTTATGGCTTTTTTTTACTAAAAACATATAACAAGAGGCATATTTATTTGTTTTTTTTTGTTTTGATGTTTTAAATATTTATACCTAAGTTTTGCAGCCCTGTTATGATTATAAAACTCCTGGTTATAAACGCGTTAGTTCTTTTCAAGGTCACTGAAAAATTCAGCCACCGCTAACGACGTCTCGCATATTTGAATGAGCCATGAGCACTATTTGATATCTCATTTACACTTACAATTATTTTGGCTTCCAGCAAAATGAACTGTTTAAAAGATAAGGTAAAACCAAATGGTGTTTTAGCGTAGTAAAAACATTTATTCTTGTAAATATTACTGATTTGTTCTGTGTTGCCAAACTCCGGTTTTTGAAAGAAATTCTACGCTGTCTTGTCTTTAAAAACTCAGAATTGTACACAAAAATTATGAATATGCAATACATAACCGAAAATATTGGATGTATATTTTAAGCTGTAATGAAAACGTGTAAGTGTAGCCTGATTACTGTTTTTAATATATCATAAAATGATGGAGAATAATGATACTCCTTTGTTATTGTGTGTAGTTCGTACTATAGACTTAATTTCTGAATTAACATTATTCGTGTTATAAAATTAGGCTTTTTATCAGTGGTTATGAGCCTTAAACTGACATATTTTCGTGGACATGAATTATTTCCGTGTCACGGATCATACTTAGTTAAAATACAAACCTTTGTCCTGTAGACCTAGGAACAGAGACACATTAAATGGCCAGTTAAAGCGCCATAAAAGTATTTTTTTTTATCTTAAATTTTCTCACGGCCGTAACCATTAAGGAAGAAGACTGCTGTCGTCTTGTCGGGACACTGTAAAGTCATGTCCGAGCTTTCAGGAGATCCTGCTGTCTCCAAAATTAAGGTAGGAAGGGTGAACGTTCTTGTAATCTGACGATGGAAACGGCAGAATCCTCTGAAACATTGCTATATTTATAACACGTTACACTTGGCGGAAATTTGTAACACAGCCGTATTCAAATGATACATTGACAGAAAATTTTCAGAAACGCCTCTTTCTGCGGTACACCTGTACTAAGTGTGACAGAAGTTTTACCATACCAAGTTAAAGGATTGGAACATAAAGCAGTTTTAATAATTTCGTATAGTAGACGATTAATATAAACGTTTCATATTCCTAACTAAAAGACAAAAACTACCTGCAAACACATACTCAAGATTATTGTCTGATTTAAAATAACAACGGATTAAACGGGAATTATATGTATCATATGAAAATTGTTATTACAGTATTCGAGGATTATAAATTTAGCTCTTAACTGTAAATGTGTGTTGTGTGAATACACTCGACTGATACATATTATAATGCATGTATCCTGATGAAGTAACTTTATATCGAAGTCGACACTTTTCGCACTTCGAATGATAAGCTGTACTAGTAATTATTTTGTTGTGTTAGATATTTCAGAACTGTAATTTATATATACAGAACGTTCATTTCATTACGCAACCCTATCGCCACATCAGTACGGCCCCTTTTTGAGATGCATTTGTTACCAAGTAGGCATACGATTACGTCAAACATCAGTGGTGATGGAACTGCCTGATCTTGGAAACCGAGACAGCGTACAGCAGGCTGTTGTTCAACGTGTCATAATTCCGTGCAGTCTGGTATTTGATCAAGCAATTTGGACTTACGTGTTGAAAAGAGAGTTTTCGATAAAAATGTACTGCAGTCACATACTGGCGCCATTGTACTGTACTGCAGTCACATACTGGCGCCATTGTACTGTACTGCATAGTCCGTTTGACGATGCGTATTGCACACAGTCACGCTGCAATTTAAATTTGGGTTGCGTTTTAGAAAGAACATCATGTACTTGTTAGATATATGCACATTACATTTGCTGGGAATATAATTTTTAATGACGTTGATGACCAAAAGTGTGCTGGTAAGATAAACCAAACACAGATTATCAGGGTTTGTCGTAACAAAGGCTAAGCACAAGAGTCGAAAATTTTAGAACTTAAATCAACCTATTTTCTACTGTATAGTATTGTACATATTCATTTCCCGAAAACTTTGTTTATAATTAGCAGGTTTGTAAGACTAGACGACAGTTCGATTCGCTTCGCAAATAGCCACAGGGTTGAAATCAATAGAGTGCAAAAGCATAATGTGTGTCGAAATATATATTAAAATAATTGACATCGTAGCATCAAGTTCTTTAGCACATTCATTGAGCATGGCGCATTTGTACATTACTTGTTAAAGTAAGACTACAGCAGTAAATTCGTTTGGAATGTGTGTGTTCAGGTACCCCTGTTGTATCTAAGGACTGATTTACCTACGTCCGACAATACGTATAATTTCCTATAGAACAAACGTACACAACTGTAAGGCACGTTAATTTTGCGTTGTTTTAAATTAATGCGCGTCCGAACTGATAAATTTCCGTTCACGAACTAAGATACCCTTCCTTAAGGAGTACGAATTCCAAAATAAATGGAATGCGGCTACAAAATTCGCCATTTTATTTTAAATCATTTAGTGAACCCAAAATCCCTGTTTAAGGTTTTAACACATACTTTGCCTCACTCAGGCTTCCGCCGCGGTGTAAGTAATATATTCGCTCTTCTGGGATGTTACGCAGCGTAGATTTGACATTTAGTTACCGACCTATCGAGACAGCCTATCGGTCCCAACTTCAAGGGTCAAGAAATCCAAAGACTGCTTGACCTTTGAAGATGGAACCTATAGGCTGTCCCGCAACATCAGTAACTACCAATCTACCTTGAGTAACACCCCAGAAGAGTTAAGATTTCAACACATATATTGTTTAGGATATCAGGAGACAGTTAAAGGATTACAAGTGCATAAGTAAATACGTGTATTACAAAAATAAATACAATTATATGTACATATAATTTTGGTGGGGAGTGGTTCGAATTCCGCCATCGGGAAAATTCGAGTTGCGTAAAGGTCAGCGGAACGGATCCCTTACGTGAGTCTGTGCTGTGCTGAGAGATTTGCATCTCAAAATGCATGAAGGCACTTAAACGTGATGTGCTTCCACCTCCAAATACATTGCCAAACTGTAGACTAGTGGCTACGGAGTACTAGTAAATGTCAGCTATGCACTGATATATACGTTCACATAGCCCTCCGATTGATACGCTGAATAGTAAAATGTAAAGCAATCCCTATACAGGCGTGGAGAGTCCCTAAAGCTTACAGAAGTTTCAGGTGTCCAGATTTCAAGACAATCGACACATGAAGAAGGTTAGGTTGTCAGTCCTACACACCGGCCGTTTTTACCCCCAGGAAATATTCCTGGTACTAATTTCTGTTAGAGGCTGAATCGAACCCAGAACGAGAGTGCGGCCGGAAGGATTAAGTCAATGAAAAATTCCAAAGAAGCCGCTGTGCTTGTAGCACTCTGCCTCAGCCAACTGCGCCACCGGTACCCCGCGCTCAATAGTACCAGCAGTAACACCTCATATCGTTTCAGTTTACTTGTTACTCGATATTTCACAAGCTTCCAAAACTACTAAAGTAAGAAATGTTGTAATCTGCTCTCTTCACAGATTGTAACCCTTTAAAGTCCGGTGGTTACCATATGCACCATTAGTTTTATCATTAAAATCCTCTACTTTTTTCTACATAGGGGATTTGTATGTTCCTTACGAACTGCATAATAATTCGCGATTTTTTCCCTAAACTTTATTTACCCAGTTGTTCTGTATCATAGAGAGGAACTGTGTTCTGTGTGAGGCATCAACCAAATTATTAAACACAATAAATTTTAATAGAGGGTTAGATGGCTATACTGCACATAGAACCATATGTTCAGAACCACAGCTCGAAATGTGCGCCTACATGATCGCAATGATCAGAATTGTTTCGTAAGTAATTTTCGCTTCACGATTAGGAGTTAAATTTGGGGGGCATGGAAATGGGACACACAGGGAAGGGCTAACCGCCGTCAAAGAAGTCAAGGTCAATATAATTTGTTTTTCATAACAATTAAAATCACTTTTACCTTTCCTTTTTCGCAATCATCTTCTATCTGTCCGGCTTGCGAGTGTTAGTGATAAATATTACGACAGCAGGAAGAGACGGATTTTGAGTGCCGAGCGAAGGGGACATGAAATTATGATCCACCTGTTACTGGCGACCAAAACTCTTGTCCGGATAGCAGATTAAAAAAAATCGACAATGATTCTTAAGAACTGATATCTGTTACAGATACATAAAGAATAATTCCGTAGGTTAATAGTTATAGATTGGTACTAATTCTAGTTAAGAAGACCATAAACGCCCTGACTTGTTCCTTTAATGCTGAAAACAATCACTGTAAATACAAGCCCGTAGTGACAGTTTCTTTAGACGCTTTAGGCGTGTGTAGTTAGGCAATAATAGACATCACGCCACATTTGTATAGTGAATTTAGTGCAACAAATATTAGATTGTAGCTCGTTATTTAGTGCAATACTAACTCAGTGTTTTGACCTCTACACCTGCAGGCTTCGGTGACAATAACAGTCCAGCTGCTAGTCCGTTTACTACCTCAGCTAATTGTTGTTTGCTCTCCGTATAGCGATGGACATTGAGCTCCGGTTTCAATGAACACAGGCGGATACAATATGTGTTCTACTCAAAATGTACAGCCAAGTAAAGAATGCAAGAATGGAGACTCTTTGCGTATAGATAAACTTTGTCGCTTGCTGTGATAATAGATATATATATACATATATATATACACACTTATATACTGTGTTCGTTTGAAACATTCAAAATTATTTGTAAATTAATAGACATCCTTTGCTCGTAATAATAATGCCTTACTAGCGCTGCTTTATGTGGTAAATCTGTGCCCCATTTCAAATTCGAACCGCAGTAATTATTCAGTATTTTAAGCGCTCCCACTGATTTAGGCTCATAAAGAGATGGTAAGGATTCTGCGTAAATGCTTCCAGATTTTCTGGCAGAGATATCTTATATTTCGATTTGCAAGTTCTTATTAAATAAATCCAATTACGTCGCTGTATTGACAAGATTTCACCAATTTTTTCAGTGCTATAGGATGCTTATGTGCCTACAAACATAACATCGTTACCACAGAGTACTGAATGTTCATACTGCCCGTCACGCACAGATAGAATTTCTTATCGATATGTAATCCCTAAACTGAAGAAATATTTAAATAAAATATATTATTATTCTTGTTGTTAAGGATATATAATTTACGGAAAAGTCTAGCCCCTTCCTGAAGATAAACGTTAACTACAGTCATCAGTTTAGTGTTCCGACTGCGATTGGCCACTAGGTTATTGAGACAACACACAGGCAAATAAGGAATTGAACTAAATTATATGACTTCATAGCACAACACTACCGTACAGCTCCATAGCACAACACTACCGTACAGCTTCATAGCACAACACTACCGTACAGCTTCATGGCACAACACTACCGTACAGCTTCATAGGACAACACTACCGTACAGCTCCATAGCACAACACTACCGTACAGCTCCATAGCACAACACTACCGTACAGCTTCATAGCACAACACTACCGTACAGCTTCATAGCACAACACTACCGTACAGCTTCAT